>Ga0116204_1001257_pt1 | contig 14249 bp, 14 predicted proteins | sample LakKivwa52mmetaG_FD_94481 | JGI IMG/M metagenome (GOLD analysis project Ga0116204, IMG submission 94481) | Anoxic lake water microbial communities from Lake Kivu, Rwanda to study Microbial Dark Matter (Phase II) - Lake Kivu water 52m metaG | ecosystem: Environmental > Aquatic > Freshwater > Lake...
ACGCCCCGACCGGGATTCGAACCCGGGTCGCGAGATCGACAATCTCGAATGCTAACCACTACACCATCGAGGCTTGTTTCGGGATAATCGGATCCCGCCAGTGTGATATGCCCGGCGCCTTTTTACTCCTTCCTGTCTGGTGCAAAAAGGGCCATTGAACACACAACATCTTGATGACTGCCAGCACAATCGCCGACGGCCGATGGTTTTTCTACAGCCAAGCGCTCTACCAGGTTGAGCTATGGCGGGAAAACCATCCGAGGTCCCGAAACTGCAGGTTAGATTATCGGCAAAATGTTTATATAGTGTGTTTTCAGGCAGCCGTGGAACGGGCTCTGCCAAAAACCCGGCTTGATTATATAGTTGCTCCCTCATTTTCCTGCGGAAGGTGTCTTCATGGATGAGAAAGCAAAAGAGAAGCTAGCCTCGCTTAAAAACCCGAAAGTCGAGAGGATAATTGCTGAGTTCGAGAAGCGCTGCAATCCCTCGAAAATCACCCTTCTTACAGGCACGCCATCAGACGCCGAGTACGTCCGCAAGCGCGCGCTTGAAAACCATGAGGAAAAAACACTCAAGATGCGCGGGCACACGCTCCACTATGACGGCCCCTTTGATCAAGGCAGGGACAACGAAGTAACACGCTACTTGGTACCAAAAGGAAAGGCGCTCGGGCACCGCTTCAACATGATTGACCGCGATGAAGGGCTTAACGAAGTGCTTTCGCTTCTTGAAGGGAGCATGGAAGGCAGGGAGATGTTCGTCAACTTCTGCTGCCTCTGCCCACCAGGCTCGCGGTTCGCCCTGCCTGCGCTTCAGATAACCGATTCGGCATACGTAGCGCACAGCGAAAACATACTCTATTTCCACGGATTTGAAGAGTTCAAAAAGCTTTCAGGCTCAGGCGACTTTTTCTATTTCGTGCACTCTGCAGGAAAGCTTGAAGGCAACGTGAGTGCTGATGTGAAAAACAAGAGGATATATATCGACCTTGACGAGAACCGCGTTTTCTCGGTGAACACGCAGTACGCTGGCAATACAGTCGGTCTAAAGAAACTTTCGCTCCGCCTTGCCATAAAGAAAGCAGCACAGGGGGGCTGGCTTGCCGAGCACATGTTCCTGATGGGCGCAAAGACGATTGACGGTGACGCGAAGTTCTACATAGCAGGCGCGTTCCCCTCCGCATGCGGGAAAACATCTACTGCCATGGTGCCGGGGCAGACAATACTTGGCGATGACATAATCTACATGAAAAACGTGGAGGGAAGGGCTTATGCCGCAAACGTCGAAGCTGGAATATTCGGTATCATCGCGGACGTAAATCCCACAGACGACCCGGCAATCCACAAGGCAATTACCACCCCGAGGGAGATAATATTCTCAAACGTCCTTGATGCGGACGGAGTGCCGTGGTGGCCCGGCTGCACGCCAGAAATGCCGGAATCAGGCATGACTTACTTTGGCACATGGAAAAAGGGGCAGGCTGGCTCCGACGGCAGGGCTCTCCTGCCAGCGCACAAGAACGCGCGCTACACGATAAGGCTCTCCGAGCTAGAAGGCTTGGACGAGATGGCGCTTCGCCCTGAAGGCGTGGAGGTTAGAGCCATAATATATGGGGGCAGGGACTCGCACACAAGCGTGCCTCTTTGCCAGTCGTTCTCATGGGAGCACGGGGTTCTCATAGGCGCCGCGCTTGAGTCCGAAACCACCTCCGCCACAATCGGCAAGGAGGGGCAGATAAAGCACGACCCAATGGCGAACTTCGATTTCCTCACCCTTCCGCTTCCGCGCTACATAGGAAGGCACCTCGAGTTCGGCGCCTCGCTTTCAAAGCCGCCAGCCGTGTTTGCGGTGAATTATTTCCTCAAGCGGGGCGGGAGCGGGGAATATCTCAACCGCAAGATTGACAAAAAAGTGTGGATTTACTGGATGGCAGGGCGGCTTGCTGGCAAGTACAGCGCGATAAAAACACCGGTCGGCTTCATACCGAAATACGACGACCTCAAGTCGCTCTTCAAGCGCGCGCTTTCTTTCGACTACAAAAAGGAGGCATACGAAGAGCAGTTTTCCATCCGTGCCGATTTCCTTCTTGCAAAGCTTGAGAGAATTGAGGCGGCTTACAAAAAAGAGGAAGGCACTCCGCAAAAGCTTTTCGACGAGATTTTTGCGCAAAGGAAAAGGCTTTTGGAAGCAAAGGAAAAGCATGGCAGCACAATTCCGCCATCGGCATTCGAAGCTTGATGAAGACCAAGTTCCATCGAGAAGGGGGCTGCGTGCCGTTTACCAGGGCCAATTCAACAAGGCAGGCAATCTGGCCTATCCTATTTCTTGCACTAGTGTCTTCCACGCCCTCCCCGCGCGGTCAGCCGCCTCGACCATGCCCAGCTTGTTTAAAGCCACATGTAGCGACCGCAAGTTTATCTTGGAAACGATGAAGACGAGAAGGTCGAACTTCCCCCCAAGCATCTCAAGAAATTCCGGGTGCATCTTGGTGGGGATGCCAGTTCCTCTAAACGGCTCGTCAACACAGTATTGACCGGTCACCCAGTTGTAATCGGCAATCTTTCGCCCGCAATACCCTATTTCTAAGAAAGTCGGGACTATGACATCGGCATCCCCCTTTGCCTCAAGCCGGTGCGAGGCGTCAAGCGGAAGCTCATAGCCGACAACCCCCCCACAGCCTTTCGCAATTACGATTCCTGTTTCTTCCCTGATTCGCCCAAGAAGCGGAAGATACGTCCTGAGGCTTATGTAGCCTTCCGCCCACCTCTCCCGCGGCAAGTTCTCCTTATGGTTCTTTTCCTGAAGGTTTCGCACGCCAGCAAGGTCGTGCGGCATAGCCCTGGCGATTACTATCGGAGCATTTCCAGCCATGCCCAGATAAGCGTCAAACGTTTTATATATGCCCCAATCGTTATCCATGCAGTGTTTTGATGGTGCGCATGTGGATGGCTGACCCGAAAAAAATGTGCTCAAAGCACCTTCGCGGCGAGTATGTCGAGTGCCTGATGATTGCCGGCATGGCGAGAAAAAAGCGGAAGCTTGGCGGCTTTTTTGCCCACAACTGCATTGAGCCTTCTTCGGTTGCCAGGCGTTTCTCGGCGCTGAAAAAGGAAATGCTCCGCCGTAGCTACAAGGCAAAAAAGCTCCTTTCACAGCCAGACTTTTCCTACCTTCCAAAAAACCAGCAGCGTCATCGCATAGACACCAAAAAGAACATGTGCCTTCTCCTCTCGCGCTGCGGCGAATGCCGGCGCCTCCACAAAAAGACACGTCCCCCATCTCTTTAAAATAAGATATTCTCCTAACCGGGGCGAGGTGTGGAAATGAGGGTTCTTACTTCTAAGAAAATATCCGCGCAGGGGCTAGAAAGCAATATAAAGACTTTTCTTGGGCTTGCCATATTAAGCGAGGCAAACTACAGCGCGATTATTCTTCAGAAGGGCAAGTCCGACCGCCACCGGGAGCAGGGGCAGTTCGCAGACAGGCTCAAAACCAGCCTGGAAAATGCGGCTAAAGAGAACGCCAATTTCCTCTCATCCACATATGATAGCGATTTTGGCAAGATAACCGTTTCAATCTCAGCAACCAGGGATTCTGCGCACACAATCCAGGTTAAAACAGATGACCGCCGCCGCTCAAGCGTAACAGGTGTTCTCCATATCATGACTATTACTGTGAACTTTGAAGATATGGGCAAAGAGGTGCGCGTTCATCTCGGAGCCGATGATTCAAGCAAGGCGTTCTCAAGGGACAACATCCATGAGATCGGGGGCTTGGCTGCCGCAATTAAAGAGTATCTTCCGCCAAGCTCGAGCTAAGGAAATCAATAAAAAAAGAGTTTTCATTCTACCTTTTCCTTACGAACACGAAGCCTGCCGCAAGCGCTATGAGCGCGGTCGGAAGGCAGCAGCATGAAAGCGAGCTTGCCCCGGTTGCGGTTCCAGTATCATTCGCAGTAGGCGCCCCGCCGCCAAGCACATTCGCGCTGCCAAGCGAGCCTAGCACAGAATCCGCGCACTGCTTGCCAACCGCGTTCTTGCCATCGGGGCAGCCGCAGCTGTCGGCGGCGTCAAGAAGATAGCCGTTCGTGCATTTCTTCGGCTTTGTCGCCGAGCAAGCACCGTCTTCAGTCCCGTCCTCGCAGAGGAGCACGCACCTTTCGCCAACCTTTGTTTTTCCGCCGCTGCACGGGCATTCCGAAGCCTTGTCCACAAGGGTGCCGCCCACGCACTTCTTGCCAGGCGTCTTTCCGGAGCACATGCCGTTGTTGACCATCACCCCGCTGTCATTGCACGGGATGGGGTCGCACGAGTGGCCGTTCGCGGATATCCTGGTGCCTGTCGGGCAGCCGCATTTTGTCGCATTGTCCACAAGCGCGCCATTGAGGCACACCTTGGGCTTGTTGTTTGTGTCACAGTCGCCGTTGTTGAGGTTCCCGCACTTCGCAGCTACACACGTGGCATCATCGCCTGTGCCGGAAATAACATGTCCCGGGACTTGAGTGCAGCATCTTGCAACATTAAGCCTTAAGCCATCAGGGCCGCACTCGTAACCCGGGCTCTTCTGCGAGCATGCGAAATATGCAGTCGCACCGTTTTCGCAAGGGCTGGTTCCGGCAAAAACCGTCCCGCCAAGAAACAGCATTGCCGCAACCGTGAGCAAAAGGAACCTCATCGCAATCGCCTCATGTAGTAATTGCGGTCGAAGAAATAAAATACTTGCTCCCGTTTGCCCGAATCAGGCTATTTTGGCAAAAAAGTAATCCGAGTAGAACTCAAGGTATTTTTTGCAAAGCGCGCGCGAGGCCTCTGACACTTTTGCCTTGCAAAGCTCCTTTGCCATTTCCCCCGGCACGCCGAGCCCAATAGGATTTTTGCATGCGGCAGAAAGCGCCTTCAGGGCATCGGTTTCCTTTCGCCTCTCGACAGCCACAAGCCGCTCGTGCTCGATATGGAGATTTAGCGCCTTTTTGTGCCTTTTTACGAATTCCTCACAGTCCCTGCCGAACCGCACTGCAGGCCCCGCCACCTTTTTCACAAAAGGCAGCTTCCCGCACGGCAACTCGAAGAGGATTGCGCATTCCTTGCCGTCGCTCCAGTGGTAAAGCCCGAACACATCGAAGCCGTCTTCTTCGAGCCTGCGCGAGAGCGCGTGCGCCGTCTTCTTCAGTTGCGGCCAGAGCACGTCCGGCACCGCTTTTTGCGCAGGGAAAGAAACGAGATAGGAAGATGTGCCCCGTGCGGCAATCGCCCTTCTTATCTCGCCAGCGCTCCACGTCCCCTTCCTTGAAAAGAAGAATCTCTCCGACGGGCTTTTGAGGAATCTCCTGCACGCGAACACGAAGCGCGAAAGCGAAGTCTGCGAAACGACCGCCGCGACGTTCCTTTTGGGGTCAATCGGGTCGATGAAGACAAGGGGCGAGGAAAACGCCTTGCGAAGCGCCTCGGCACACCTGCCACCCTCCATGTCAATCGCGGGCGCGTCCCACTTTGCCGCCTCCTCCATCAGCCCCAAAAGCGAGCCATAGCATATCACAAGAAGCTCGCACAGGTAGCCAGAAAACCCTTCGGTGCGAAGCTCGGCGCCATAAACCCCGAAATTCTTCATGAACCGCTTGAGCAGGCGCACTTCGTCCTTCCCCCTCTCGCCAAGCTTCGAATTCACATATGCGGTGTGGAGCGGCGAGCGGTCGACCGCGCTTCCCCGCTCGCCAACGTGCCCTATTTTATAGGCGGGCACGATGTCGGCATGGCGGTCTCCTGAAAACACCTGCAAATAGGGGTGCTCCGCATATCTCGCCTCCGTCCTCATGCCGGAAAAAGCGCGCCTTGCGTAATGAAGCCCGAGCATCGCCATTTCCTGGTGCGAGTAGTGCCTTGGGAAAAGAAGGAAAATGTCGAACTCACGGTTGCCCGAAAGATTGGTCCCCTTTGCAAGCGAGCCGACAAGCTTTATCTCAACCGCGGGCGGCACCACTCGTTCAAGTTTCCAAATAAGCGAATTGGCAGCCGAGAAGTCGCGTTTCATCTCTGCGGCACTGGGCTTGCAGCGCGGCAGCACTTTGGAGAACACTTTCCCAATAGCTTTCGCATCAGAAGCCATGCTGCTATTTCTCATCGCAGTTTAAAAAGCGAAAGGAGGCAGGGCGTGCGTTTGGGGCGCATTGATGCGCAAGAGCACCCTTCCCGGCATCCGCCCGCCCGGCAGCTCCTGTGCGAGGATTACTTCCCAGCATTCAGCGCAGCCGCAAAGTCGTCATGGAATTTTTTTATTCCGGCATCAGTAAGGTCATGCCTGAACATTTTCTCAAGTATTTCCGGCGGAATGGTTGCGATGTCGGCGCCTGCAAACGCAGTCTCCTTCACGTGTTCGACCGAGCGTATTGAGGCGGAGATGACCTGGGTCTTGAAGCCGTATGTCTTGTATATTTTCATTATTTCCTCAATAAGCGCCATTCCCCGCTCACCTGCATCGTCAAGCCTTCCTACAAAGGGCGAAACGTATGCTGCCCCTGCTTTGGCCGCAAGGAGCGCCTGCGCAGAGGAGAAGACCAGCGTGACATTGCAATTTATGCCCTTTTTGGCAAGGAGCCTCACGGCTTTCAGGCCCTCTTCAGTCATCGGCACCTTCACAACCACGTTCTTGTGCCAGGAGGCAAATTCCCACCCCTCTTTGGCGATTTCCTCTGCTTTTTCAGCGTTGCCTTCAACGGAAACAGGGCCATCAATCAGCTTGCATATCTCAAGTATAGCATCCTTCTGCTTCCGGCCGGAGCGGAGCATAAGCGTGGGGTTGGTGGTCACGCCGTCAACCAGGCCAGATGAGGCGAATCTCCGTATCTTCTCCGGGTCGGCGCTGTCGATGAATATTTTCATATGGACTACCCCTTTCCCTTATTTGCTGCTGGGATTTAAAAAAGAAACCCGTTTTCGTCAAGATACATCTTTCGGGCTGCGCCCTCCCTTGGAAATCGCGGTCCCGTGCCCCATCCTGCGCGCATCTTCAACCACCCACTCGGCAACATGCTCAAGGCTCCAATCCCGGTTCTCGAAGCATACTGAGATTTTCTTCTGTCTGGTCATGGACCCGACTTCCTGCACGATTCCCTCGACTGTTTTTGACCTGTCAGCCACCAACATTATCGAGACGGTGAAGCGCGACACCATGTCCTTGAGGTTGTAGATTCCGTCGTCATATCCGAAGCTTGCCTTGTATATGCCATGCCCGTCGGGCCGAAACCCGGCATAATATAGGCAGCTGTCAAGGGCATTCCACTTGTTCCCAATCCTCTCTATTCCAGATATCCTGCCCCCATTACCATCGCAATAGGTTATGCTGTTGGCAACATAATGGACCCTCCCATTCCGGTATTTTTGCGAAACCCGGATAACATCGTCAAGCGCGATTCTCACAGTATCAATGTATGAATAAGAGCAGATTGCTATGTGCGCCCCAAGTTTCCTAAGAGTCTCAAAGAGCGCATCTACGCCAGGCTGCATATGCATGCCTCCGATTTCCCGGGATGCCTCCACAATGTCATCCTTTTTCACGAGGTGCAAAAGCATGCCGTCAATGAACTCATGGAATCCCACCTCTTCGATTTCCTTCCGGTGCAACCAGCCAAGCTGGTTTTGGTATGCTTCGCCGGCGTTTTTCGCGCCCTCAAACGGCTTTTGCAGGAACTCGTCCGAGGGAATCAGCGAAGAGAGGAATTTTTTAGGAGGCGTCCTGTGGCCGGCATAATATTTTGCCGCTCTGCCCGCAACCGCGTCCGGCAAAAGCTCCATCGGGAGATCGGCCCGCCTGCCGTCGGCTTTCTCGCGCCACCGAACGCGGCTGAATCCTCCCTTCCCCGGTGTTATTGTGCCGCCTGCCCTTTCCACAAGCCCAAGCGCCCCAGCGGCGGATAGCATGCGGATGTTGCTTTCCCGCCTTGCATAGGCTGCCTCGAGCATGGTGTCTATTTTCGGGTCGATTCGCTCGAACAAGTAGGCATTGGTGTCCTTTTTCGTGAGGGCACCGTCAAAGTCGGAGACGAACAGGAGCCTCCCCATGCGCCAGATTATGCGCGCAAGAAAATAAAAAACGTTTGCAGCGGTTCGGGAGCCTGTTGCAACCCAGCTTGGCAGCGCGCCCAACCCTAGCCGCCCTCAGCCGCTTTCTCCATTTCAGCGTTCTTCTCCCGCACACCCTAGCAGCTCTCAGCATCCTTCTTCATTTCTTCAATAGCCCCCTTCAAGTCCGGCTTTCCGAATATCCCTGAGGCAACGCCGATGAGCGTGGCGCCCGCCTTCGCTGCGGACTTTGCCGTGCCGATGTCGAGCCCGCCGTCCACTTCCACTCTCGCGCCAAGCTCCCGCAAGCGCTTCATCTTCCCCTCCATTGCGGGAAGGTACTTTTGCCCGGAAAAGCCAGGGTAAACAGTCATCACAAGAATATGCTCCACATCTCCAAGGTAAGGTTCAACTGCGGAAACAGGCGTGTCAGGTGAAATCACAAGCGCCACCCTTCCGCCAAGCTTCTTGATTTCCCCAATAGCTTTTCCAACATCCTCCACGCTTTCCACATGAATTTCATAAACTGCGCCCTTCTTCCCAATCCTGCGCACATAGTCAAGCGGGGCATTGACCATCAGATGGTATTCCACAAGAAGTTTTGGTGGGATTGGCGGGAATTCCTCCGGGGCAAGCGTCTGGTTCGGCACAAACTTCCCATCCATCACGTCGATTTGCACGCGCCTCACGAATGGCGCGACGGCCGAGACTTTCTCCGCGAACTCGCCCTTGGTTTTGACAAGTATTGCTGGCACTATTTCGACTTTCCCCATTGCTCCCACTGCCTTCTATTGTGCCATTAGTCTCTTAAAGCTTCAATCCCGCCCAGCAGGGTATTCCCTCGCAACAAGGTATTTCGCACCCGATGGCGCAAGCTCGCTTTTCATCAGGAAAAAGGAGCGTACCTCAAACTTTGCAACATCGCCAGTGTTCCGCAAAAACTCGCCTGCATCCGCGCCCCCGCCGCTTCTTGCAACCGTCAAATGGAGCGAGAACGGCTTGTCCTTTGGAAAATGAAGAAACGCCAATGCAGCTTCCACATTTGCCGCCAATTCTTCTGCCCCGCCACTTTCCCCGCCAATCCAGATTGCACGCGGAAACTTTTCAGATGGGAACGCACCTGCTCCCCTTAGCTTCACCACAAAAGGCGCAAAAGAAACGCTTGCAAGCGCCTCTTCAATCTCCCGCGCCCCGTTCTCGCCAGCCTCGCCGATAAACTTCAGCGTGATGTGCAAATTCCCATGCGGAAGCATCCTCGCCCCGCTTCCCGAAAGTGCCGCAGCCGCTTCAGCTATCTTTGCCTTCGCCTCCTCCGGCACCCCTATCGCAACAAACAGCCTCATGCATGGGGTTCAGCCGATAATAATATAAGCCCCGTCAGAGAGAAAAAGCCATGTACGACCAAGTTGCGATGGCTACGTTCTATCTCGATTTTGGAAGCCTTCTTCTGGCCGCATACATCCTCAAAACACTCTACCCACTAATAGCGCGCGCTTCTTCGTTCTCCCGCATATTAAACGCGATGTTTTTCACCACCATCGTTTTTTGCATCCTGCTGGTCCTGGAAATTTTCAGCCTCGCCCCTCAGGAGCTATTGGAAATCCTCTCGCCCCTGCTCGCGTTCATACTGGTGCTTCTATTGGTGTTCGCAGTCAAGGAAATAGAAAAGGGCGTGCTCGCACACGACCACCTTGTGCGCCGCAGGTTCAAATAATACAGTATTTATCCTGGTGTTTCCATGCCGGTCTACCAGTTTGCCGACGCGCACTGCCACCTTGATTCCTGCTCAGGCATTGTCGAGCCGCACATCCTCCACATCACTTCGGGCTACTCGCATGAAAGCAACCTCAAAGCCTCGCACGTAGCCAAAGAGCACGACAATGTCTACCTCACGGCAGGCATCTCCCCCCAGGAGGCGATGAAGCACCCCGACATAAAGATAAAGCTCGTTGAGTGGGAAAACGAAATCGCGCGGCTTCCGAAGCTTGTCGCAATCGGCGAAATCGGGCTGGACTTCCACTATGCAAAAACACAGGAGGAGCGTTTCTTCCAGCACGAATGCTTCATCTCCCAGCTCTCGCTTGCCGAGCGGATGGGTCTCCCGGTCGTCGTCCACTCGCGCGACGCAGAATCAGAATGCCTTGACATACTTCACAACTTCAACATCGACTATATGCTCCACTGCTTTTCAGGAAGCGCGGAAATCGCCGCAGCGGCAGCCGCGCACAAGGGAATAATCTCAATTCCCCCGATTCGAAGCAAGGAGCGCCGCAAGTTCATCACCGACCTTCCCCTCGGGAAGCTTGTTGCCGAGTCGGATGCGCCCTACATAGGCAAGACGCCCGCCGACGCATTGGAATCTATAAAAATGATTGCCGAGATAAAAGGAGCAAGCGAGGACGATTCGCGCATCCAGACTCTGATGAACACCGTTTCGTTCTTCAAAATAGGGTGAGAAAATGGCCGAGCAGGCACCAACCGTATTCGAGAAATTCAAGTCGCTTCTCAAAAAGAAGGCGCCAAGCAAGAACATCGCGCTTCTCATAGACGGCCCGAATGTCATAAGAAAGGACGTGCGGCTCGACTTGGTGCAAGTGCGCAAAGCGGTGGAAAAGCATGGCACCATAAAAGTGTCGAAAATATTCCTCGACCAGTACGCATCCGACAAGCTCATTGAGGCTATGACCAACCAGGGCTTCGAGCCGATAATCACAACCGGCGATGTCGACGTGACAATGGCTGTCGAGGCAATGGTGCAGGTCTACAACCCCCATGTGCAAGTCATTGCCCTTATGACCCGCGACATCGATTTTCGCCCTGTTTTGGTAAAGGCAAAGGAACTAGGAAAAGAGACAATTGTCATAGGAAGCGAACCGGGCTTCTCAGTTGCGCTTAGGAACACCGCCGACATCGTGATAATGGCGGAGCAAAGATAGCACGCGTCTCATTTCAACACGAGAAAATGAAAACCAAGCCGTTCTCTTCTTTCTTGTCCAATCTTGCGTAGCCGAATCTTTCAAACTGCACTATTGTGCCCAAGTCAAGCGACTTGCATGATTCCTCGCAATAGCCGTTCTCCTCCCCTAGGCTGTCTTCGCGGTAATTGCCAGCCTCGTCAAGTAGCTCGCCAGCCACTTTCACCTTGCAAGAAACTGCGGCATCATGAGGCACCCACTGCAATTTCTTCCCCGCAATCCCCTCGTCCGCTTCGTATTTTGCAACAAGCGTGCCGCCCTCTTTGCTAACCACTGTCAAATTGTAAAGTTCCTTAAGCCTGAACAATTCCCCAACTTGAAGCGACTCGGCATCAGGTCCCGCAATATAGAACTCCGCGCCAGCCGCCATCCTCCGCTCGCCCATATCTATTTTGCCCGGGTGATTCCTGAGCACTGCTTCTTTAGGCGGCGCGCCCTCCACGCGAAGAAGCGCAGGTTGCCTCACAAAGTATCTTCTCATCGCCCTCTCATCGAGCATTTTTCTGTTCAAAAACAACAGCTTGTCCCAATTAGGCTCGCTTTCCACTTTTGACAATCCGAATGAAAGCACGAATTCCTTTATCGCCTCGGGCAGTATCCCCTTCCTCTTAAGCGCAGCAAGAGTAGGCAACCTCGGGTCATCCCAGCCCTCAACTTTCCCCTGCTCCACAAGCGGCGTTATCAACCGCTTTGAAATCGGCGCATTCTTTATGGAAAGCCTTGAGAACTCGATTAGCTGAGGCGGGCGAAGCTCGAGTTTTTTTATCATTGCAAAATACAAGGGATTCCGCAACTCATACTCCTTTGTCCTCATTGCATGCGTGACCCCCTCAAGCGAATCCATTATGGGCGCGACAAAATCATAGGAGGGCCAGCAGGAGTATTTAGTGCCCTGCCGGTAATGCTCTTTCTTGATGATTCTGAAAAGAGTCGGGTCGCGCATCACGGTGTTCTCGCTTTTCATGTCTCCCCTAAAGCGCACGACAGCCTCGCCCTCCTCCATTTTCCCGTCTCTCATCTTGCGGAAAAGCGCCATGTTCTCCTGAGCTTCTCGCGCCGAGCAGTCGCACGCCCTCTTCTCCTCCCTGCCTTTCTTTACCTGCTCAGGTGTACAGGTGCAAACGTAAGCCGCATACTTGACGAACATCTCATCGCAGTATGTATAGAACTCTTCCATTCGGTCAGATGTATAGCTCTCATCCGACCAGTCAATGCCAAGCCAAAGAAGCCCTTCTTTTATGGCATCCACGAACTCCTGTTTCTCTTTCTCAGGGTTGGTGTCATCAAAGCGGAGAAGCATCTTTCCGCCATACCTTTTCGCACTCTCAAAATCAAGCCATGCGGCTTTCGCATGCCCTATGTGCGGATAGCCCGAAGGCTCAGGCGGGAATCTCGTCACCACCCTTCCTTGCACAGCAGAAGGAAGCCCGATTTCCTTTTTCTCCGCCTTTTTTTCCTCAAACGTGAATTCCGCCAATTCCTTGCCAAGAGCATCGGAGGAAAGAGCATTCACGCGCTTCGCCTCCTCGTTAAGAAGCTTCATGGTCGCCTTCATATCGGCTTTTGCGTCAGGCCACTCGCCAATCACCTTGCCGATTATCTTCGCAGGTATGGCGAGCTTGTAGTCCTTGGCGTTCTTGAGCGTGTGCTTTCGGACGATGTCGTCAAGATTAGGCATCGGATTACCTTCACCTTCTCGCGTACTTGCCAGCGTCAATGCCGAGCCTGCCCATCGCCTCGGCGGTCCTGCCGGTTATGACAAGCTTTGCCTGCTTGAGGGAAGCGGCATCCTTCGAGCCAGTAAGCAGCATGACAAGCCGCAGCTCATCCTTCCATCTTGCGATTTTCGCCTGCGGGTTTTTCGCCCTAAGGAAAGGAAGGGCAGCTCCGGCATAAGAGGCGCCAAGCGCAATCGCCTTCGCGCAATCAAGCCCGCTTCGCACGCCTCCGCTCCCAATTACTTCGAGCACTTCCGAGCATGCCGCGATGCACTCGCATGTCGGGTTGCCCCACTCGCCAAGCACGGGCTCGCGATTGCTCCGTAGATACTCTTCCTTGCTCCATGAGGTTCCGCCCGCGCCTGCGACATCCACCATTTTGACTCCGGCTCTTGCAAGCATTACCGCGCAATCATGGCTTATCCCTGCACCCGTTTCTTTCACAATGACTGGAAGCCCCAGGTCGCGCACGAATACATCTATTTCGTCGGCTATCCCGCAAAAGCGAGTGTCGCCCTCGGGTTGGCATATCTCCTGCAGGGGATTAAGATGTATGGCAAGTGCGTCAGCCCCGACATCGTCAAGCGCCGCGCGCACCTTTTTCACGCCGTATTTTTCAAGCTGGCATCCGCCGATGTTGCCAATGAGAGGTATGCTTGGCGCCACTTTCCTTACCTTGTAGGTTGGCGCAAGCCCAGGCTTCTCAATCATCGCGCGCTGCGAGCCTAAGCTGAAGGCAATCTGCTCTTTCTCGCACGCCTTGGCAAGCGAGAGGTTTATTTTTCCTGCTTCCAGGTAGCCGCCGGTTATCGCGGCAACCACCAGCGGCGCGGAAAGCCTTTTTTTGAACATCTCACATGAGGTATTGATTCCCTCCAAGTCAAGTTCGGGTAGCGAATTGTGGATGAACCGCACATCTGAAAAGCCTGGCTGCACCGCGTACTCAACGTCGCGCCCGAGCGCCGACTCGACGTGGTCGCGCTTCCGGCTCCGTATGTCTTGGGCTTTTTTTGACAAAACCATGCCAATCGCATAGGGGTGGGCAAGCGCTTTTTAAATTCCTTTGCAAATCCTCCGCATGGCGCCCTCAACCTGACTTCACGACCGCCATATCTACCTCGTGGTGCTCGCGCTTCTCGTCCTCCTCCTCGGAGTGCTTGCGATATTTGCCTTCGGGGCATGGACGCTGAATCCGCGCGCGTCTACGTGCAGGCGCTCACCACGGTCGCCACGCTCGCACTCCTTTACTACGCGTATTTCAGTGCAACCTCCAAGCGCGATGAGGAAATCGCGCGGCTCGAGCTTGCCGTGCGCCCCATACTCGACCGGGAAATCGAGAGCAAGGGGAGAGCGCCTCACTCGTCTTCTCTGCGATAAAGCACCAGATTTACGACCTTCGCGCCGTTCTTAAAGTTGACGGCAAGCCCTATGTGATAGACCAGAAGCACATAGATGTCTCAGGCACGCGCACGAACGCGAGCAGAAAGATAGACATAAGCAGT
>Ga0116204_1001258_pt1 | contig 14248 bp, 5 predicted proteins | sample LakKivwa52mmetaG_FD_94481 | JGI IMG/M metagenome (GOLD analysis project Ga0116204, IMG submission 94481) | Anoxic lake water microbial communities from Lake Kivu, Rwanda to study Microbial Dark Matter (Phase II) - Lake Kivu water 52m metaG | ecosystem: Environmental > Aquatic > Freshwater > Lake ...
GTAATATTTTGAGGTTCAGTTTTTAACAAGTATTGAGTTCCCTTGGAAACTCCTTGCCTGGAATCATGCAGTTTTTGCAGAACCTGTAAGCGGGATTGGCAGGCAGCCCTGTCTTTTTCTACTTGATGAAGGTTTTCTTTTTCACGGATAATTTGGCTTTGTTTTGTTTGAATAGAATTTTTAAGTGTAACCAATCGTTCACGCAAATTTTCCAGCTCTCGGTTTTGAACATTGCGTTCACCCTGGATTTCCTGAATGTCGATTTGGACTTCTTCCCATTCATCCTCAAGGTAGCGATTTTGATTTTTTACTTCTGAAAATTGTTTTTCAAGCAGTTGTAATTCACGCTCCAAAGCAGACAACTGATTGCGTAGATCTGAACCCTCTTGAATTAAACGCATGCGCTCTTCATTAAGTGCAGAGACTTCCTTGCGGCACACCTCTTGTTGTGCCTGAATTTCAAGATGTATACCTGCTTGGGCATTAATTTTCTTTTCAACCGATTCTTTTTGTGGAAGATACTCTTGCAACTTCTGCAAAAGACCCTGGCGTTCTTGTTGATACTCAAGCATCTTTTGAAGACTGGCATCTTTATCTTTATCACGGCGCGCTAGAGAATCGTTTAGATAATTAATGCGGTCACGACTCCGGTGGATTTCACCTTCCAGTTGGACAGCTTTGGCCTGAGTGTTGGCAACGACTTGATTCCAATGTGTATAGGTTCTTTCCTTGTCGAGAAGGCCCAATTTTCTTTCTTCGATTTGGGTTTCCTGCAGGGTAGTTTCAGTTTCGAGACTACCCGCTAAATGGCGTAGATCACCTAATTCTTTTTGAAAACGCTTCTTTTGTTCTCCAAGTTGATTGTAACGGAACCTATGGTATCCCAAATCAAGAGAACGGTATTGATGTTTTATAGTTTTCCATTCTTCGGCTTTTTTTGCCTGTCGTTCGAATAGCGAAACATTTTGCCGTGTGTGTTTGAGATTATCTTCAACACGAGAAAGGTCTAAAGCAGTCTTTTCAAGCTGCCGTTTAGTTTCCTGTCTTTGTTTTTTGTACTTGGATATTCCACAGGCTTCTTCGAAAAGAACACGCCGTTCTTCATCTTTATCAGATAGAATGGAATCGATCATGCGTGATTCCATAAGTGAATAAGAGGTGGCACCCATGCCTGTATCATAAAACAAGTTATGGATATCTTTAAGACGACAGGGCTGATTATTGAGCAAGTAAACAGATTCACCATTACGGTAGACCTGCCTGGTGATCATGACCTGTGAGTATTCGCTGGGCAAAATTCCCTGATCATTGTTGACAATCAGAGACACCTCGGCCATGTTCATGGGAGGTCTATTGGCAGTACCTGAAAAGATCACATCTTCCATTTTAGTAGAGCGGAGTTGCTTAACCTTTTGTTCGCCCATAACCCAACGGATGGCATCAACAATGTTTGATTTACCACAGCCATTGGGACCCACAATGGAGATAATTCCATCTTTAGGAAAGTTGACTTCGACGCGGTGCGCGAAGGACTTAAAACCAAAAATACGAAGTTTTTCTAGATACAAGTGTTGCTCTTTGCTGTAATTCTGGAAGATATTAACTGCTCCCCAGCCGGTCAATGGAGCAAAAAAACTTTTTAGACTCATGCTTTTTTAAACAATTTTTTACATTTTCCCCTTCGTATGCAGATAAAAGGCAGAGTAATGGCACTTGATTGGGGAGCAAGCCGAACAGGAATAGCCCTCTGCGACCCTACAAGAACACTTGTCCGTGGTTGGGGTACCCTTGATACTCGAGACAAAAATTTTTTAAACAAGATCCTAGAAGTTATTGAATTTGAGCGGGTTAACGAGCTTGTCATAGGTTTGCCTTTACGCACCCAGGGAGAACCTGGTACCCACGAAAGGGAAATCAAAAATTTTAGCGAAGCCCTAAGTGCAGCTTCTCACTTACCCCTTCATTTTCAGGATGAAGCCTATTCAAGCAGCCGTGCACAAGCGCTTATGCGTGAAACTGGAATGAAGTCCAAAAAAAGAAGACAAAAATCCCAAGTAGACCGAATAGCTGCCTGCATTATTTTACAAGATTGGCTTGATAGTTTTTCTTAATTTATTCTTATGCATATTTCTCCCTGTGGTTGGTACTGCTTTCAACTGGATTCTCCCTATGTCACAATTACTGATACCCAAGAAAAAACAGAAATTAAAGCAAATGATTTCTCTTATGTTATAGAGCTCCTTTGTGCCCGCAAAGAAGAAATTGTTCAACCCGAAGATATTTCTCAGATACATGAAGATTATCTAAAAAACACCCGTTTTAAGGCGTCAAAAAGTGTAATGGCTGAAAACTCTTTTGGAGTACACTACTATCTTACTCGCTCCAGTGAGAAAACTCGTCCTTATACTATCGTGTGTCATTTATTCTGGAGTCAGTACTGCCTGTTCCTGCACTTTTCGGGAGATAATGAGCGCTATGCGCGAGCACTCCCGGAGACTTTGTTTAACTTACTACAAACCATTCAACCCTTAACCTTTGATACATAGAGCTTATTGTACAAGCTTAAATACCAATTTTTTAGGGTTACAATAAGCATTTCCCCTTTCACATGCACATTGTTTTTTGGCTATACATAGGGTCTGCTGAACAACTCCAATTTTAGCAGCAGACTCTAATTCCTTATAAGAAATAGGAGGAGGGGTACTGCCTCCCCCCTCCTATTTGCTCGTTTACGAGTGCCTTCACTTACCTTCAGGCACATTTCGTTTCACTCGCAAATAACAAGGGGCAAAAACAGAACCATCATCTATTTAAGTTTTAAACTTTCCCAACATCTTTTTATAAAGTTCTCGTAGGCGCAGGAGGTCTTTTTCATAACGCTTATCTTTAAAATCGGCAAAGGCCCAAGGAAAGGGTTCAAAATGCCCTTTTGCGTAATGCAGTAACATATCACCCCAGACGCCTTGTCCAAGAAATATTTTAGGTCCAGAACGCTTAAAAGAAGCAAGAATGCATTTATCAAAATCAAGGTAACCTGGATCAAGGTTATAATTGCGATTGACTACCTCATTTGTTTTAGGCTTATTATCAACTGCAAAAAGGGGTTCATTATCAGTTGCATTATTATGCTTTTGCCTGCATTGTGCTAGGTTTTGCTCTATTTGGGTTGCCTGAATTTTATATAGAGGAAGCTGTGATGCAGGCCATAGTTTAGAAAACCCCAAAACTCCTCTATACAAAGGTGAGCCCATTTCAGGATGATAATAGCTCCCCGTATCGAATGTATAGAGCTCCCCCTTATGGAGGATGGGGCCCCACTGTTGACTTAGAACATCAAGCAAAGTAGGCTCCCATACAGCAGACTTTTGAATAACAAAAACTATTCCTTGCACCCACAATTCACCTTGAATCAGGTCTGGTGAAAAGGGCGTCAAAAGTCAGTCCTTTGGAACTTTATTGGGATCACCGCCCAGACGAATAAATTCCTTAAAGAATTTTTTGCCTTCTTTGGGTGATTGAAATTTATGCGCCAAAAGACCTAAGTAATAGTGTGACCAGGGATTTTCAGGGCATTGTGTCTGTACAAATTTAGCCGAAGCAGCAACTGGATTTTGGTAACCAAATTCCCAGTTTACGGAAGCATAAGCTATACGAATGGGACAGGAATTTGGAAATTTTTCCATATTTTCTTTAATGAATGCCATGGCTTTTTCTTTTTGCTTGGCAAACATAAATACATTGACTACCGATACATAGGAAAGGTCATCACTAGGATACTCCTTAAAGGCCTTACTCGCATATTTTTTTGCATTGGGAATATCGTTCAAGTTTAAATAGGCCCCAGAAAGCAGGTTTAAGATTTCCGCAGTCTCACCAAAAACCAAGGCTTGTTCTAGATGGTATTTCTGCGCTTCAAATTTTCCTTGCCTTTCAAATACAGCAGCCTGCCCTACATACCCTTTGCGTTTGGCAAGCTGATCTTCACTGGAACTCATTTCCTTAAAATATTCCATCGCTCTCTCAGGTTTTCCTCGGTTGAGGTAGTTGAGTCCTAACAATTCAACCGCTTCAGGCAAATTGGGATTCAGTCGCAAAGTCTTTTCGAGATCACTTTGTGCTTGGTCCGCATTACCCTTGGCCTGATGAAGTTTGGCCCGCTCGAGATAGTATTCTGCATTATCCTTATTTTCCTTTAAGGCTGATTCTAAGAGGGTTAAGGCTTGATCTGATGAACCCGCCTGTGAATAAGCCTTAGCCAAGAGGAAAATTATTTGGGGCTCTGAACGGTATTTTGATAGCTCTAAATGTTCAACAGCCTGCCGTGCACGCTTTTCACCCAACAGAATATTTCCCAGTAAAAGGTCAGTATTGAGCGAGGATTTTTGCTTGACCAGTTCTAGAAGGATTATTTTAGCGTCAGCAAGGTTTTTCTTTTGTACCAGAGCAGTAACCATAAGTTCTTTTCCTTCAGGAGACAATCGAGTTCCAAAGGGTGTTAAAAGCTTTATAATTTCATCACTCCGTTCAGATTGTGCATATATTTTCGCCAGTGCAGTGGCATAATCAGCATTGGTGGGATCAAATTTCAGGGCCTGGACAAGGTGATCTTCTGCAACTCCGACCTGATTTTTTTGTAGAGATAATTCGGCCAGATAAAAATGAGCCTGATGAAAGTTTGGTTTCTTGGCTAAGACATCTTGGAGAAGAAGCTGTGCTTTGGAAACTTCTTTATCTTTAATATGTATACGCGCAAGCATAATCATAAGGTCAACTCCGCTGCTACCCATTTGGACAGCTCTTTCGAGCGCATTTTTAGCCTCGCGTGTGCGGCCGAGTTCTAATAGGGAAAGCCCATAGTTTTCCCAAGAGATACGGTCACCACCTGTTTGGGTAAGCGCCCTACCATAAAGAGCCGCAGAGGCCTTGTAATTTTTTAGTCCATACTCGATTTGCGCTAAGGCAAGTGCCATGGATGTCTGATTTGAATCGAGTTTCAAGACAGCCTGATAAGCGCCACGCAATTCAGATTGCGCTTTGATTTTTCCGAGCAAGTTGGCACGGGCAAGCAAGGGTTCAAGTTTAGAGGAATCTATTTTTAAAGCTTGTTTGTAGGCATCCAATGCTGCATTATTCTGTCCAAGAGCAACTTGCGTACGACCCAAAGCCAACCAGCCTTCAAATGATGAATTTGATTTTAATCCAATACTCAATTGCTTGGCAGCCAACTGATACTTACGATTAGACTCATTTTGTAAGCCCATAAAGTAATTCGCCTTAGGATGCAGAGGGTTTTTTCTTAAGATAATGGAGTATTGAGCCTCGGCCTGGGATAAATCTCCCATTTTAGTGCATATATAGGCATACTCTGCACGAGCATCCTCAAGGTTGGGGTTAGCCTTGATTTGTCGACCCAAGGCATCAAAGAGGCCTATGGTATCTTGCTTGGCACGGTAGATATCCACGAGTAAGGGTAAAACTTCATTCTTTCTAGTTTCGAGATAATAACTTTCCAAGGCTGTAATGGCTTCTTTGTTTTTACCCATTCTTGAATAAGCTATACCTTGAAAACGAGAAATCTCGGGACTGTAAGGTTTTGCAGCTTCAAAATTGGCAATGGCTGATTCCCATTCTTTGTTATCAAAGGCTATTCTACCCAGAGTAAAGGAAGCCTGAGGATTTGCCGAGTTGCGGATGACTTCTGAGAGTATGGTCTTAGCTTCAGAATACCTTTGTGATTCATAGAATAACAAACCCAAAGCTGCAGATTTTTTAGCCTTCTCAGGGTACTTGCTCAAAAGCTGGTCACCGTAAGATACTGCCAGCGGTTTTTGCTGTGTTTGCAAATAGGCTTCGAGAAGTAAAAGAGCCTGTTCAGGTGGTAATTGGTCGATAATTGCGGAATTTCCCAAGAGTTTTATCACATCAGGGTATTTGGAGGCTCTAGCCTTGGCACTGGCCAAGGGGTAAATAGCTTTTACATTCCTGGGTTCATTTTGCACAATTTTTTCAAGTTGAACAAGAGCACCGGCATCATCTTGCATCGCAGTATAGGCCTTGTAGAGACCCCAGGCTACAACCTCATCGTATCCCGTTGGCGGGATGGCCTTTTTAAGAGGCTCCAAAGCCTCGGTAGGTCTATTTTGGCTAAGTAAAGCAACACCTAATTCTTTTTGATAGGACAATTGTGTAGGCGCACTTTGTGCAGCTAATTGCAAATAATCGAGTGCACGAGTCAGTTGACCTTTTTTACGGTAGACTTTAGAAATTTTATAAGCCAGAGCATGATTGCTATTTTCGAGATTGTACCAATTTTCCCAAGCTTTAAGGGCATTTGTGGTATCCTTTTCACCTGCATAAAAGGCAGCTTGCTTTTTCCAAACTTCAGCCGAGCCAGGTTCACTCTGTGACCAACGGTTGAGATATGTTTTATGTTCCTCTTTTTTGCCCAAACTACGCGCGGCTTCAGCTGCAAGCTTCAATGCCTGTATGTTATAGGAATTAGTTTGAAGAATCTTTTGCAAAACGGCAAGAGCTGCGGGAGTTTGCCCCATAGCCTCGGCGTGAAGCAAGGCCAGATCTTCGCGGTCTGGGAAGGACGAATACCCCAAGGCAAGAAGTTGAGTGAGGTGGGGTGATTTGTAGGTTCTAGAATGCGACAGGGCATTATTGAATAATTCTTCATTTTTCAAATCCCGTTGATAGGCCTGGAAGTAGCTCAGATTGGCCTCGGAATTTTTGCCTAACTTAACTTGTACACTTGCCAGAGGTGCCCAACAGAGAGGAAAGTTTTGCGCATTTTGAGCCATAAAGGCTTCAAACTGCATTAATCGGTCTAGCTTACCGGCTTGATAATAGTGGCTAATCAAATAAACCTTTCCTTGTGTATAACTTGGCTGGGCCAATACCAGTTTGGATAGTAGTGATATATCCCCCACCCGCACGAACTGTAATTCGGCAAGCTTGCTTTGGTGGGCAAAAGAAGGATTGGGAAATTTTACCAGGCTTTCCAGAACTTCGATTTGAGAAAGAGTATCTTTTTTAGCTGCGCTCAGGTTATAAACTGCCTCAAGGGCGGTGCGATCCTTAGGATTCCGAGCTGTATAGCTGCGATACAAACTTAAGGCACCTGATGTATCTTTACTCGCTATGCGCAAGGAAGCAAGTTCGAGCTCATAATTTTTATAAGTGGGATCTAGCTGAACTATTTCTTCAAGAAGATTTTTTCGTAAGGTTCCCTGGTTTGTAGATTGGTATATAAGAGCTAAGGTATCGAGTACACCTAGATTTCTTTCACTCCTGCGCGAAGTATAGATGGCCTCTGCCTCCTTAAAATTGCCCAGTTTCAAATAGACTCGGCCAGCATGAGGATCTTTGAAAAGAAGTGTTTTATCAGTTTTAGCGAGTTGATCGTAGAGAGCTTTGGCATCAACATCTCTGCCGTTCAATACATAGGACTGAGCTAATTTGGATTTTTCTTCAACGCTTGCTCCTGACTGCATTAACAATTCAAACAAGGGAGTATTTTGTTTGAGATCCTTCTCGGATTTGATGTACTTCCCGTAGGATCGAGCCACAGCAACCTTTGTTGGCGCCAAGCTGTAGGCTTTAGCATAAGCAATTTCAGCATCCTTGAGCTGGCCATTTTTTTCTTCCAGACCAGCAACGGTATACCAAAGTTCTGCATCATTGGGATAGGCATTTAACGAAGCTTTGAATAAAGATAAGGCTCCCGACTCATCGCCCTCTTGAAGTCGAAGGCGTCCAAGGGCTCTTCTCCGGGGAGGAGCTTGTGCTGGTTCAAGCTCTATGAGTTGAGTTAAAACTTGTGTATAAAGTTGTTTTTCTGCAGGTTTATTGGGAAGCAAGGGTGCCAAAAATTTAAGCACTTCAAGGTTGTTGGGTTTGCTTTCCAGAACCTGTCTCCCCCACTTAAGTGCTTGCGTTGTATCGGCTGAAGCCAGTTCGAGTTTAGCCAGAGGGAACCAATAATTTTGCAGAGATGGATCGAGATAGAGTAAACGGCGCATTGCACTGCGCTGCAATTGAGGTGTTGCGTTTAGGGCAGTATAGGAGGAAACAAGAATTGCCGAAATTTCACGGTCTGAAGGCTGATTCTTTAGATAATTCTCTGAAAGTTCTGCACTTTCAGAGAATTGTTTTTGTGTGTACAAACTTTGAATAGCCTCTTTATTGCCGACCAAGAGATTTTTATTGGCGTTATAAACTCGTGTATACTCACGGGCGGCAAACTGGTTTTGGCCACTGAGCTGATAAGATTTGGCCAGCTTGAGAGCTATATCTGGCCCGGCACTGCCATTCTGCACTCTTGTTTGGAGCAAGTCTCTATGTATGTTGATATGTTCATCGGTATGTAAGCTTTTAATAAGCAGGTCTTCGTAATTTCCTTTGCGGTTTCTCATAGCCTTACGAGTGTAAAAATAAGCCTGGCCCTTGTTACCTTCTGCCAAATACAGTTCAGCCAAAGCCGCTTGAATCTCGTAGGAGGATGTATCTTGCTCTGCGATGGCTTGATAAGTTTGTTTCAGCTTTTCTTTGTTACCCCCTTTTTTAACCAAAGTCACGAGGCGTGTTTGAATTTCTGAATCCTTGGGGTTATAGGACAAAAGCAAATTCAAATTCTCTTCAGCTTTGGCTAAATTGTTTTGGGAACTATACAAAGAGCTTAATTCAAGGATTATTGGGCGTCTGTTAGAACTCATGGCCGAAAGCCTTTCCAGGGCCTCGATGAGTTTGGAAGTATCATTTTTTTTACGGTATTCACCAGCAAGCAAGGTGAGCGGTTCTATATCATTGGGTTCGAGTTGATGCCAAGCCTGTAAAAAGGGAATGCTTCTTTCATTCTTACCCAGTGACAGCGCTAAAAGTGCTCCATTTTTTACTGTAATTTTGTTTTGCCGATCTTGCTTTAGGGCATCTTCATAAAGGATAAGCGCTGCCTCGGTTTTACCCAGATTTTGAGCGAGATCAAGTTTTAGCCCTATATCAGAGGGATAGCGCGACACCCCCCATTCTAAAACTTCTGTCGTTTGCGCAGCCAGGTGGACACGGATGACACTGAGTGCCTCTGAATAAAAATTACGGTCACCTTCTTTAGATTTAAGGAGTTCATAATATGTTTTTGCTGCCTTTGGATACGATTTGGCATCAAGGTATAGAGCCAAAAGATGCCAGCGCATACGGGGGTTCTTTTGTGCCTCTTCGATCAGTATAGATTCAAAAGGGATAATTTTTTTGTAATCACGATCTTGGGTATAGGCTTGCACTAAAAGCACGCGCCCTTTGCGGTAGGCGGGATCCTTCTTGACTTCAGCTTCCAGCGGACGTTTGTCACCATTGCGCAGAAATTGAAGCTCGGCATAGGTTTGTGTATAACGGGGGTTCACACCGGGTTGGGCGGTAAGCGCAGCCAAGGCGTCCATCATGGAGAGGGTATCGCGACGCGCTTGCACCAATTGGAAAAGTGTTGCCAGTGCCTGAAAATTCTTGGGATTACGGCCCGTATAATCCCTGTATTGAGTGATGGCTTTACTGCTATCACCTGCATTCATATAGAGCTGTGCTAGATTGATCTGGTATTGTTTATATGCAGGCTCCATTCTGACAATTTCTTCAACAGTTCTGAGGTACTCGGTTTTTTTATCCAGGAAAGCATAACATTGAGCGAGTGTATCTAGTAGACCGACACTTGTAGAGCCTCGTTTTAATTTTTCAATAATTTGAATTGAGGTGAGGTAATCTTTATTTGCATAAAAAACACCTAGTACTAAGGGATATTTGCTGGACAACTCTGGATCTTTTTGGAGAAGTTCTCTCCAGAGAGGCAGGGCTTCAACTGTTTTACCTGTTGCGGACAAAGCACTTGCCAGTTTTATTTTTTCAGATTCTGCACCGGGTTGCTTACTTAAAAGTGTAAACAGTGGAATGTTTGATTGTATTTCGGCATCTGTGGTTAATAATTGAGCATATTTGCGTGCATAGGATAAATTGCCAGATTCAAGTTGGTAAGCGCGTGCAAATTTTTCCTTGGCTGAGGTATTATTGCCCGTGTTATTTTCTGTTTCACCATAGGCATACCAATAGGAAGCATCGCTTAGGGCTGTCTTTGTTGAATTTTTAAAATGCGGAAGTGCAGATGTATAGTCTTTATCTTTATAGTACATAAGCGCCAAATCACGGTGGTAGGCAGATGCATTGGCAGGGTCCAGATTAACAAGATTATTTAAGGCTTCAAGCCTATCAATCTTTTCAGAGGAACGCTGTGCAGTAAGCGAAGAAAGCAGTTTCCAACTCTCTGTAGATTGAGGAGTACGTGCCACGGCCACTTTAAGATTTTTTAAAGCCGCACTAGTATCGATCTGCGCAAGATCAGATTTTGCAACCTCAAGCCAATAGCCTTGAGTTTCTGGAAAAGCTTTTAGATAAGACCGTAAGGCAACCATGCGTTTAGGACCTGATGCACCCATTTTTTCATATGATTTGAATCGCAGGTCTATCAAGTTTGTATTCGAAGGATTTTGTAAAAGAAAATTTTCAGCCATTTCGGCACAGAGAGTGTAATCTTCGCCCTTATATACATGACCGATGATATTTTCGTCATTGTTACCATAAGCAGGCTGTAAAAGCCGAATTTGACGGACAGAGGCTGCTGCGGCTTTAAAAGCGCCATTTTGGGCCTGGCTTTGATAGGCCAAAATTTTAAGTTTAAGGTCGGCACCAGGTACTGCTGATAATTTTTCTAAAACTCCGCGATGCGCCTTAATCTGATCTTCAGTTTTTAGAACTGCTAAAATCCAGTCCTTATGGGAAGGATGATCGGGAGAGAGTGTGAGTTGTTTTTGCCATGTTATATATGCTTCTGGAAATCTGGAGTTTTCAAGTTGGGCATTTAAAAGTGAAGCATTTATTTGATTACCCTTTGGATTAATTTGGGCTAGCCATTCTAGTTCTTGTAGTTTTTGTGATCCTTTCGTTTTTTCATTGACCAGGGTGAGCATTTCCACTTGTAGTGCAATTTGATTGGGTTGTGCTTCAATGGATTGTTTAAGAGCTGCAAGAGCCTTGCTAATGGAACCAGAATTTTTGTAGAGGCTGGCAATAAGGGGCAACAATTCTTTTTGTGAGGGATTGAGGTCGTAAGCTTTTTGATAATAATTTGCAGCTTCTTCATTTCGACCTAGGTTTTTAAGTAAACCTGCTAATTGCAGAGTATACTGAGGATCAGTAGCGAACTGGGGGGCTAATTTGTTAAGGATTTGAACAGCTTCTTGTGTTTGACCCCGCTTGATATATATATCAGCCAATTCACGTTCCACTCTGGAGTCTCCTGGCTCAAGGGTAAGGTACTGCTTGCGATACTCTAGTGCTTCTGGCCGAGTATCGGGGTAAAGCCGGGCCAGTTCTAGAGTTTTAAGTGCGTCCTTGGGTTGGATGTTTAGGCTGGTGCGCAGTTTTTCTTGAAGTTTAAGGGTATTTTTTGTTGTACGGTAATAGTCAAGAAGAAAATTAAGTGCCTGCATATTGGTGGGATTTTTAAGAGCATACTGCTCATATTCTGCAGCGGCTCCAGCCATATTTTGTGTTTGAATTAAGGCATCGATATAACTCAGCCACAAGGAATCTTCCATTCCATACTTGGGAAGATCTTTAAGGTTTTCGATGACTAAAGGAAATTTTTGTGTTCTATATGCTGCCTGGGCAGCCTGTTGGCGTACTGCAGGACTTTTGTAGGAAATTTTACCAAATGCACCCAAGGCGGCATCGTAATCTTTGAGATAGAAAAGGAGTCTGCCCTTGGCTTCAAGCCATTGCTGTTGTTGAGGATCTTTTTTTAGGTGTTCGTCGAGGTCGACTAGGAGTTCTGTATGGTTTGACCCAGATATTTCATTACGCAAAACCGCCGAAACTTTTTCTCTAAATTCGGACTCCAGTTTTGCAAGCCGTTCTCTTTCGAGGCGGACTGCTGTTAGACTGTCTTCGCGTTTTTGACGCACCAGAGCTAAGCTGTCTTCACGGGCCTTTTGGACCTGCATTAAACTATCACGTCGCGCTATTTCTCGTAAACGAGCAGCTTCAAGAGCACGGGAGAGACTATCGCGACGTGCTGCCTCGCGCACTTGCATAGCTTTTGTTAAACTATCTCTGCGAGCTGCCTCACGGATTTGAGTTTCTCTGTATTGTTTTTCTCTTTCGAGACGGGCTGTTTCTAAACTATCCTCTCGCTTTTGGCGAACCAAAGCCATACTGTCTTCACGAGCTTTGAATACTTGCGCCAAACTATCCCGGCGTACTTGTTCTTTTTGGCGGGAGAGTTCAAGTGCCTGGGCAATACTATCCCTTCGTGAATTTTCTCTGAGTCTTTGCAGTTCGATGACCTTGGCCATACTATCGCGCCGAGCTGATTCTCGTAGATTAGCCAATTCCATTTGTTTAGCTAGGCTATCACGGCGGATGGCGTCTTTTTCGGCCAAAACTCTATTTAAACTATCACGACGGGCTCCTTCACGGGCTTGTGCCTCTTGATAAAGTCGATCGCGTTCACGGTTAACAGTTTCAAGACTATCTTGTTTTTGCTTGGCCATCTTTTGGGCAAGTTCTTGGGATAGGCGCCTTTGCTCTTCAAGTTTTTGGGCCCGTGCAGCATCTTCTCTTTTGTTGTTTTCGTCTGTAAGGGTGGTAGTTGTCTGGATAGGTGGAGTAGTTGGTGCAGAAGTTGATGCTTTATTAACTTCCACAGTTTTTACTTCATTTGTAGGAGAAGCAACCTGTGCTTGCTCAGCAGGGCTTGATGTTCCTGTTGAATTTAACTGAGTTAAAAGAGATTTTACACCTTCTGGAACTTCAGATTTATTTGCTGCAATTGTCTGGGCCCGGGCAATTTCGCTAGGGCTACCAGTTTTGGTAAGAAGAGCTGCCAAGCGAGTACCGACCACAAGATCAGAGGGATTCTGTTCGAAGAGGGAAAGAAGTAAGGGAGCCTGACCTTGACTGATTCCTGCATTTTCAAGAGACCGGAGTTTACCGCTGATAAAACTGTAAGAATTGGGTTCTTTTTTTAACAGAATATCATAAATTTTAAGCGCATTATTCCAGTCGGAAGCAGCTTCATAAGCCTCGGCTAAAAGTTTTCCGATTTGGGAATCCGTAGGTTTTAAAGAAAACGCCTTGGAAAGTGTTTTGGCAGCCTCTTCGGGTTCATCGAGTTCTAGAAGTTCTTGCCCACTTTCAACCAATTCTTCAACATTTTGAGCTTGTAAAGGTAAAAGAGTGAGTAGAAACATGAGTATAAGAGAAACATAGCCAGTGAGGATGTTTGGAAGTTTTATTTTTTCCATAGAGTTTCCGGAGTTAAATGATCACTTACTAAACGGGCCAAAAGTAATATATTTACTATTGGGAAACAGAATCACAATATAATCCAATTTTAAAATTCAGACCTTATTAAAATGTTCCTTTGGATAAAATCTTTACATATCATTTTTATCATAAGCTGGTTTGCCGGCTTATTTTATTTAGCGCGTCTATACATCTATTGGATTGAAGCTGGTCATCGAGAGGAAGCTGCAAAAGCTATCCTTCGAGATCAACTTGAAATCATGTCCAAACGACTCTGGCTTTATATTACCACACCTGCTATGGTTTTGTCCAGCGTTTTTGGAATCACCCTACTGCTTCTAGTTCCCGGGTATCTCAATGAGCCCTGGATGCACCTTAAACTCTTGGGTGTATTTATGCTCTTGATTTATCATTTTCATCTAGGCTCCCTATTAAAAAAAATACAAAGCCAAACACTTAACTGGAAAAGTACTACTATGCGCGCCTATAATGAAATTCCCACAGTACTCCTCCTCCTTTGCGTTTTTGCCATCGTCCTTAAAAATCTTCAAAGCACCCTCGTAGGACTCCTAACCGGGTTGCTGCTAGGTGCAGCTCTTTTTACCCTTGTAAAAAGAGTGAGGAAAAAAAAAGGCATGCCTAACTAGGATTAACAAAAAAGGTAAATACCCAATACCGACCTGGGTAAAATCAACATTTTTCCCAAAACCTCAATAAAGTTATAATGCTCCTTGCGACTCTTTGCCCTCAATAGCTTGTAACGCACATACAAGTTTTTTTTGCTTATCGCCTTCTCTACTTGGGCTAAAAGCCTATTTTGATAAAGGGCACCTCTAAAAATTGCCCTCGCGACCCTATACTGCGTTACACTCCTTCTCAAAATCCTCATTTATAC
>Ga0116204_1001259_pt1 | contig 14245 bp, 16 predicted proteins | sample LakKivwa52mmetaG_FD_94481 | JGI IMG/M metagenome (GOLD analysis project Ga0116204, IMG submission 94481) | Anoxic lake water microbial communities from Lake Kivu, Rwanda to study Microbial Dark Matter (Phase II) - Lake Kivu water 52m metaG | ecosystem: Environmental > Aquatic > Freshwater > Lake...
TGCAAAGGAGACCGGCGCGCGCATCAAGGTGATCCCGGTCAACAGCCGCGGAGAGATCATACTCGACGAGTACACGAAGCTGCTCGGCCCCCGGACCCGGTTCGTTTCGCTCACCCAGGCGTCGAACGGCCTCGGCACCATCCTTCCCGTAAAGGAAATGATCCGGATCGCCAGACGCTTCGACGTGAAGATACTGATCGACGGAGCGCAGTCGGTCGCCCATATTCCGGTCAATGTCCAGGACCTCGATGCCGATTTTTTTGTTTTTTCCGGCCACAAGATCTTTGCGCCGACCGGCATCGGCGTGGTATACGGCAAACGCGAGGTGCTGGAAACCATGCCTCCCTGGCAGGGCGGCGGCAACATGATCCGGGATGTCCGTTTCGAGGAGACCCTCTACAACGGGGTTCCGGCAAAATTCGAAGCCGGAACCCCGTCTGTCGCAGATGCGGTAGGCCTCGGGGCCGCCCTTGACTATGTCAGAAAAATCGGGCTTGAACATATCAGCCGCTACGAACACGATCTGACGAAATATGCAACGGAGCGACTTCAGGAAATTCCGGGTCTCCGTATCATCGGCACCGCCGCCAGCAAGGTCGGCGTGCTCTCATTCGTTCTGAACAATCTTCCCAATGAAGAAGTCGGCAAGCTTCTCGACAGGGAAGGCATTGCCGTTCGCGCCGGCCATCACTGTACACAGCCCTCTCTCCGCCACTTCGGCGTCGAAGGGACGGTACGCCCGTCACTGGCTTTCTACAACACCAGGGAAGAAATCGACCGCCTTGCCGATGCAGTGCGCAACCTGCGGTACAGATAACCCGTTACCGGTCAACAAGAGGAGAACCAGCCTTGTCTCTCACCGAACTTCAGAAACAACGCTATGCCCGCCATCTCTCACTTTCGGAGATCGGGCGGAAGGGCCAGGAGAAACTCGGCAAAGGCAGGGTTCTCGTTGTCGGCGCAGGGGGACTTGGCTCCCCTGCGGCGCTCTATCTGGCCGCTGCCGGAATCGGCACGCTGGGCATCGTCGATCCCGATCTGGTCGATATCAGCAATCTGCAGCGTCAGATACTGCACACAACAGGCTCCATTGGAAAACCAAAGGTTCTTTCGGCTGAAGAAACCCTGAGAAAACTCAACCCCGAATGCAAAATCGAGTGCATTCCCTTACGGCTTTCGAGGCAAAACTCCGCTGAAATCATTGCCGGTTACGATTTCATTATCGATGCCACGGATAATTTCGAGGCGAAATTCCTGATACCGGAATACTGCCACAACGCCGGAAAGCCCTATTCCCATGCGGGAATCCTGAAATTCTTCGGACAGACCATAACGGTGCATCCCGGCAGAACGGCATGTTACCGGTGCCTTTTTCATGAACGTACTGAAACCGGCAGCCAGGAACCCCGGGGACCTCTCGGAGCGGTGCCGGGCGTGATTGGCAGCATACAGGCTACCGAAGCCATAAAGCACCTTCTCTCGACGGGTCAACCCCTTACCGACACCCTTCTGACCTTCGATGCGCTTTCCATGAATTTCCGGAAAATCAGGGTACGCAGAGACCCGCAATGCCCCCTGTGCGGCGACCGGTCGCCCTCGACATCAAGCGAATGAAGATCCTTCCGGGAGCCCTATACCGTAATGGCGGTATTTTTATGGTACAGGCATCGGAGTTATCGGAAAGGATGCGTTACTTGTCCGGCACTGAACAATAAACACCTGAACGAAAACATTATGAACGGCCGCGACTTCACCTTCACCTGCTGTTGTCCCAAAAGAGAAACAGAGGAAAACTGTACCGGAAAACCGCCAGTATCGATGCCATAACCGGCATATATGCCTGTCGTTTCCGTTACAGCCGATTCCCTGAAAAAAGAGAACCGGCTTTTTTATTGCCTTATTCACCACTAACAGCATAAATCAAGGACAAATACTCATGAAACAGCAATGGACAAAAAAAATCCTGATGGCAGCAGCGATACTCCTCTCATCAGGTGTGACGGGCCATACCGCTCTGTCTGCTGCGGGAAGCACGACGCTGCTGAACGTATCCTATGACCCCACAAGGGAACTCTATCAGAGCGAAAACGCGGCGTTTGCCCGCTACTGGAAAAAGAAAACCGGACAGACGGTAATCATCAACCAGTCGCACGGAGGTTCCGGAAAGCAGGCGCGGGCGGTGATCGACGGACTTGAAGCCGATGTCGTCACGCTTGCGCTCGCCTATGACATCGACGCCATTTCGGACAGCAGACTGATTGCGCCGAACTGGCAGAAACGGCTGCCCGACAACAGCACTCCCTATACATCGACAATCGTGTTCGTCGTCAGAAAAGGGAACCCGAAACAGGTAAAAACATGGGATGATCTCGTCAAGCCGGGCGTTTCGGTCATAACGCCAAACCCGAAAACATCGGGAGGGGCACGATGGAATTATCTGGCGGCCTGGGGGTACAAGCAGAAACAGACCGGTTCGGCCGTTCGGGCGAAAGCCTTTGTCAAATCGCTCTACAGGAACGTACCCGTCCTGGACACCGGAGCCAGAGGATCGACTCTCACCTTTGCCCAGAGAGGACTCGGCGATGTGCTGCTCGCGTGGGAAAACGAGGCACACCTTATCCTCAGGGAGTTCGGATCGGACAAATTCGAAATCGTGGCTCCTTCCGTCAGCATTCTTGCCGAACCGCCCGTGGCCATCGTCGACAAAAACGTAGACAGGCGCGGCACAAGAAAAATAGCGCAGGCATATCTCTCCTTCCTCTACACACCCGAGGCACAGGATATCATCGCAAAAAACTCCTACCGGCCGAGAAATCAGGCGGCGCTCAGAAAATATGCCGCAAACTTCCCGAAAATCCGGCTTTTCACCCTGAACGAAATTTTCGGAAGCTGGAGAAAAGCCCAGAAAACGCACTTCAGCGACGGTGGAGTTTTCGACCAGATCTCCACACCCTGACCGCGCACGTTCATAGCATTACACTGCAGGCGCATCGGCTGAAAACGGGACCCGCCCCCGGTCCCGTTTTCTCCTGCGGTTATCTTACAACAAGAAAAACATGTCCCGTTTTCAGAAACTCCCCCGCCATATACTTCCCGGATTCGGCCTTTCGATGGGCTATGCGGTGTTCTATCTTTCGGCCATCGTCATTGTCCCGCTCAGCACGATTTTCCTGAACACGCTGCAGATGGATGCCGAGACCTTTTTCAGCGCGGTCAGTGCGCCTCGAGTTCTGGCATCCTACAGATTGAGCATGACAACGGCATTTTTCGCGGCGCTTTTCGACGCCCTCGCAGGCATGCTGACCGCATGGGTCCTGGTCCGCTACCGGTTTCCCGGCAGAAAACTGCTGGACTCCCTGGTCGATCTGCCTTTCGCCCTGCCCACCGCCGTTGCCGGCATCTGTTTCGCCACGCTTTACGCTCCGGGCGGCTGGCTGGGTGTTTTTTTTGAAAAATGGAATCTTCCGGTCATCAACACCCCTTCGGGTATCGTCATCGCCCTTGTGTTCATCGGATTCCCTTTCGTCGTCCGGACAATTCAGCCCGTGCTCGAGGAGCTCGAACCGGAAGTGGAGGAATCCGCTTACTCTCTGGGAGCGAACCGGTGGCAGACTTTTCGAAAAATACTGTTTCCGCATCTTCTCCCTGCGCTGCTCACGGGGACGACGCTGGCTTTTGCCCGCTCGCTCGGCGAATACGGTTCGGTTATTTTCATAGCGGGCAACCTTCCCATGAAAACCGAAATCGCCCCGCTGATGATCATGTCGAAACTCGACCAGTTCGATTATGCCGGTGCGTCTGCCGTAGCGCTCGTGCTGCTGGCAATGTCGTTCGGCATGCTGCTGGTGCTCAACAGCATCCAGAGCTGGCAGCAGAAGGAAATCCGATAACCGGTATACAGCACACAACCCATGACACCAGCACCACGAACACCCGGCAGAGGCGATTCCCCGAAAATCAGAATCGCGCTGATATCGCTGACCTATCTTTTTTTTGCGGCATTCGTCTTCCTGCCGCTTGCACTGGTTTTTGCCCAGGCATTCCAGAAAGGATGGCAGTACTACAGAGAATCCATAACGGAACCGTTTGCGCTCGAGGCATTGAAACTGACCCTCCTGACCACTGCCATCGTCGTTCCGCTTAACGCTTTTTTCGGAATGAGCGCCGCATGGGCCGTGACGAAATTCCACTTTAAAGGCAAAACCGTACTTAAAACGCTCCTCGACCTGCCGTTTGCCGTCTCTCCCGTCATTGCAGGCCTTATCTTCGTGCTCCTGCTCGGCAGCCGCACGCCGCTCGGCTCATGGCTCGGAGAACGGGGCATCACCATCATTTTCTCAACGCCCGGCATCATCATCGCCACGCTGTTCGTCACCTTTCCCTTCGTAGCAAGGGAACTGATTCCGCTGATGGAGGCTCAGGGCCGTGAAGAGGAGGAGGCCGCCCTGACTCTCGGCGCAGGCGGCTGGCAGATCGTGCGGAAGATCACCCTGCCGAACATCCGCTGGGGGCTCCTGTACGGCATGATTCTCTGCGCGGCCCGCTCGATCGGCGAATTCGGAGCCGTATCGGTGGTTTCCGGCCATATCAGGGGACTGACCAACACCATTCCTCTGCACGTTGAAATCCTCTACAGCGAGTACAATTACACGGCATCATTCGCCGTCTCGTCGATCCTTGTGTTCCTCGCCCTGCTGACGGTCATACTCAAAGGGTCGATGGAAAAAGCGTATCTGAAAACCAACCCGCAATCCGCAAAAAATCATGAGCATTGAAATCAGAAACATCACGAAAACATTTGCCGGATACACGGCGCTCGACTCGGTCAACCTGACGGTTGCTTCCGGCGATCTCGTAGCATTGCTCGGACCGTCGGGATGCGGCAAAACAACGCTTCTGAGAATCATCGCCGGCCTTGAAGCCCCCGATTCCGGCAGTATCATTCTTGAAAACCGGGATACGACAAATCTTTCCCCGAAAGAAAAGAATGTGGGCTTCGTTTTTCAGCACTATGCACTGTTCCGGCGGCTGACGGTGTTCGAAAATGTCGCTTTCGGACTCCGGGTGCTGCCTGCACGCCATCGCCCTTCCCGAAGTGAAATACGGGACCGGGTGGAGCATCTCCTGAAACTGGTACAGATGGAATGGGCGTTGAACCGCTACCCCGAACAACTCTCCGGCGGACAGCGCCAGCGTGTCGCCCTTGCCAGGGCACTGGCCGTCAAACCCAGGGTGCTTCTGCTCGACGAGCCATTTTCCGCGCTTGACGCCAAAGTCCGTCAGGAACTGCGGCGATGGCTCCGCAAGCTCCACGACGAGATCCATGTCACCAGCATCTTCGTTACGCACGACCAGGAAGAGGCCCTCGAACTTGCCGACAGGATCGTCGTCATCAACAAGGGAAAAATCGAGCAGGAGGGATCTCCACAGCAGGTCTACGACCATCCGGCAAACGCCTTCGTGTACAATTTTCTCGGCAACGTCAACGTCTTCCATGGACGGCTCACGAACGGCGTGGTAAACCTCGGGGCGCAGACGTCCAACGGTGAACATCCGCAGAAAGGAGAAACGACAGGAAAGGCGTTCGTCAGGCCGCATGAAATCGGCATCAGCAGAATCCGGAGCAACGAATCCGACATCGCGGGAACAATCCTTGAAATCCGGCTGATGGGAGGACAGATCGGGCTGAGCGTCGCCAGCGAGGGATTCGAGCACCCTATAGAGGCGGAAATACCGAGGGAACTGTTCAGGAACCTTCAGCTCGAAAGAGGAACCGGCGTGTTCATAACCTTCAACAACATCCGGATATTCTCCGGAGATTATGAAATATGAACCCTGTCCCCCCTTCTCCCTGATTCAGATATGGTAATCGGCGATGATCTCCCGGGTCGCAAGCATGCCGTTCAATCTCTCGACGGCTGCGCTGTCATCGGTACCCGCAGGTATCTGCAGATCCGGGGAAAATCGCGAAAGCAGGTGATCTCCGACGGCAACGACGAGCACCTCATTTGGTGCGTTGAGCTGCCGGAGAACCTCTATGGCGTAATCGTCGGCATCGTCTGCGACGGCTATGAAGATGAGGCCTGTATCGGTAAGGATGCGTGCAAGTTCACCGATTCTCCGAAGCCGTTCATCCGCGTGGTCTTCGTGATAGCCGAGATCGGCGTCAAGACCATGCTCCAGAGCTGCAAGACCGAGATAGTAGACATGCAGTTTCCTGCTGAAAAGCTCCTGTTCGAGCTGTTTGGCAAGACTGCGTTTTCCCGACCCCCTGCTTCCTGTAAAAAGAATGAACTTCGCCCTGTGTCCGTTGGCATGCTCCCGTTCAGAAAGACGCACCATGCCGTATTCCCAGTGCCGCTCCCGCTCGCTGATGTGACGCTGCAGAGGGGTCTGCCCGGAAGAAAGATTCTCCAGAATAATGCCTCCGCCGGCAATTTCGTAGTTATCGACCACCACGAAGCGTCCGGTAGCTTCGTTCGTCGAGACCGTATCGAATGCGACCGGGCGAACGGTTTCGAAGATGCATTCACCGACGTCACGGCAGTCGAGCTGCTGTTTGGAACGGCTGAATACCAGATCCGAAGAGTCAAGCGTATTGTTTATTTCGGCAAGCTTCACGGCAACCCTTGCTGTCCCGACCTTGAGCTTGTACTCCCTGCCTTTTACGAGGGGCGCACGGCCCAGCCAGAAAACGTTTGCCCTGAACCTCGAACCCACCTCGCAAGACGGCTCGGAAACCTTCAGCATGATCTCGCCTGGACGGATATACAGCTGTGTTTCCAGCGTGAATCCTGCCGCCTGGCCGGCTCCCGCCGACCGTTTCGAAGGCGTATTGAAGGACTCGACCGAACGAATAACCGACTGTTTGCCGGAGGGCTGGAACACAACATTCTCCCCGACCTCGATACTGCCGGCCAGAACCGTTCCGGCAACGATCCTGCGGTCGTCGTTCGATCCGGTGAATTTATAGATATCCTGAACAGGAAAGCGGAAATGAGCCCCACTGGCGTCTTCGGCGCTCCTGAACAGATCGAGCTGCCGGAGAACCGTATGGCCGCTGTACCACGGCATGCGAAGCGAGTGCTCCGCAATGTTCTCCCCGTCCCTGGCGCTGACCGGAATAAAACTGAGGGGAGTGAGGTCGAGATGGCGCAGATATGCGGTGTATTCATCCCGGAGATCACTGAAAACCTCTTCGCGGTAATCAACCAGATCCATTTTGTTCACAAGAACCGTCACCTGCCTGATCCCCAGCATGGCGGCCATATGGCCGTGCCTTTTCGAATTTTCCTGAATCCCTTCACGGGCATCAATGACAAGCAGGGCGGCTTCCGCCCTCGAGGCTCCCGTGATCATGTTTTTAAGAAATTCTATGTGGCCTGGAGCGTCGATAATGATGTAGTCCCGGAAGTCGCTCCTGAAAAAACATCTCGCCGTATCGATCGTTATTCCCTGCGATTGTTCGTCCTTCAGGGCATCGAGCAGAAATGCGTATTCGAACGGTTTGGCATTTCTCCTGCAACTCTCCTTCACCGATTCAAGCCGCCCTTCGGGCAGCGATCCGGTATCGGCAAGCAGACGGCCGATAACCGTGCTCTTGCCGTGATCCACGTGTCCGATAATGACAATATTCATAACGCTATGCTCTCCTTCACTGATAACATGACCGTACCCGAAACCGGCGCACGCGCTTGGAGCGCGGCGCCGCTGTTTTTTACATATAACCGTCCCTGCGAAGCGTCTCGAGACCCCCTCCGTCCTCACGGTCCTGCGCTCGTCCGGAGCGTTCGGCTACGCTCGACAGCCTGCCGTCGGCCAGTTCAGCAATAATCTCGCTGACCGTTGCGGCTTCCGACTCGATAGGCGTGGTGCAGGGAAAACAGCCGAGCGAACGGTATCGGGTTCCGTTTCCCCTGTTGAAATAAAGCGACACGAGCGGGATGTTCTCCCTGCCGATATACTCCCAGACATTGAGTTCCGTCCAGTCGAGAAGCGGATGGATACGGACATGGGTGCCGGGTGCGAAATCGGTTTTGAACTGGTTCCAGAACTCCGGAGGCTGATCGCCGACGTCCCAGGAATTTTCGCTGTCGCGCGGAGAAAAATACCGTTCTTTCGAACGGCTCCCCTCTTCATCGGCCCTGACGCCTGCAATAACACCGGTATAGGGAGTGCGGCTTTCATCAGGGACGTATTTGCGCAGGGAGTGATCCATCCGGAACCGGGGCCACTGGCCGGAAAGCGTTTTTTTCAGGGCCTCGCTTTTCAGATGCCTGCAACAGGTTATCCTGTCGGTGTTGCCGTCCGGAAACGTCCGTTTCTCTTCGATCGCATCACGATTTTCGCCGTAGATCATGTTGAGATTCCATTCGATCGCTACCCGATCGCGGTATTCGATCATTTCAGGAATCTTGTAACGGGTGTCGATATGAACGAGGGGAATGGGCACGTGCCCGAAAAAGCCTTGCGGGCCAGCCAGAGCAAAACGGTGCTGTCCTTGCCTATCGACCAGAGCATGCAGAGACTTTTGAATTCCCGGTACGCCTCCCTCAGGATATAGATGCTTTGCGATTCAAGTCTGTCGAGATGATCCATGTGATACGTTTTCATGAAAGCGTTATGGTTTTCCGGAGTGCAGTCCGCACTCCCGATGCGTCGGCAGCTCCCACCACCAGCGCCCAGCCCGTATGTCCTCTCCCGGAGTGACGGCCCTGGTGCAGGGTGCGCATCCGATACTTGGGAATCCCCGGTCGTGCAGGGCGTTGTAAGGCACTCCGTAACGCCGGATATACGCCCAGACCATCTCTTCGGAAAATTCCGCAAGAGGATTGATCTTGAAAAGACCGAACCGTTCGTCCCATTCAACCGTCCTAACCGCATCCCGGGTGACCGACTGCCCTTTCCTCAAGCCGCATATCCATGCGTCGAGTTTCGAGAGTTTCTTTTCGAGAGGCCTCACTTTTCTTGTTTCACAGCACCTTCTGCGCATTTCCACACTTTCATAGAAAAGATTGGCCCCGAACAGGGTCTGCATTGCCGATACCTCCGACGTTTCGGGAAAATGCACTTCGATCGGGATCGCGTAACGATTCCGGGTCGCGTCGAGGAGATCGTAGGTTTCCTGATGCAGCCGACCCGTATCCAGCGTAAAAACGGCGATTTCAGGCACGGTTCTTACGATCATGTCGGTGAGTACCTGATCTTCGGCACCGAAACTCGAGGCAAGTGCGATCCTCCCTGCGCAGAACCGTTTGCCGGCGAGCGAAAGAATCGTCTCCGGGTCTCGTCCGCTCCACTCTCCATTGAGCGCTTCGGCTCTCTTTTTTGCTGTCGAATACATGGTTTTTCGATTATGCGTGCTTTCCGCCTTTTTCAACAATCATGCTCAATCCTCCCGGACGGGGCTCAACCTTCACCACCCTGTTGCCGGCGTCCTTGAGCGTACGGGCCACACGAAAGACCGCCTCGCCCTCGTCGATGAATACCTCGATCAGTTCGCCCGGCTCGAGGGAAAGAAGCGCGTTTTTAACCCGCATGGCATTCAGCGGGCAACTCACTCCCAGAACATCGATGCTTCTGCTTACCTCAAACGCTCCCAAGTATCACCTCCCTGACGGTATCAAGCCCGATCCGGTCGATCATATGCCCGAACCGCTCTTTTTTATTGCCGTGCTGCCGGTAAAATGCTATTGCCTCTTCAACGAGCCGGTACACGTCATCCTCGTCCGTCACGAATTTTTTCAGGAGAGAAGCGAAACGGGGAACCCTGCCCATGGTACCGCCGATATAGACATGGTACCCTCTTTTTCCGACCCGCCAGGCGTCCGATGGACAGAGCGACGTACAGGTCGAGCAATTGATGCATGAGGCTTCGTCCGCCTCATAGCGGAATGGCGTTTCCGGGTTCCCGCCGCTCTCCCTTCGAGAAATGGCCCTGACCGGACAGAGTGGCATGCAGAGACCGCAATCGCTGCATGAAGCGGGAACCCACTCCGGCTCGATGGCGCCCCTGATGCCGATATCGTTTTCGGTAGCCTTGCTGCAGTTGTTCGAACAGCCGGCAACGGACATCTTGAACTTTGAGGGGGTTTCCGTTTTGAAGTAGCGCTCGTCGAGCGTTTTTGCCATGGCTTTGGTATCGATCACCCCCTGACGGCAGGTTTCGTTACCCGGACAGGCGACAATCAGGCGGACCCTCGGTCCGCATGCGCCCATTTCCACTCCGCCTTCAAGAAGTTCGAGACGCGCCTCTTCCAGATCCTCCTGGCGGACATAGTGAATCTCGACTCCCTGCCTCGTAGAAAGATGGACACTTCCCCTGCCGTATCTGGCGGCAACACGCGCGATGCAGCGTATCTGGCGCGCTGTCAGGTCGCCGGCAACCGCGTGCAGGCGCATCACATAAAACTCCGGCTGCGTCTGGCGCATCATGCCGACTTTGCCGAGGGCAACCGCATCCAGTTCCAAATCACTCATAAGACTCTGCTGTTTTTTCCGATTAAGAGTTGTTCCGTGCGGCGACGGCAAGATTCGAACTTGCGAGAAAAAGGTTTTGCAGACCCTGGTTTCAACCACTCACCCACGTCGCCTTTTCGAAATGCAAAAAATGATCCGGACATGCATGAAACGCTTTCGGTACACACACAAAACCCCTTTGCCGAAAAAGGATGTTTCATGATGCCCGGATCACCGGAGGAAACGACTCAGAACGTTACCGTGGCATAAAGCTCCGTCCTCAGACGGCTCGTATCGGTTTCGACGGTGCCATTATCCTTTTTCGAGGCCAGATACCGAAGCGTCGGAGTCAGACTGAAACTTCCGGAAGCCGCCTCGTAGAGCTTTATTTTGTACTGGGCCCATACGAACTGGTTGGTATAATCAACGTCTGCCGTTCCGGAGCGATCGGTAGTCCGGTTATAATCGTACCAGGCAAGGAAAGGCCCGGATTCGGCTTTGAGCCTGAACAGGTAACCGCTGTAATCGACGCTCTCGCCGCTGCCCGGAGTCGTATCGTCTGCGGAAGTGTAGAATGCACTGACGCCGATTTTTGCTTTTCCTGCGGGAACCGATACGTTCGCTCCGAACGTGACCGGAGTGATGCTGCCGGCAAATGCCGAAAGATCCTGATTGAAAACGCTGTGGTTGGTCAGAGCGGTAAATATCTGCGGCTCGACGGTCACGCTGCCAAGTGCGGTTTTATAGGCAAGAGAGAGGACATAGCCGTCATTGAACAGCCCGTCGCCCTCGCCGGCCTTGTCGTCTTTGGAGTCGTTATCGAAAACGCCGACTACCGCGTTCAGCTCGCCCGGGCCGATTTTCCTGCCGTAGGTAAATCCGAAAAGACGGTCGTTATTGAGCGTATTGACGGGCAGATCGAGCGGCTGGGAGGGATAGAGCGCAAGATCGAACACCGGGTTGTTCGTGCTGTTCAGAGGCAGACGGCCGGCATAGTAATGACTCTCCTCGAGATTGCGGCCGAAATAGAACTGATAGACGCCGAGCGTGTACCGCTCCGTGTTGGCCGAACCCACCGTCTGCCAGCCGCCGCCGCCTCCCGGAGCCACCGTGCCGTCCGATTTCAGGTTAGGCGCTTCGTTTCCGATGACGGCCTTGAAAACATAGCCGCTTCCGAGATCTGCGGATGCATTGAGGCGAACCCTGTACTGGAACAGCAGGTCATCCTCGTTGTTGTCCGCTCCCTTATCCTGGAACTGGCCTCTCAGGCGAATGCTTGCATCGCCGCCAAACTTAAGCTCCGCAGCTGCCGGACGGGCGTAGGACGCCAGCACCAGAAGCGCAAGAATCGATAGTGTTTTTTTCATGACATATTCCCCTTGTAACGTATTGTTGTTGATTGTTCAAATCATGTTCGTCCAGCCCAGAAACAGCGGCCGGAACGGCTATGGCGTGGAGCGCATTGTCAGATACGCGCGACACCAGGGACCCCCGCCGCAGGATTTTGAATTGTAGATTGGTCGTGTATGCATGTGGTTCAATGGTTGTTTTCGATTAACGATTGTGAATTAAAGCCGATCGGGAGCCGGAACCAAGCATATACCCTATAAATACCCCAAACATGGTATACCCTGGGGTTTTATGCACTTGCCGAACAATAACACGACCCGTCGAAAGCAAATCCTGCGAAAAGGGCCGCTCTCCGGGGATGGCTCCCGCCGGCTGTCGGAAGAAACGATGCGGCGGACGCGCAGCTCTCAGCCTGAAAAGGCATGCGCTACGTTTCTTGTGAGGCGGGAATGGCGTTGTTGTGGCATGAACTGCTGAAACTTACGGGAATCAGCCGCGCTGCGGAGCCGCAATGGGCCGGAAACTGGCGGGTGGTGCGGGTTATAACATGTACGCGGTACGGAGAATACCGCTTTCGAGGGATTTCCGGGACGGCCTGCATGTACGATATTGGGAGAGGGCCTGGTATGGTCCGGCCCGACAACCCTTTATGTTTTCTTATGACAAAAACACTGCGGAAATCCGGTGCTGTTTTTCAGCAGCTCCCATCTCCGAAAAAGGCATGCAGGCATGCACTACCGGAAAGCGGGATCAGCACACTTGTGCGGATGGTTTCACTGTGGCTGAGGAATCTGCCCGGAAACGCCGCATCCCGGAGATCTCAGGACAATATTCGGGAAAGCGGCCCAGTCCGGGAGGCCGAAGCAAAGAAAGGAGAGCGGCAACTGTCCGTATCGGAATCGGAGGGCATCATCAGGGAGCTGGCTGAAGAGCATCCGACGCTGTTCATGACATGAAACCCCCCGACACAAACGTCGAACATCAGGGCATGGCCGCCGGAGCCACTGCCGGAGCCTCCTTGACCACGTTCGGCACACCCGCCGCTCCTGTATAGAACACCACGAGACGGGCTTTTTCCTTTCCGGGATTGTAGCCGTTATGCCCAGTATTCACCACCTCGACGATGGCATCTCCCTTGCGGAACTCGAAGGTCTTTCCGTTTTCCATCTCCACGGCAAGCACCCCCTCGAGCATATAGGCGTATACCGGGACAGGATGGCTGTGCCACCCGGTGGATCCGCCCGGAGGCACATCGACCACGAGCACGGTCACTTCAGGATCGTCGGCGCGCAGATACCGTATCCTGCTTCCGTCGCTTGCCGTACTTGTGGTCAGCACCTTACTGACCGTTACGTTGCGGTACTCATCCGCATGCAGGGTGCCGAAAGGCAGCCACAGAAACATCATCACCGGAAAGAGACCGGACAGAAAACCGGGCCTCCTGCTCCTGAGCAGGAATGCAAGCGAAGCGTAAAGGGCGTTTGCCATGGGCCGCAGGGGAAAGCAGGTTGAGGGTTGTTTCATGACAAGGTACGGCGATCTTTCCTCAATGGCAACCTTCTCCCCTGCGATTTTCCGGCCGCTCAGTCACGGATGCAGCGGACCGACATGCCGTCGATTTTCTCCTCGCCGCTTCTCACCGCAGTGGCAAGATGATAGTTGAGCAGCCGGTACCATGCAAGCGATGGCGAATGCTCCGTTGCCGACCAGAAATACGCACTCTCCCCGCCAAAGGCGAAGACTCCGTCGATGCCCCTGAGCCCTCCGGGCAGCGCACTGAATCCGCTGCTCATTGAAGCCGATTCGTTCGGGGTGCGCCAGAGAGCGCTCCCGGCCGCTTTCATTTTTCCGCCTGCTACCCTCTCTCCTCCGAGAAAAGCGGTCAGTTCCGACCACTCCCGGTCAGTCGGCACATGCCATCCTTTCGGGGCCAGACCACGAGGATCGTTGACCGCATACCAGTTGTAGAGGCGCCCGTACGTTGCCCCTGCTGTCCTGTCGTTTCCATAATAACACCATGCACCTTCGCCTTTCGCGGCAGCGTCGAGCCACTCCTCCCTGGTGGCGGCATGGCGAATGGGGTCGCCGTTGCGGTAACGCCCGACATCGAGATTTTCCTTCATCCAGACCTGCTTTCCAGCGATTACCTTGTTCCGGCTGTTTTCGCCGGTATCCTGCCTGCTGTCATCCGAGGCATGCAAAGACGACGAAAAAAGAGAAATCATACTCATGAGCACCATCAAGAACACCATCTGCGGATTAATCCGAAGCTTCAACTGTTTCATAACCTTTCCTGACTTCATACATAAAACCCTGGAAAGTCAATAATGACGGGGGTATGCCATTGAAAATGGGCACTACAAAGCAGTAATGTGATGCAGTAATTCACTTGATCAAAAATGGTGTTGCGCTGAGTTTTTCACCCATCACCTGATAA
>Ga0116204_1001260_pt1 | contig 14236 bp, 12 predicted proteins | sample LakKivwa52mmetaG_FD_94481 | JGI IMG/M metagenome (GOLD analysis project Ga0116204, IMG submission 94481) | Anoxic lake water microbial communities from Lake Kivu, Rwanda to study Microbial Dark Matter (Phase II) - Lake Kivu water 52m metaG | ecosystem: Environmental > Aquatic > Freshwater > Lake...
CCAATCTTTTGGGAGGACGTGCGCTTCGCCATGAACTTCTTGGTTTGGTGGCGGCGGAAATCGGCGAGTCGTTTTCCCTTGAACGGTTCATCAACACGGGACCGCTTCCCGATCATTATGGCGCCCAAAGCCCGGCGCCGGCACTGCGGGCCTACGTTGACGATTATTTGCGAGAGGAGATCTTGCAGGAGGGGCTGGCCCGCCGGCTTCCGGTTTTTGCGGATTTTCTCAGGGTGGCCGCAATCGGTGATACCGAAGTGATCAACATGACCCATGTTGCCCGAGAAACCGGTATGGCCGTTTCAACGGTTCGGGACCATTATGCCATTTTGTTGGACACCCTGATGGGCGCGTTTTTACCCTCATTCACCCTGCGACCAAAACGCCGCACCATCCAGGCCCCCAAATTTTATTTTCGCGATGTCGGTGTTGTCAATCATCTGACCAAGCGCGGGCGCATTCAAGCCGGTTCGGAAACAAGTCGTGTTCATTGATTGGCCGGTACCGCCGGCACCTTGTCCAGGTCAAAGGCGATCACCACGCTGCGGGGGGTGTCCAGGGGTGAACTGCGGCGGCTGACGATGGCCGCGGCCAGTTCCGGCTTGCCGTCGTTGTCGATGTCGCCGATGGCGTAGTCCGCGGTGTAACCGGCCACTTCACGGGTGTGCCAGAGGCTGGTCAGCCCCAGGCCGTCCCAGACCAGGCCCTCGAACTGGCCCGCGGAATACTGCCGCAGGTTCTTGAACAGCCGCCCGCTCAAGGAGCGGTGCCGGACGGTGACGATCTCGTCGGTACCGTCGCCGTTCATGTCCGCGGCGATCATCCGCTGGGGGATGAAGGTGCGGTTTTCCGTCTGGCCGGGCAGCAGCATGTAAAGCTCGCTGCCCCCGTAACTCTCCTCTCCCTTCCACTCCCGTGAGCCCCCGGGCCGGAACAGGCCGACGCGGTCTTCCTCATCCACCATCACCACCGCTTCGGTGCCGCCCTCGCCGAACTTGCCCATGGCGAAATTGTACACATTGGCCCCCCGGGGCAGGGGCAGGGCCCTGGCCGGCACGTAATTGCTCCCGCTCCAGGTCAGTTCCGACACCCCGGCGATGAACAAATCGGTGGCCCCGGCCCGCTGGCCCGCGAGAATCCGGCCCTGGACCGGGTCGTTGACCACCCGGAAATACCAGCGGGCGCTTTTGACGATGGGGACAAGCGTTTTGCCGGAAAGCTCCAGGACAAAGGAATCCAGGGTCCGGTCGTTGGTGGTGATGGCGGTGACGAAAATCTCGGCCCGGCCGTCTTTTTTGATGTCCGCGGCATCCACGGTGATAAAGCGCTGGAATTTTTCCCCCTCGTATTCGGCCAGTTTGGTGAGGCGGCCGGCCTCGAGCCGGTGGACCACCACCTTGCGCTCGGTGAGCAGCACCACCTCGGTTTTGTCATCCCCGTCCACGTCGGCCAGGGCCAGGCCGGTGAAATGCTCCTTGAAACTCTGGCTTTTCCAGAAGCCGGACTTGATGCCGATGCCCCTGGCCCCCCGGATGGCCGTGCTCTCGCCCTCGTCGTCGAGCCCGCTGGCCAGCAGTTTTTCCGGGTGGGTGTAGATCCCGGCCCCGGCCTCGGGCTGGGCCGGCGCCAACTGGCGCACCGCGGTCTGGCGCCCGAAGACCTTCTCGTTGATCTCCTCGGCGAACAGGTTGATCCGCGGAATGACCTCTTCCATGCCCTGGCTCTGGTTGTAAACGGTCAGCGGCGCGGTCTTGCCGGCGGTGTCCACCATGGCGGCATCCATGCTCACGCTGTTGCCGAACACCGTGAGGCTGCCGAACAAAACGTAGTTGGCCCCCAGTTGGGTGCCCAGTTTGCGGGCCGACTCGGGGTTGATGGGACCGGTGAAACCCTCGGCGGCCTTGGCCACGGCCTGGCGGTCCAGGACCACGACCTTGTTTTCCCAGGTCAGCCGGGAGGCCAGCATGTCGGTGATCCCGTCGCGCAGGAAGGAAAGGTCTTTTTCGGCGTTCATTTTAAACGGCACCACCGCCACCTTGGCGGTTTGGGCCCAAGCGGGACCGACCACCGATAGGATCATCACCGCTATCAGGCAAAATCGTGTTGCGTTGCGCACGTTACCTCCTCAAAGGTTAAATCCGAAATTCGGATATCGAAATCCGAAACAAGTTCAAAAAGGAAAAACTCAAATGACAAAAACAGGGGCACGGCATTGATTTTTCATTAACGTAAAATGCGATCATACTCCGAATGGTCACCAATCCAGAACCAAACGACCCCGCTGGCAGTTTCGATTCCCAATGCTCTGTAAAAAAGCCCGACTCGCACAGAATGAAAGCCTTTGCGCTTTTTAAAATGCAATGAAGGGTGATGGGGATTGTCTTTCAGCAGCGCGAAATTTTTATCAGCGAGGCGCTGAACCGATTTTGGCAATTTGGCATAGCACTCCCAAAATTCCGGGGAAGCATGGTGTGTTAAATCGGTGCGCATTTACCTTCTTCAAAAGCCCTGATCGCTTTTTGAGCTATCGAATCCAATTTGCCCGTGTCAATATCGGCGTCCATTTGTCGGTCCCATTCTTCAGCGTCAAGCTCGGCAAACCAACGCCGCAAAAGGGCCCGTTCTTCAGGATTCAATTTTCTGATTTCATTCTCAATAGCATCAAGATTACCCATCGTTCACCCCGCCTATCGACCCAAACCCGGTCACAATCTATCCAAAGTGCGATGTTCTTAATTTTGTATTTCTCTGCGCCTTGGCGTCTTGGCGCGATACTGTTTTTAGTGATTTTAAACCAATTTGGTAAATCTTCATCCCAACAATGTCAAAGCTTTTTCGTAAGCAGGTCGTTGACCACCTGCGGGTTGGCCTGGCCTTTGGTCTTTCTCATCACCTGGCCGACGAAAAAGCCGATCAGCTTGGTCTTGCCGGCCCGATAGTCCGCCACTTCCTTGGGGTTTTCGGCCAGCACCGCGGCCACCGCGGATTCCAGGGTCGCCGCATCGCTGACCTGGGCCAGGCCTTTTTCGGCGACCAGGCTCTGGGGGTCCTTGCCGCTGGCCGCCATGTCGTCAAAAACGGTTTTGGCCATCTTGGCGCTGATGGTGCCCTCGTCCACCATTGCCAAGAGCCGGCCAAGGTGGGCCGGTGGAATGGGAAGCTGATCGAGGCTGCGGCCGGTGGCGTTGAGCACGCCGAGCAAGGGGCCCATGATCCAGTTGCTCACCGCCTTGGGCTGGGCAAACACCTTCAAACAGGCTTCAAAATAATCAGCCAGTTCCGCGGATCCGATCAAAATATCGGCATCGTAGGCAGGCAGGCCGTAATCGGCGACAAAGCGCTGCTTTTTGGCGTCGGGCAGCTCGGGCAGGTCCCGTTGCACCGCGGCGATCCAGTCCTCGTCGATGACCAGGGGCAGCAGGTCCGGATCGGGAAAATAGCGGTAGTCGTGGGCCTGTTCCTTGCCCCGCATCGCAACGGTGCGGTTGTTGTCCGCGTCCCAGAGCCGGGTTTCCTGGACCACCTGGCCCCCCTCGGTGATCAGTGCGATCTGCCGGTCGATTTCAAAGGCGATGGCCTTTTCCACGAAACGAAAGGAGTTGAGGTTTTTCAACTCGGTGCGGGTGCCCAATGCCGGCTGTCCCGCGGGCCGCACCGAGACATTGGCGTCGCAGCGGAAACTGCCCTCTTCCAGGTTGCCGTCGCAGATGCCAAGGTAGCGCACGATGGCCCGCAGTTTGCGCAGGTAGGCCCCGGCCTGCTCGGGGGAACGGAGGTCCGGTTCGCTGACGATTTCGATCAGGGGCACGCCGGTGCGGTTCAAATCCACCAGGCTCACCGGCCGGTTGGCCGCATGGCTGAGCTTGCCGGCATCTTCTTCCATGTGGATGCGGGTGATGCCGATGGTCCGGCTCCGGCCGCCGGCCGCGATGTTGATGCGGCCGCCCGTGGCGATGGGCAGCTCGTACTGGGAGATCTGGTAGCCCTTGGGCAGGTCGGGGTAAAAATAGTTTTTGCGGGCAAAACGGCTCTGCCGGGAAATGGTGCAGCCCGTGGCCAGGGCCATGCGCAGGGCAAAATCCACGACCTTGCGGTTGAGCACGGGCAACACCCCGGGCATGCCCAAGCACACCGGGCAGACCTGGGTGTTGGGCCCGGCCCCGAAGGCGGTGGAACAGCCGCAAAATATCTTGGTCCGGGTCTTGAGTTGGGCGTGGACCTCAAGGCCGATGACGGGTTCGTAAGGCATTTGAAAACCAGATTCTCGCGCAGAGGCGCAGTGTCGCGGAGGCAAAAAGTCAAAGGGCGTTGACCGCCCGCACGATTCCTTCCTTCATCAGCGCCGCTCCGAAATTTAATACGTAGCCCAGTTTGCAGCCCGTCAATCTCAGATACGTCTGAAGCTGTTTGCGGTGCGACGCTGTCACTTGTTCGACAGATTTAAGTTCAACCACCACCTTGCCATCAACAATCATGTCAGCCCTGAAGCCTTCATCAAACCGGATTCCCTTATAGCTGATCGGTACAGCAACCTGGCGTTCGGTATGCAAACCCCTTGAGTTGAGTTCATAGGCCAATACGATTTCATAGACGCTTTCCAGTAACCCCGGGCCAAGTTCGCGGTGATTTTCAATTGCAGCACTGATGACGGCTGTTCCGATTTCGTTTTCTGTCATTCTCTGCGCCTCAGCGTCTCTGCGCGAGATAAAAAAGCCCATTTATGCGGCGCATACTCACCTTTTTCGCCATCCAAGTCAAGGACGCAAAGACCAAATCGTTTGTTGGCGATCTTGGCGTGCGTGGCGAGAAAACTTTCGCAAGAACAATAAGGTGCAAATGGAACACAGGCACTTAGGGTTGCGGCTCCGCTGCTTCAGGGTCTCCCTTTTCGTAAAACCGAAAAAATTCGCCCATGATGAACTTCACCGTTGCCTTGTTGACGTGAAAATTTTCCCGGCCCTCGGCAAAAAGCGGCTCGCCCAGAAGGCCCCTGAAGATCGTTGCCATTTCATAGGCCGGGAAATAATGGACATTGTCATGGCCGGCGGCAAATTCGTCCGCCACGGCCCGCAAGGTGGACTTGGAGTTGCAACTGGCGCTGATCACGTCACAATCCCGGCGGAAGGTGGCCCAGAGGTGGACCGGGGAAACGGTGACCAGGATCTGGCAATCCGGGTTGTGGACCGCCATGATCTGCTGGATCCGTTCCAGGTTGTCCAGGTTTTCCCGATAGCGGCTCACCCGGAACCGGTAACGGTCCATGGACCCGCCCTCGTTGACGTAGGGGCCCGTGGGAATGCAGATCACGGTGCCATCGTGGCGATCCTCCCAGATTTCCGTCAACCCCAGGGTGATGATCAACACCCGGGCCGCGCTCAGGGCTTTGGCCGAGTGGTTCCGGTGACGGATAAAATCGGCCTCGGCCGCGGCCAGGTCCTCGTAACAGATCACCCGGCGGAAGGGGTCCTGGACTTTTCCGGAAACCGGCGCGATCCACCAGCGCTGCTCCGGGGTGAACGAGGCGAAGGTGTACTCGAAGACCTGGCGGATGGAAAAGCTGTTGTAGAGCCGCTCCCAGGCGGCGCTGGCGTGCACGGCTGCCGGGTGGTGGGTTTCCTCGGTGATGTAGGCGTAGCCGTGCTGGAGAAGCCGGCGCTTGATTTCACGGGCAAAACAAGAGCCCATGGAGGCGATCGGCGTGGACTTGTCGATGGCAAGGCCCGTGTCCGCGGGCTTGGGAAAGCGGCCGTCGGTGGGCGGGTTGTCGAATGAACCCGGCCATACCTGCCAGGAATCGAAACGGTGAATCGGATGAACGTCTGAGCGTGCCATGGAAGTTGCCTTTGCTGGTTACCGCAACCCTTGATGACCCAAAACACCCGACCCGGACGAGCCGGAGCCAAATCCGAAATCCGGATGTCGTGCTTCGAATTTACATCGCGTTCGTTTTGCATAGAATCTCGCCGATAAGACCCCACCGGATCGCCGCGTTGCGGCCTGGCCGGGAACGGTCCGCGATCGGATGCCATGATACGCCCAACCCCACCCAAAGCTCAAGCGGCCGGCAATGGTTTTTGACCGGGGCACAGGGGCGAGGGGGCGTTTTTTGATGAACTTGGCCCAAAAAGGGCATCGCGAACGGATCGTCAACGATGGGGTTGCGTCAGGACCCTGGAAGCGGTACTGTCGCATCGGATTGGTTTTCTGCTCGTCACTTGCCACGTGTCACCCGTCACAGCTATCTGATTTTGAGCTTCCAATTGAAATGGCGGCCATTTTGCATTCCATTCAGTCCATTCCCTGGTAAGGAACCATCCAACGGACGACAACGATGTCAACCCCATCCCACATCACCATCGAAGGACGACGGCTGGAGGCCAACTGGCACGGACCGCCGCCCGATCAGGCCATGACCCTTGTTTTTCTTCACGAGGGCCTGGGCTGCGCTCAGTTGTGGCGCGACTTTCCCGCCAGGCTGGCCGAGGCCACCGGTTGCGGGGCTCTGGTGGTCAGCCGGCTGGGCTACGGCCGCTCCGACCCCTGTCCCCTGCCCCGGCCGCTGCGGTTCATGCATGAGGAGGGGCTCACCGTCCTGCCCCGGGTGCTGGCCGCCACCGGGGTCAACGCCTGTGTTCTGATCGGGCACTCGGACGGCGGGTCCATCGCGATCATCTACGCCGGCGGCACGCCCGCTGCCCCGCTGAAGGGGCTGATCACCGAGGCGGCCCACGTGTTTTGCGAACCGCTGACCATCGGGGCCATCCGTGAGGCCAAAGAACGCTTCGTCAACGGGGATTTGCGCCAACGGCTCGCCAAATACCACGGCGACAACACCGGGTGCGCCTTCTGGGGATGGAACCGGGCCTGGCTGGATCCCGGGTTTGCGCAGTGGAACATCGAGGGCTACCTGCCGGCCATCCGGGTGCCCCTGCTCGCCATCCAGGGCCAAAACGACCCTTACGGCTCCGCGACCCAAGTCCGGGCCATCGTCAACCAGGCCGGCGGCCCGGCCCAATCCCTGATCCTGGCCGACTGCGGCCACAGCCCCCACATCGATTGCCGGCAGGCCACGTTCCAGGCAATGAAGGCCTTCATTTTGGCACTCAACCCGCACCCTCCGGCAGGGCACTGAAAAGCTACGGGCAAAGCCCAGGCCAGCTTGCCACAGCCACGGATCCCCGGCCCTTTTGGGAAAAGGATAAACTTACAAAACAAATGGCCTGACGGTAAATACCGTCAGGCCATTTGTTTTGGTGCCGAGGGACAGAATCGAACTGCCGACACGGGGATTTTCAGTCCCCTGCTCTACCGACTGAGCTACCTCGGCCAAACCGATTAAAGCACGTCTTTTTATTGGCAAGAGGGGACGTTGTCAAGATTTTTTTCTGATTCGACCGGGCAACCCAGATCCCCGAAGCGGTGCTGGACAAGGGTGCAGGCGGCCAGGGCCGCGGTTTCCGCCCTCAAGATCCGCGGGCCCAGCCCCGCGGTCCGAAACCCCCTGCTGGCCGCAGCGTCCACCTCCTGGTCGGTCAGCCCGCCTTCCGGTCCCACGATGAACCATACGTCAAGGGGGTAGTGCCCTGCATGGCCGTCGATGCAAAACGGACCGGGTGTTTTCTCCCAGAACAGCAGTTTGACCTTGGCATCCGATGCCAGATCGAGCATTTGCGCGTAACCGACAGGCCCGTCGATCCGGGGGCAAACGTCCCTGCGGCACTGCTTGACCGCCTCCCGGGCGATTTTTTCCCAGCGCGCCAACCGCCCGGCCAGCCGGGCCGCGCCAGGACGGGCAACCGAGCGTTCTGCAAAAAAGGGTTGCCAGCGGGCAATGCCCAGTTCGGTGGCCTGGCGCAGGACAAGGTCCATCTTCTCATCCTTCAAATAGCCCAGGGCCAGGGTCAGGCGCACAGGGGCGGCAACGGCTTTTTTCGTCCCCTCGATGGCCACAACAACATCAGGGCCGGCCAGGGCCTCGATGCGGCCCCACAGCAGGGTCCCTGTCCCGTCGATCAACTCCAGGCCCTGGCCGGGCTGCATCCGCAGCACGTTGCGAATATGGCGCGCATCATCGCCGCCGATGATGGCCGATCGTCCGTCAAAACGCTCCGGGTCAAGAAAAAAACGCCGCATGGGACCTCCATCGGCCTTATCGCACAACAGGGACCCGGGCTTCAAGACGCCGCTTGGGACCGGATCCGGGGAACCGTTGGCGGCCACCGTTGAACCGACAGTTGACAGGCCGTTTTAGCCTATGATAATGTCCAAAAAAAATAATGGGTTGATTGTCGCCAACCATCCCATCGGAAAACCGCAGGGGGTAAAGATGACTGAAGACAGGGCCAATGCGCCGTCCATGGACGATGAGCCCATCATCGAGCTGAACGATCTGGCCGACGATGAACCCATCATCGAGCTAACCGATGTGCTGGAAGAAGTGCCCGTGGCGGCGATGGCCCAACCCGTTGCCGACCTTGCAGGGGAAACACCGGATCACGAAGCGTTTTCCCTGATGACCGATGACATGATGGATGATGCCGATTCGGACCATCAGGACCAGGATCTCGTCCATTCCCTGGGAATGGAAATCGAGCCCCTGACCGATTTGCCTCCGGTTGTCGAGCCTGCCGTCCAAGAGCAACCGGCGCCGGTGGCACCGCCGGTCCCCACAGCCGCCCTTGCACCCGATCCTGCTCAGGTCGATGCGGCCATAGAGCGGATCATCGGGCCGATGGTGGCCGAACGACTCGATCAGATCCTCGTGGACGTCATCGAAAAAGCGGTTCAGCGTGAAATTGAAAGGATCAAATCGCTTTTGCTGGAACAAGGCCCTTAAGGCAACCCGTATCAACCCAAGGGGTTGCTGCACGTTGTGTTACCGTCTCGGGGATTGGTTCCCAATCCCCGATTTCACTTTTTAAACCGGCTCCCCGCTGACAAGGGGGAGGCTTTCGCAAGGAAACGTTTATGGAAACCGCTTTTGACAAAGCCTACCAGCCCCGGCAGGTGGAACAGCGCTGGTATGCGTTCTGGGAAGACCAAGGCCTTTTTGCCGCCTCCGCCGACGGGGCCGGTCCCGGCTATTCCATTGTCATTCCCCCGCCCAACGTCACCGGCGTGTTGCACATGGGCCACGCCCTGAACAACACCTTACAGGACATCCTCTGCCGCTGGCGCCGGCTCAAGGGCGACAACGTGCTGTGGATGCCGGGCACCGACCATGCCGGCATCGCCACCCAAAACGTCGTGGAAAAAAAACTGGCCGCAGAAGGCATCGGCCGCCACGACCTGGGCCGGGAAAAATTCATCGAGCGCGTCTGGCAGTGGCGTGCCGAGTACGGCAGCGCCATCATCAACCAGCTCAAGCGGCTCGGGGCCTCCTGCGACTGGGGACGGGAGCGCTTCACCATGGACGAGGGCCTGTCCCTGGCCGTGCGCAAGGTCTTTGTCCAACTGCATGAAGAAGGCCTGATCTACCGGGGCGATTACATCATCAACTGGTGCCACCGCTGCCACACGGCCCTGGCCGACCTGGAAGTGGAACACCACGAACACGACGGCAACCTCTACCACATCCGCTACCCACTGGCCGACGGCGGCGGCGCCATCATCGTGGCCACCACCCGGCCGGAGACGATGCTCGGGGACACGGCCGTGGCCGTGCATCCCGAAGATGAGCGCTACGCGGCCATCACTGCCGACCGGGTGATCCTGCCGTTGATGAACCGGCCCATTCCCATCATCCGTGACCGCTACGTGGACATGGGCTTTGGCACCGGCGGTCTGAAGGTCACCCCGGCCCACGATCCCAACGATTTTGAGATCGGCAAGCGCCACAACCTGCCCAGCGTCAAGGTCATCGGCGATGACGGGCGCATGACGGCCGAGGCGGGCCGTTTTGCCGGCCTGGAGCGTTTCGAATGCCGCCGCCAGGTGGTCGAGGCCCTCAAGGCCGACAACCTGCTGGTCAAGGTTCAACCCCACCGCCACAGCATCGGCCATTGCTACCGCTGCAACGAGATCGTCGAGCCCAACTTGAGCCGCCAGTGGTTCGTGCGCGCCAAGCCTTTGGCCGAGGCGGCCATCGCCGCGGTCAAGGACGGGCGCACCCGGATCATCCCGGAGATGTGGACCAAGACCTATTTTGACTGGATGGAAAACATCCGGGACTGGTGCATTTCCCGCCAGATCTGGTGGGGCCATCAGATCCCGGCCTGGACCTGCGGCGACTGCGGCCACCTGGCCGTGGCCATGGAGCGGCCCCGGATGTGCCCGCGTTGCGGCAGCAACGCCCTGGTCCAGGAAAGCGACGTGCTGGACACCTGGTTTTCCTCGGCCCTGTGGCCGTTTTCCACCATGGGCTGGCCCGAGCCAACCCCCCTGCTGCAAAAGTATTATCCCACCTCGGTGCTGGTCACCGGTTTTGACATCCTGTTTTTCTGGGTGGCCCGCATGATGATGATGGGCCTGCACTTCATGAAGGACGTGCCCTTTGCCGATGTCTACGTCCATGCCCTGGTGCGCGACGAGGCCGGCAAGAAGATGAGCAAGTCCACGGGCAACGTCATCGACCCGCTCACCGTGATCGAGGAATACGGCACCGACGCCTTCCGCTTCACCCTGGCCGCTTTTGCCGCCCAGGGCCGGGACGTGAAGATGTCGCAAAAGCGGGTGGAGGGCTACCGGCATTTTATCAACAAGATCTGGAACGCGGCCCGCTTTGCCTTCATGCACCTGGATCGGCCGGCCCCGAGCCTGCCCGAGGGGCCTTTGTGCCTGCCCGACCGCTGGATCCTCACCCGGCTGGCCAGGGTCGGTGAAGAGGTCAACCAGGCCCTGGAAGACTACCGGTTCAACGAGGCCGCCGGAACCTTGTACCAGTTCGTCTGGCACGAGCTGTGCGACTGGTACTTGGAGGCCGTCAAACCGGTGCTCTACGACGACACCGCGGCCCAGGCCAAAACCACGTCCCTGGCCGTGCTGTGGCGGGTGTTTCACGACACCCTGATTTTGCTTCACCCTTTCATCCCCTTTGTCACCGAGGAAATCTGGCACCACCTGCCCGGCACCCAAGGATCGATCATGAAAGCCGGCTTCCCGTTGCCGGGGCCGCAACCCGCCGATGGCCAGGAGGCCGAAGCGCAGATGGAAGTGGTGATGGCCGTGATCGGGGGCATCCGCAACGTGCGCGCCGAGATGAACATCGCCCCGTCCCAGGCCCTTTGCGCCATCGTCCAGACCAACGACCTGGCCTTGGGCCGGATCGTTGAGGCCCAAAAAATGCTCATCGGCCACCTGGCCCGGCTCACCGAGATGCGGGTCGAACCGGCCGGGCCCCGGCCCAAGTCCGCCGCCACCTTTGTCTTTGAAGGGGCCACGGTCTTCGTTCCGCTGGAAGGGGTGATCGATATCGACAAGGAGGCGGCCCGCCAGGAAAAAGAACTGGCCCGGCTGGATAAGGAAATCGTCCAGGTGGGCAAAAAGCTGCAAAACGAGGATTTTCTGGCCAAGGCCCCTGCCGATGTCGTGGAAAAAAACCGGCAGCGCCACCGCCTGCTCGACGAAAGCCGCCAAAAAGTCCAGGCCACCCTGGCCCGGATCAGGGAAATGGTCTGAAGGGCCTGTGACAAGTAACGGGTGACAAGTGACATGTTACAAAAACAAACCTCATCACCACCACACGTCACGCGTTACTTGGCACCCGTCACTGTTGTTGAGGTGCCCGCATGATGGATCAGATTGACCGTCTCATCGAACTGGCCCTGGCCGAGGACATCGGTCCGGGAGATATCACCACCGCGGCGGTGGTCGCTCCCGACCGATACGGATCGGCGACCATCGTGGCCAAAGCACCGCTGGTGGTGGCCGGGCTTGACGTGGTCGCGCGGGTTTTTGCCGCCGTGGACACCAGGGTCGCGGTCAAGGCCTTGACCGCCGACGGGCAGCAAATCGGCCCGGGCACGACCATGGCCGAACTTGAAGGCCCGCTGGCCAGCCTGCTCACCGGTGAGCGCACCGCCTTGAATTTTTTGCAACGCATCTGCGGGATCGCCACCCACACCCGCCGCCATGTTCAGGCGTTAGGGCCGGGCCGGACCCGCCTGGTGGACACCCGCAAAACCACCCCGGGGTGGCGGGTTCTTGAAAAATACGCCGTGCGCGTCGGCGGGGCCGCCAACCACCGCATGGGCCTGTACGACGGGGTGCTGATCAAAAACAACCACATCGCCGTTGCCGGGGGCATTGCCGCCTGCGTGGACAAGGTCCGGCGCAGGGTCAGCCACCTGACCAAAATCGAGGTGGAAGCCGCAACCCTGGACGAGGTTGGCCAGGCCCTGGCCGCTGGGGTCGAAGTGATCATGCTGGACAACATGGATCCGGGCCAAATCCGCCAGGCCCTGGCCCTGATCCAGGACCGGGCGCTGGTGGAGGTCTCCGGCGGGGTGACCTTAGAGACCCTGCCCGAACTGGCAAAGGCCGGGGTCGACCTGATCTCCTCCGGCGCGTTGACCCATTCGGCAACGGCCGTGGATATCAGCATGCGGATTCGGGCATAGGGCAGGGCGCTGCTTCCAAAAACCGGTCGTGTCCAGGCCTTATCGATGAAATTCGATGCAAAACGGAAGCCTTTTTCCCAAAGCCCATCGGCGTTGGCAGCGGTAGCGGGGTCGGTAACGCAATCCGGATCATTGATCGATACCGATTCCGATACCGACCCCGAAAAGGCACTTAGGTTCCGGACGGTCAGGGTCGGGCAGAAATGGAACACATTCGGAATCTTAAACAAGCGCGGTTGACAGGCCCATGATCCCCCTGCGCGACACCGCCCCCTCGCACAACTACCCCATGGTCACCATGGCCATCATCGGTGTCAATGTCGTGGTGTTTGTGGCCCAGTTGGCCATGGGGCCGGAGGCCGACCGTTTCGCCTATTTTTACGGCTTGGTGCCGGCCCGCTACAGCCGGCCCCAAATCGCCGAGTATTTTTCCTTCGGCCAACAGGTTTTTGCCATGATCAGCTTCATGTTCCTTCATGGCGGGTTCTTGCACCTGATCGGCAATATGTGGTCGCTGTACATCTTCGGCGACAACGTGGAAGACCGGCTCGGACATCTGCGTTACCTGGCCTTTTATCTTCTGTGCGGACTTGTCTCCGGATTGAGCCACCTGCTGCTCAACTTCAATTCCAACATCCCCACCATCGGGGCCAGCGGGGCCATCGCCGGGGTAATGGGCGCCTATATCGTTTTGTTTCCCAATGCCCGCATCCTCACCCTGATCCCCATCCTGATCTTTCCCTGGTTCGTTGAAATCCGGGCCTATTTCTTCCTGGGCGTCTGGTTTCTCATCCAGTTTGCCAACGCGACCCTCAGCCACGGCGCGGTGTCCGGGGTTGCCTGGTGGGCCCATGTGGGTGGGTTTGTCAGTGGAATGGCCCTGCTCAAGGTGTTGCAGACCCTGCCGGCGGCAGGCCTGAGCGACCGGCTGCGACCCTTGACGACCCGGCGCCGGACCAGCCGCTTTCACATGCTCCATCCCCAGCAGGCAGGACCGGATGTTGCCGACATCACCAGCACGATCGCCATCTCGCCCTTGGAGGCCCTGGCCGGCACCCGCAAGCTGATCAACCTGCCGGCGGGTTTTTACAACCGGATGGTAAGGGTCACCGTCCCGCCGGGGATGAAAAACGGCCAGAAACTGCGCCTCAGGGGCCTGGGACGGCCCCTGGCCTCCGGTGGCAGGGGAGATTTGTACCTCGAGGTGGTGGTCACGCACTGGAACCCCCGGCTCAAATGGCCGGGATAGACCGCGCAGCCAATAGCTCATCGCTCATAGCTCGTAGCTTGCAGAAAAAGCGAAATCCTTATGCTATCGGCTATGAGCTATATGCTACATGCTATGAGCTATGAGCTATCCGCTATGGCCCGGCATCGGGCAGGCGGCAGACCGTGTCGTCGCAGGGGCAGGCCCCGTCCACTTCATAGGCATAAAGGATCCGGGAGGCCATTTCCACTTGCCGGGGCGAGACCGGGGCAAAGACGAAACCGGGGACCAGGGCGGTCAGGTCGTTGGCCGAGGGAATGGCGGCAAACCCCGACCCGATGCAATTGCCGGTAGCCGCGTCCAGCACATCGGCCTCCCGGCCGTTGGTCACCACGGCCAGGGGAACCTGGTAGGGTGCCACCAGGCGGGTGGCGGCAAGGGCCGGGCTGTGGCGGGTGACCAGGGAACCGGG
>Ga0116204_1001261_pt1 | contig 14234 bp, 16 predicted proteins | sample LakKivwa52mmetaG_FD_94481 | JGI IMG/M metagenome (GOLD analysis project Ga0116204, IMG submission 94481) | Anoxic lake water microbial communities from Lake Kivu, Rwanda to study Microbial Dark Matter (Phase II) - Lake Kivu water 52m metaG | ecosystem: Environmental > Aquatic > Freshwater > Lake...
GAGAATAGAGGAGGTAAATTCTGATGGGAATCAGTACATGTTCGGAGGCGATTAGCCTTTCAAGAGAACTGGAAAATGAATCTGCTAAGTTCTACCAGGAGTTGTCAAAGAAGTATGAGCAAGGTAAAGACCTTTTCCTCACCTTTTCAAAAGAGAATGCGAAGTATGTCACGCAGATTGAGCGAGCTTACTATGGCGTGATCACCGATATGATTGAAGGGTGTTTTGCTTTTAATCTCAATCCAGAGGATTTTCAGATTAAAGGAACACTGCCGAAGGACGATAGTTATTCCAATGCCGTGAAAGAAGCATTGGCGATGGAGGAAAAGATCATTAATTTTTATAAAGTTGCAGCGGAACAAGCCAAACATCTGATGGCAGATGTCCCGAGGGCTTTTTTATCAGTGGCCAAAAAAAGAACCGAACGTTTAACCAAGTTGAAGTCTCTTCTTGAATAGCGGGACTCGAAACCGAGCGGTCTATTTCTTCTAATGGGGTTAAAATGACCTCGCACTCCCTCAATCTGAGAGGAAGCGTGAGGCATTTAAGGGAGCCTGGATATGGGAATGAACATCGATCCAAAGAAATGTGTTTCATGCATGGCCTGTGAAATGGCTTGCGGGTACCACAGGGATGATGGTTTTGCCCTGCTTTCCTCTTGTATTATGGTTACCCGGGGAAGGGAGAAGAAAGATTATTCCGCCGTGGTCGTGAAGGAGGAAGAGAATCTGGTCATCGCCAGACCTGAAGGATTGGAGAGGAGGAAGCTCGGTTCAACCGGGGAGTCCAACCAGGGCAAAGGTAAAGAGGACGCCTCAGCCAAACCCCTGTTGTTAAGAGAACCCTGCGACCTGTGTAGTGACCGGCAGGACGGGCCCCTATGCCTTCAATTCTGTCCCGTGAATGCAATTTCGATGGGTTAAGGAGAGGAAAAGATGGAATACCTATCGTCAAATAAGATAGCAATCATCGATTTGGGGACTTCCAAGATCGTCCATGAGAAACTTGATGAAGATCTCGTTAGAAAAAAAATAGGCGGGGTGGGGATCACCTGCGAACTCTATGAAAGATATCAGAAGGAAGATCCGATTATCTTAGGGACAGGATTATTAACCGGAACCCTTGTTCCTGCATCCGCCCTGGGCATGATCACTGCCAAGAATCCTTCGACCGGAAAGGTGTGCCATGCTCCATTGACCCTCTATGCCGGGATGGAGTTGAAATATTCTGGTTTTGATTACATCGTCATTAAAGGAAATGCTCCCAAACCCATGTACCTCTGGGTCCATGATGGGATTGCCGATATCCTTGATGCCAAAGAGATCTGGGGTAAAGATGTCTGGGAGGCAACCGATTCGATAAGAGATTCAATGGGGGATGCCTTGATTCAGGTATTGGGCATAGGAAAGGCAGGGGAGTCGGGTTCCGATTTTGCTCAGGTCTGCATTAACTATTGGGCAAGTGGGGACCGATGGGGATTCGGCAAACTCTTCGGCCAGAAGAAGCTGAAATTGGTTGCCTTGCGAGGAATGAGTCTGTTAGAAATTGCTGATCCTGAAGAATTTGTCCGAGAGTGTAAAGAACTCCTTTCAACCATAAAGAATGGATCTTTTGCGGGAAAGCAAGGGATTGGAGAATTATCGGCTGCGATCGGAGAAGATATTCGAAAATGGCTGGAGCCTATCATTCATAGACATCTGTCCTGTTTCAACACACCCTTCCCCACCAATACGTTTGTCTTTCTTGATGAGGATCCCAAACTGTTGAAGGAGAGCGAAAAGAATGAACCGGGTTTTTTGATCACGGATATCTATGGCTTGTTGGGATTTAAAAAATTGGGTTTGTCGGCTGCGGAATCCTCTACATTGCTGAGAGAATGTGCAAGAGTGGGTATCGACGCCGTCGCTATTGCCGAGTTGAGTCAAAAAGCCGGTAAAACAAAACCCGAAGAGATAAAGAAGTCATTCGCCGATTTGAAAGGACCTTTGGAAAATTTAGCAAAAGGGACGTTTAGCCCCTGGGCGTCCCCAAGGCCGATTTTTGCTGATTTTGCTCTCCCTCCGGATGGCAGTCAAAATCTCAATTGGTGGGATAGAAGACAAGCCATGGCCTATATTTTTGGCATCCACCCTATCTTTGCCCTTATGTCTCCTGAATTGACCGAGGAAAAGTTGACAGAGCTTGCGACGATCGGGACGGGATTAGATTTCACTTCAGAAACACTGGATCAGGTGGTGAGGAATATTATAAAATGATTGTTTATCCTTCATACCTGAACCCACTCCCATTTACCCCTAAGATAGGGATCTATATGGGCGCAGGTGCCTCTCATTCCTGGCTTTGGTTCGTTGACCTCCTTGATCGCATGGGTTTGGACGATGTCCATTTTATAAATGAAAGAGAGATTCTCATCGATGGTCTGGAGAGCGTGGATGTCTTACTGATGTCTGGGGGAGATACCTTTGCTATTGCACAGAGTCTTGGCGTTGAGGGTTCGAGGAGGTTGAGACATTTCATCGAAGAGGGAGGCCTATATATCGGTACCTGTGCTGGGGCTTATCTTCCGTTGAGATCCTCCATGGAATTCCTGAATCAATTCAATTTTATCAATGTGAAAATTTCCAATATTTCGCGAAGGCTTTCAGAATCCGAACGGCATTTATTTCAAAAGCATGCCTGTAGTCCTTACGGTTGTGAGTTTGTCTATCATGTGGTGAGAGAGGATGTCCTTTTGGAGATGGAGGAGGGTTATCAAGTCGGTGGGAAAAAAGAGATCATTGCTCCCCTTTATGGGGGCCCATCGATGTTACCCTCGGAGGATATGGAGGTCATTGCCTATTACCGGGGTTTTACGAAAAAGACAAAATTTCTTGTTGAGAAAGAACTGGCAGAAAAAACATTGAATGGAAATATCGCTGTGGCCCAAAAAAGGATAGGAAAAGGTCGTCTCTATATTTTCGGGCCTCACTTCGAACACCCCAACTATCCTGAGGCAAACGGGATCATTGCCCGGATCATTCTCAAGGAGGGAAAAGAAAGGGCAACGCGTCCGTTTGACACGGGACCTCTTTCTTCAAAGATCGGACATTCCTTTTTTGAAGAATGGAGAAGAGAACTGAGCCATTCACGGATGGTCGCCTTCGGACTGGAAATGCTCCCTCTTCAGTGGATGATCGGCAATAAATGGTATGAGCCGGAAAAGATTCGAGTGTTCTTAGAGGCTCTATGGAGACGCTTGAACTATTTGGAATCAGGAGAAGAAACAGCGGTTGCTCTTGAAGATCCAAAGGGGATGATCGGTCGGCTCAAGGAGATGACCCATCTCCTGAGGACGATGAAAAAAGAGTGTGATCGAGGTCACACCACGGATGGATTGGCCGAAAATCTTTTTTTACATCTGAAGGGGGTCGCCTCTGATTTTTTAACGATCTATTTTAGAAAAAAGAAGCTCGAATCAAAACTCTCAGGGGCATAGACCCTGAACCTCTGCCCGAGGAATCTTCTCATGTTTCGAAAAGCCGTTTGGATACTATTGATAGCCACTTTGATCCTGCTACAATTTGAATCATCGGTTCATGCAACCGTTGAATATATGAAAGAATTCAAGAAGGAACCCCAAAAATTATGTATTCACTGTCATGTAGATCATGCCTATCCCGGCAAAAGTTTCTATGAGGCCGAACACCGATACAAATGGGTCTTCATGTGGTCAACCTTCGGGGCAACCCTGCTCATTTTCTTCTACGGCATGACGGCCAAGTGGTTGATCTGGAGAAGAGGGAAAAGAGAAAAGGGGACGGAGAAGACGAATCTCCTCCGGTTCCTCTTTGCGGATGCCCTGTTGCAGAGAGGAATGCTTCGGTTGAACACCCTCCGCTGGGCGAATTACATGACCCTCTCCATGGGTTTCTCCTCCTTGCTGGTCCTGATGCTCCTCGTTTACGCATTGGCCATCTCTCTGGATGTGCGGACCTTTGGGATCCCGTCCCCCGGGGGGAGGATTCTCGATTTTCTGATGGACTTCTTAGGGTTGAGCATCCTGGTGGGCGTCGCCCTTTCCGCGTTGAGGAGATATGTGCTGAAGCTCCCTCAGTTGAGGAACGAGACCAGGGACAATGTCGCCCTGCTCTTCATCTTTTTGATTGTAGCCACCGGGTTTCTCTTGGAGGCCTTCCGGATCGCTGTCCTTCCCTTTTCGTTCAAACACAGCCCCTCTTTCGTCGGATTTACCCTGGCCCTCCTGTTCCGGGAGTTGCCTCTGAACTGGACCACCTTCCATTTTTATACGTGGAATCTTCATTTTCTCCTGGCGTTTGCTTTCATCGCTTATATCCCTTACAGTAAATTCGTCCACATTGTCACCTGTCCCGTGACCGCAACGGTTTCGAGGAGATAACAAAGGGAGAGCCGCCTATGGATGAAGTAAAGGCGATCGAAAAAGAAAACCGGGCCCCGTCCGTTTCTCGAAGGAAGCTTCTGAGATTGATCACGGCCATTCTCGGGCTCTTCGGGCTGGGGGCGATCGTTTCGTCCGTGGTCGCTTTCCTCACCCCTCCCCGCAGCGCCTTGAAGAAAGTGGGAGGATGGCAGGTGGTGGGAACCCTCTCCGAATTTAAAGAGGCCCAGAGTCTCTCAAAGGTCTATTTCGGCCTTCCCATCCTGTTGATGAAAGAGGAGGCGGAGTTCCGTGTCTTCTCGGCCATCTGCCCCCATCTCGGTTGCATTATTCAATGGGATCAGAAGAAGAAGAGCTTTCTCTGCCCCTGTCATGATGCCTTTTTCGATAAGCACGGGAAGGTGCTCAAAGGGCCTTTGAAGGACGCCTTGCTCCCTTTCGAGTTTAAGGTGGAGGGAGAGACGATATCCGTAAAGCTCCCGGAAGAGAAGCTCCAGGGATACCCGTCCTGGTTCCGGATTACTATGATCAGTGGAGTATAAGATATGGCGAGTTGGACATCGAAGCTATCCCGCTGGGCCGAAGAGAGATGGAGGGTCAAAGCGATCCTGAGCCCCATCCTCGATACCGAAGTGACCGACTATAAAAAGAAGGTTCGGTTCTGCTGGGGGGGCATGACGTTTGCGCTCATCGTGATCGAACTCCTGACCGGCGTCTTCCTCGCCTATTACTATCAGCCCACCGTCAAAGGCGCCTTCCAGAGCATCGCCTTCATCACGGACCAGGTCCACCTGGGTTGGCTGGTCCGGGGGATTCACCACTATGCCAGTTACCTGATCATCGTCACCGTCGTGGTCCACATGATGATCGTCTTCTTCCGCGGCGCCTATAAGCCCCCGAGGGAGATGACCTGGGTCAGCGGGGTTTTTCTCCTCCTGCTCTGTTTCGCCTTCTCGTTTACCGGATATTTATTGACATGGGACCAGCGGGGCTATTGGGCGACGCGAATTGGAACGGGGATGGCCAGCGAGATTCCCCTGATCGGGGAATACCTCATGATCTTTCTTCAGGGAGGGTATGGCGTCAAGCAGCCGACGATCACCCGGTTCTTTGTCTCCCATGTGATCGTTCTTCCCGTCATGCTCATTGGCCTGCTCGTTGCCCATTTTTTCATGATACGGCGGCAGGGAGTCAAGGAACCTTTTTAAGGAGCGGTGAATGGAGGAAAGGAAAAAAAGAAAACCGACGTTTTATCCGGACCAATTTTTCACGGAGGCCATCGTTTTCTTATTCATCGTCGGAATCCTGGTCACCCTTGCCGTGGTGCTCCCCATCGGTTACGAAGAGATGGCGAATCCTCTGGTCACCCCCTCCACGATCAATCCGGAATGGTATTTTCTCTGGCTTTTTCAGGTTATGAAATTGGTTCCTCCGGCTATCGGGGTGCTGGTTCCCTTCCTCATTGCTGGAGTCTTAATCCTTTTACCCTTTGTGGACACAAGAGAAATCCGGAGTTTTCGGGATCATCGACGTCTCATTTGGCTTGGTGTGGTCGTCCTTCTACTTCTTTTTGTTTTGAGCTTCTGGGCAATTTTAGGAGAGTAACTGCGATGATAATCTTCGGCCATAATTCATCTCTTTGGATCGTTCTCTCCCTGGGGATATTTCTTTTTCCTATGCTCTTTCCTGTATGGAGTGTTGCCGTCGAAAAAATCGAGGTTTCACCCGGCGAAAAGATTTACCGGGAACATTGCCTCCGGTGCCATGGGGAGCTGGGCATCGGGGGACAGGGGAACTTTGGCGCCAAAAATCCTGCAAGTCGAATCATCCCTTCTCTCAATACGGGTTCCATCAAGCTCGCATTAACCACCGACACCTTCGGGGACGCCTGGAACCGAAAGATCATTAAGAACCTTATCCTGAATGGGTCCAAAGTGGAAGGAACGGAATCGACGCTCTCCCAGCCCCCGTTCAAAGAGAAATTAACAGAGGCTCAAATCGATCAAGTATTAAACTATGTGGCAACCCTTCCAGATGCCCGCCCTGTCCGCTACACGGTTTCCCGACTTCTCTTCCTCGGTGGGTTCTGGATCTTTTTAGGACTTCTCGTATGGACGATTCAAACCAAGAAAAAGATCCTTAATTCATCCGATCTACCCAAGATCCCTATCCATGACTTGGATCAACTTCGGTTGTTGGAGTTGGATGCGTGCACAAATTGTGGAGAGTGCGTCACATGGTGTCCGGTCTATCTTCAGGATGAGCGGGAGGCCATCACCCCCCGGAAAAAAATTGCTGATTTCAAAGAGATGGTCCAAGCTCAGCACAGTCCCAATGCTGTTTTTTTTGACTGCAACACCGTTGCCCCGGAGGCGCTGAAAGATTTTGCCAGGAATCTCTACGAGTGCAGCACCTGCGGCCAGTGCCACTTCGTCTGTCCATCCAGAATCGACACGGTGGAAATGTGGGAGGGAATCCGGCGCTGCATCGTCGATCTCGGTTTTGGCCCTTTGGAAAACCAGGCCCTATTGGTCAAAAACACCAAGGCTTACGACAATCCCTGGGGTCAACCCAGGTCAAGCCGCGCTCACTGGGCAAGAGCGGGCAAAAAGGAGAAGACCCTGATCGCCCCCCCCAGGGAGATACCGGAAGGAGCAGAAATTCTTTACTTTGTGGGCTGCACCGCCTCGTTCGACGCAAACTTGAGGGAAATCGCCATCAATACGACGAACATCCTGAACGCCCTCGAATTGAATTGGGGGTTTCTGGCAAACCAGGAGAAATGCTGCGGAAGTGTTCTGTTGAGGATGGGAGACAAGGAATTTGAAAGAATCGCTTCGGAGAATATCAAGCTCTTCCATCAATACGGAATCAAGACCCTGGTCACTTCCTGCGCAGGGTGTTTTAAAACCATCAAGCAGGACTACCCCAAGGTCGAAGCATTAAATTTCGAAGTCATCCCCTTTGCCACTTTGCTCTTGAGACTCATCGAAACGGGGAAGATAACCTTTCAGAAAAAATTGAACCTCAAGGTAACCTACCATGATCCATGCCATCTGGGAAGGGCAAGCGGTGAATATGATATCCCGAGAAAAGTCCTCACCGCCCTTTCGGAAGCAGGGGTTGAATTCATTGAAATGGAAAGAATCAGGGAAAACTCCAGGTGTTGTGGCGCTGGAGGGGGACTGAAGGCAGGGTTTCCGGAAATCCAGCAAAAGATGACGAGGGAGCGAGTTAGAGATGCCGAACTTACCGGTGCGACCGACCTGGTCACCGCCTGCCCTTTCTGTTACCAGGGACTGCAGAAAGAAATCATGTCCATAGGTTCTTCCATCCGGATGAGAGATCTCGTTGAGTTGGTCGCCCTGGCAATGGGTCTGCCCTCCGCAAGAACGGCCAAAGACGAAGAGACAAAAGAGAATTGAGATCTGTCCTTCGAAACCGATCTCATTTTAAAAACGTTTTGGTTCCCTACCCCATTGCCCAGAAAATAAGTCTCAAATCCCACCGCCCCCCTTTGCCAAAGGGGCAATGGGGGGTTAAAGATTTTCATTGTTTGAGGGTGACGTAGCCATCATGAAGGATTCCTCAAAAAAAATTGAAGATCATGACGGTTTGATGTTGACAAATGGTTTTATAAATTTATAAGTATGAAGCTCACGAAAGTGAGGGGAAGGATAAGAATATCCAAGAAGAGGGGGTTATATGAAAAGGATGAAGAAGATAAACCGCCGGACTTTTCTAAAGTGTTCGGCAGCCGTTGCAGCGGCAACGGCTCTGGGAGGAGTGCCCGGGTTATCGCGCGCCCAGGGTCCTGTGATTAAGGCTGCCTATCTTCAGAGCGATATCCATCATCTCCCCCTCTGGGTGGCTATGGAGAAAAGGTTCTTCGACAAAGAGGGGGTACGTGTTGAGGTGGCCGGGATCTTCAAGGCGGGTCCGGAGATGATGAGCGCTTTTGCCGCAGGCTCCCTTGACATAGGTTTTGTCGGGAATGCTCCAACCATCACCGCCCTGGCCAACCGGACGGTGAAATTAGCCCTTCTGGCCCAGGTCAATACCGAGGGTTCAGCCATTGTGGTAAAAAAAGATGGGACATTACAAACCATTGCGGATCTGGCAGGTAAAGGGGTGGCCATCCCGGGTCATTCCACGGTGCAGGATTTCCTCCTGCGAAAGGCTTTGCTCAAATTTCACCTTTCCCCGGCCCAGGCCAAGATCATGGTCTTAAAGCCACCTGAGATGATCGGAGCATTGAGAACCGATCAGATTGATGCTTTTATTGCCTGGGAGCCCCACCCTGCCAAAGCCCAGACCATGGGGGTCGGAAGAGTGATGGCCCACTCCCGGTCCATCTGGAAAGATCATCCCTGTTGTGGTCTTGTCGCGGATATTGGATTTCTCGAAACGCATCCGGAGAAGGCGAAGGCGATCGTTCGGAGTCATGTGGCAGCGACCGATTTTATCCATCGTTATCCTGAAGAGGCCATTAGGATTGCTATCAAGTACACTGGGATGGACGTTGAGACCATCCGATTAGCCATGGACAATGTCCATTACACCTACCTCCCCAGTGTGGATGGGATCAAGGAATATGTTGAATTTCTAACCCAATTAAAATATATCAAGGTAGAGGATACTACTGCCTTTCTCGATCGGTTGATGAGGACCGAAATCCTCAGGGAGATCATGAGGCGATGAAAAAGGAACGTTATCTGCTTCCTTTGATCCTGATTCTGGTCTGGCAGGGCTTATCTTCTGTCCAGGTGATCCCTTCCTATAAACTCCCCTCCCCTGTTGAGATTGTCTTCGGCTTTAAAGATATTTTAATTGTCGGGGTTCCGCCCGGGCATCTTCTTCACAATCATATGCTCTACAGTCTCTATCGGGTTGCCCTGGGCTATGCCGTGGCTGCTTTGATGGCAATCCCTTTGGGACTCTTAATGGGATGGTCACCCGGGCTCCTGAGAATGATTCGTCCTCTCTTTGAATTGGTAAGACCTATTCCGCCCCTGGCCTGGATCCCCATTGCTATCTTATGGTTCGGTATCGGCATTAAATCCGCAGCCTTTATCATCTTCCTGGGAGCGTTTTTCCCAATTCTCTTGAATACGATCTCTGGAGTTCTATCCATTAACCCCATCCTGATAGAAGCAGCTCGGACTTTGCATGCTAAGGAGAAGGATATCTTTTCCAAAGTTTTACTTCCTGGAGCAGTCCCTTCCATCTTTGTGGGATTGCGAATTGGCATCGGCATTGGATGGATGACCCTTGTGGCTGCGGAATTCACTGGGGTGAAGGAAGGTTTTGGACTGGGTTATATGATCATGACCGCCCGGGACATACAGAGGCCGGACGAAATCCTGGCAGGGATGCTGGTCATTGGTGTGATTGGCCTGTTGATTGATATTGGCTTGAGGGCTATTGAATCAAAGACCATCAAATGGCAATGAGGTATCCTTTTGAGCTTAGATCTTTTAGAACTCAGTAAAACCTTTCCGGGTAAAGGCCCTGGAGAAAGCGTCCACGTCCTGGATCACCTTCAGCACCGGATTGACAATGGAAGGTTTGTCTCCGTCATCGGGCCAAGCGGGTGTGGAAAGACAACGCTTCTCAGAATCATTGCCGGTCTCGAAAAGGCCTCGTCCGGCACAGTGCTTTTCGAGGGGAAGGAGATGGTTCAGGGATCGGAAGAAGTGGGAATGGTCTTTCAGGAATATGCGCTTTTCCCCTGGAGAACGACCCTCCAGAATATTGAGATGGGCCTCGAGATCAGGGGAATGGATAAGCCGAAGAGGCGTTTGACCGCAATGGAGTACATTAAGACCTTTGACTTAAATGGGTTCGAACATCGTTATCCCCGGGAACTTTCGGGTGGGATGAAGCAGAGGGTGGCCATTGCAAGAACCCTGGTCATGAACCCCCGTGTCGTTTTAATGGATGAACCTTTCGGTTCCTTGGATAGCCAGACCCGGAACGCCTTGCAGGAGTTTCTCCTCAGGATCTGGCTGAAAAGAGGAGACACCATCATCTTCGTCACGCACAATGTTGAAGAAGCCGTTTTCCTGAGCGATGAGATCGTCATCCTTTCGAAGAGGCCTGCCAGGCTCCTTCAATGCATTGAGGTAGATCTTCCAAGGCCAAGGGACCGAACCAGTGAAGGATGTAATAAGATCAGGAGAGGGATACTAAAGATTTTAGAGGAAGAGATGAAAAGGGAGGAAGTTGGAGATGAGGATCGTTGGGATCGCCTGTAGTCCCCGCAAAGGGAAATCAACCTTTTTTGCAATGGAAACGTGTCTCGAGGCCGCAAGGGAGGCTGTCCCAGGAATTGAGACTGTTTTGATCGAACTTTCAGATTTGAAGATCAACGGTTGTCTGGGCTGCGGCCAGTGCATGAAAGTATTGAAGTGCAGCCAGGAGGATGGCTTTGAAAAGCTCATCCCCACCCTCTCCGATCCAGAAATGGGGGGAATGATCATAGCAACCCCTGTCTATTTCGGCTCTATGACCTCACAGTGCAAGGCCTTTCTGGACCGATGTGTCATGTTGAGAAGAAATGGATTCCTGCTCCGGAACAAGGTGGGGGGTGCAATAGCCGTGGGAGGGGTCCGGAATGGCGGGCAAGAACTGACCATCCAGGCCGTTCATGCCGCGATGCTAGTTCAGGATATGGTAGTGGTCAGTGAGGGGAAGCCCACTTCACACTATGGAGCCACCCTATGGAGCGGCCACCCGGATGGAATTGAAAAGGATGTTTTTGGTTTGGAGACCGCTCGAAATCTTGGTAAACGAGTGACGGAAGTGGCCGTAAGGATGCATGGATCATGATTTCCCATCTCATTACCGAACTACAGAGTTATGGTCTGCGTTTTGAGGGGAAGCTCTTGAAGCGCAAGGGGGGGGCAGGTCCGGCCGAGGGTGGAACCCTGCTCATCGAGAGAATTCCAGTATCTCTCCCCATGAGCAGTAAATATGTTTCGGAGTCCCCTTACCTCTTAAGGGAAGAAGGAGGGAAATACCTCATTTTCAAAGATGGAAAATCGCTCCATCCTGTGGAATTCGTAGAGCGGCCAAAGTTTTATAATGATTCGACCGAGGATGAGATCCCCTATCAAAAAATTGCTCTTCTTCATGGGAAAGATTGTCTCGCCACCACGGTTGTTCAGGCCTGCGCCCACTGGCATACGAAAAAAAGATGCCTGTTCTGCGGAATCAACCTATCCCATGAAAGTGGGCAAACCTTAAAGATCAAAACTCCTGAACAGATCGCTGAGGTGGCAGCAAAAGCAAAAAAACTCGATTCAATTCAACATATTGTTTTAACGACTGGAACCGTTCAACCCATTGCTCGGGAGATCTCCCATCTGGCGCGTTGTGCGGCGGTCATTAAAAAGGCCACCGATTTGCCCATCCATGCCCAATTCACTCCTTCCTCCGATCCCGAGAAGTTTTATGAATTGAAAGACGCAGGAGTGGATACGGTGGGAATTCACATTGAAAGTTTTGATGTTGAGATCCTATCCCGGGTGGCCCCGGCGAAAGCCGTCATGGGTCTTAAAAAATATGAGAAGGCATGGAAGATAGCGGTGGAAGTGTTTGGTCCCGGTCAGGTCAGCACCTTCTTGATCGTAGGACTCGGGGAAAAGAAAGAATCGGTCATCTGGGGAAGCGAATGTTTGGCCGACCTGGGGGTCTACCCCTTTGTGCTTCCTCTGAGACCCATCCCTGGTTCGCTGATGCAGGATGCCCTTCCACCCGACCCAGAAGAGATGAAGCGCATTTATGAAGCAGTTGCATGTATATTAAAGAGAAAAGGACTTTCTGCTTCCCAATCCCTTGCTGGCTGTGTCCGTTGCGGGTCCTGTTCAGCCTTACACACATTTGAACAAACAACAGATCCTCTGATCTGTCATCCCGTAAGAACCAGGGTTGAGCAGGAGAGAGCCTTTGCAATTCGAAAAGAAGTCTTTGTTCTGGAACAGAAAATATTTTCAAATTCTGATGTCGATGAGAATGATCTAAAAAGCATCCACTTAGTAGCAGAATGGAATAATGAGGTGGTCGGGACGGTCCGTGTCTTTCCAGTTAATAAAAGCGGACACTGGATCGGAGGAAGACTGGCCGTGAGAAAGGGGTTCAGAAATACGGGTGCGGGCGAATTATTGGTTCGGGAAGCGATGGGCCGCGTTAAGAGCCAGAGCTGCACTAAATTTACGGCCCACATCCAAGTTGAAAATGTCCCCTTTTTTTCTCAACTGGGTTGGAAAACAATTGAGGCTGTGAAAGAATATTTTGGTAAGCCCCACCAGCTTATGGAAGCCAACCTGGATGATTTATAAAATAGCAATAATCCGGAGCACGAATTTCGAATGTATTACAAATTTAAATAGGGTCTGTTTATAAATTCAGTTTGTCCGTCATACCCGCGAAGGCGGGTATCCAGAACGTATTGAAAAAACTGGATTCCCGTTTTTACGGGAATGACAAAAAAGAAGATCACGACATTTATGGACAGACTCTAAATAGGAAGAGGCATTGGTGAATAGCAACTTAGATCAAATCATTGACAGGATACGCAATTATGAAGGGTTGTTGCGGAAGCAACCCATTGGGGATGTTTTTAAAAAATTGGTTTTAGATGGCCAACCGGGTCCTCAGTTACCTAATTATGGTGATGATGCAGCAGTGATCCCCTGGAAAGAAGGCTTTCTGCTTCTGGCTGCCGATGGTATCATGACCCGATTGTTGGTCAATGAGCCCTATGCCGCAGGAAAAGCATCAGTGATGGTGACGGTCAACGATATTTATTCCATGGGCGGTAAACCTCTGGCCATGGTAAATGTCTTGGCCAGCGGAGATGAAGAGCAGCGATCAAAAGTGGTGGAGGGGATCAGGAAGGGCTGCGAGAAACTGAAGGTGCCCATGGTGGGCGGCCACTTGCATCCTGATGCTCCCGGAAGTTCTCCTTCTTTGGCTGTTGCCATTTTGGGTTATGCCAATAAGTTACTAAGGAGTCATTTGGCAAAGGCAGGAGATGATATCATTCTTGCAGTGGACCTTAAAGGCGATAAAGGTTGTCGTTCTGTGGTGAGCTGGGATGCCAATTCTGGAAAGACTCCAGGAGAATTGCTTTACCGCCTGGAGGCATTACCTCTTATCGCTGAAAGGGAATGGTCTCAAGCCGCCAAGGATGTGAGCAATTCGGGTATCTTAGGAACTGTTTCCATTATGATGGAAAACTCTGGCAAGGGCGCTATCATTGAGCTTGCTTCCATCCCTAAACCCCTTGAGGTCGAATTGTCCGATTGGTTGGTCTGCTTTCAAAGTTTTGGATTTGTTCTCTCCGTTTCTCCGAAAAATTCTGAAGCAGTCATGTCTCTCTTTCGTGAAAGAGAAATTACTGCCCCCATCATTGGCAAGGTGATTGATGATCCCATGGTTACATTGAAAAATGGGGTAGAATCCAAAGTCCTTTTTGATTTCAGAAAAGATAAGATCACAGGTATTTTCTACCAACCCAATAAGCAATAGTTTACCCTACAGTTGCATAAAAATTACATGAAAAGGGAGGTGGGTGTGCTGGAAAGCCTTTACAGCGGCACCTTTAAATGGTTGGCTACTAAGATTTCAAGCATACCTCAAAGGTCACCTCAGGTGACATCGAATGTTCCCCATAAAACATAGAAACGATCCGCAATTGTAAAGGATTGGAAGCATGCCCACCTCCCTTTTCTTTGCAACATTAAGGTTTAGAGGGTAAAATGAAGATGCCAATGATCTGAAGTTAAACCTAAAAATCCTCCGAAAAGGTCTTCAAAAATCAAAACAATTAGCA
>Ga0116204_1001263_pt1 | contig 14231 bp, 15 predicted proteins | sample LakKivwa52mmetaG_FD_94481 | JGI IMG/M metagenome (GOLD analysis project Ga0116204, IMG submission 94481) | Anoxic lake water microbial communities from Lake Kivu, Rwanda to study Microbial Dark Matter (Phase II) - Lake Kivu water 52m metaG | ecosystem: Environmental > Aquatic > Freshwater > Lake...
TCAACGTACTGGTTGGCCAAGTCAGCCAGCGCCATGACTTCACGCAGGGCTTTGCTGAATTCGCGCGCCTCAAACAGCGCGGCAATGTTGTTGGCGGCGGCTTGCATGGCGGGCAAAGGGGTATCTCCTGATACTTGCCCCAGCTTTCCGCCGAAACGCTTGGTGATGAACCCGGCTGAGCGGCTGGCGATGTTGACGAATTTGCCAACCAGATCGGAATTCACGCGGGCGGCGAAGTCTTCCAGGTTGAGGTCGATATCTTCCAGCGTGGGGGCCAGTTTGGCAGCGTAGTAATAGCGCAGCCATTCCGGGTTGAGGTGGTTGAGGTAGCTCTCAGCAGTGATGAATGTGCCGCGCGACTTCGACATCTTGCTGCCGTTGACGGTAAGGAAGCCGTGGCAGAACACGCCGGTGGGGGTGCGGAAACCCGCGTGGTGCAGCTCGGCTGGCCAGAACAGGGCGAGGAAGTAGAGGATATCTTTACCAATGAAGTGATACACCTCGGCAGTGGAATCCGGCTTCCAGAAATCGTCGAAATTGAGCCCATTCTTGTCGCAATAATTTTGAAAACTGCCCATGTAGCCAATGGGCGCATCGAGCCAGACGTAGTAATACTTGCCCGGGGCATCGGGAATTTCGAAGCCGAAGTAGGGTGCATCACGCGAGATATCCCAATCCGACAACCCGCCTTCCAGCCATTCGTTGAGTTTGTTGGCCGCTTCGGCCTGCACTTGCGGCGGCATGATCCAGCCACGCAGAAACTCGGCGCATCGCGGGTCGGAAAGTTTGAAGAAATAGTGATCAGAATGCTTCTTGATTGGTGTTGCGCCCGATACCGCTGAGAACGGGTTGATCAGTTCAGTGGGTTGATATGCCGCACCACACACCTCGCAATTGTCGCCATACTGATCTTTGGCGTGGCACTTCGGGCATTCACCCTTGATGAAACGATCCGGCAGGAACATCTCCTTGACCGGGTCGTAAAACTGTTCAATCGAACGCACCTCAATCAGGCCCGCATCGCGCAGCCGGGTGTAAATGGTATCGGCGTAGTGGCGCGTTTCCGGTGTGTTGGTCGAGTAATAGTTATCGAAGCCGACATGGAAGCCATCAAAATCGCGTTTGTGCTCGTGCCAGGTGCGATCAACCAATTGTTCAGGCGTAATGCCCTCTTTCTGCGCCCGCAACATGATGGGCGTGCCATGCGTGTCGTCCGCGCAGCAATAAATGCACTGATTACCCTGCATTTTCTGGAATCGCACCCAGATGTCTGTCTGAATGTATTCGACCAGATGACCCAGATGAATGCTGCCGTTGGCGTAGGGCAGGGCGGAGGTAACAAGGATTTGACGGGCCATGAAAGAGGAAGGCGAGAAATAAAAGGGGCATTCTATGTCATCAGTGATTGCTCCTGCCCACGAAGGTGGCTAGAATGCGCCCCGACCTTAGGCGCGTAGCTCAGCTGGTTAGAGCACCACCTTGACATGGTGGGGGTCGTTGGTTCGAGTCCAATCGCGCCTACCAGCATTAATCCAAAAGCCTCTTACGAGGCTTTTGTTGTTTTCGGGGTTTGCGCAGTTTTAATTTTGGAACTCTCCTATGCCAGTTATTCGTCTTCCTGATGGTTCAGAGCGCAAATTTGATACGCCGGTGACGGTGGCTGAAGTGGCAGCCAGCATTGGTGCGGGTCTGGCAAAAGCCGCCTTGGCAGGCAAGGTCAATGGCACGTTGGTCGATACCTCGCATCGCATTGATGCAGATGCCGACTTGGCCATCGTGACTGACAAAACGCCCGAAGGACTGGATTTGATCCGGCATTCCACCGCGCATCTGCTGGCATTTGCGGTGAAGGAGCTGTTCCCGGCTGCGCAGGTCACCATCGGCCCGGTCATTGATGACGGTTTCTACTACGACTTCTCGTTTACTCGCCCGTTTACGCCGGATGACTTGGCGGCTATCGAAAAGCGGATGGCCGAACTGGCGAAGAAAGACATTCCTGTGTCGCGCGAAGAATGGGATCGCGATGAAGCAGTGAAATTCTTCAAGTCCATCGGCGAGCACTACAAGGCCGAAATCATCGGTTCAATTCCTGCCGGACAGACCATTTCGCTTTACCGCGAGGGCGATTTCATCGATTTGTGCCGTGGCCCGCACGTGCCATCAACCGGCAAGCTCAAAGTCTTCAAGCTGATGAAGGTGGCTGGTGCGTATTGGCGCGGAGATTCCAAGAACGAGATGCTGCAGCGCATCTACGGCACTGCTTGGGCTAACAAGGATGATCTGGCGGCCTATCTGCACCGATTGGAAGAGGCCGAAAAGCGTGACCATCGCCGACTGGGCAAAGTGCTGGATCTGTTTCACATGCAGGAAGAGTCGCCTGGTATGGTGTTCTGGCACCCGCATGGCTGGCTTGTTTGGCAGGAAATTGAGCAATACATGCGGCGGAAATTCCGTGAGTATGGCTACGAGGAAGTGAAGACCCCCACCGTCATGGATAAGTCTTTGTGGGAGAAATCAGGTCACTGGGATAACTATCGCGAAAACATGTTCACCACCGCATCGGAAAATCGCGACTACGCGGTCAAACCGATGAATTGTCCTGGCCATGTGCAGATTTTTAACCACGGCCTGCGTTCGTATCGGGATCTGCCCTTGCGTATGGCGGAGTTTGGTTCCTGTCACCGCAATGAACCTTCAGGTGGTTTACACGGCTTGATGCGCGTGCGCGCATTTGTGCAGGACGATGCGCACATTTTTTGTACCGAAGATCAGGTGCAGACGGAAGTGTCTGATTTCATCAAGATGTTGCAGGCAGTCTATGCAGACTTTGGTTTTGAAGATGTGCTGGTCAAACTGTCAACGCGCCCAGCGAAGCGCGTGGGGAGTGATGAAAGCTGGGATAAGGCGGAGGCCGGATTGGCCGCCGCTCTGCAGCAGAATCATCTTGATTACGATCTGCAGCCAGGCGAGGGCGCTTTTTATGGACCGAAGATTGAATTTACGTTGAAGGACTCGCTAGGCCGACTTTGGCAAGTTGGTACCATCCAGTTGGACTTCAATCTGCCTGTCAGATTGGGGGCCGAGTTTGTCGATGAAGATAATGTGCGAAAGCCCCCGGTGATGCTGCACCGTGCAATTCTTGGTTCCATGGAACGGTTCATTGGCATTCTTATCGAGCATTACGCAGGCAATTTCCCCTTATGGTTGGCGCCGGTACAAGTCGTCGTGATGAGCATTACCGATGCACAGGAGCAATACGTCCGCGAAGTGACACAAGACCTCAAGAAACATGGGTTCAGAGTGGTTTCTGACTTGAGGAACGAGAAGATTGGCTATAAAATCCGCGAGCATTCCATGCAGCGCGTGCCTTACCAGCTCGTCTTGGGTGACAAAGAACGTCAGGAAAGATTGGTGGCGGTTCGTGCCAGAGGCGGTGAAGATTTGGGCCAAATGACACTTGATGCATTTGTCGCCAAGTTGCGGGAAGCGTAGCTGACAGAATTGTTGGCAAGATACTGAGGAGTCGATGCAATTGATCGACTCCTTGTTTTTTTAAGTGTTAATGAAGGGATTTGCGATAGCTCAGGATAAAGAACCCAGAATCAACGGCGAAATTGATACGCCTGAGATTCGCTTGGTAGGTGAAGAGGGCGAGGCATTAGGCATCGTCAGTATTCGTGAGGCCTTGCTGAAGGCTGAAGAGGCAGAGCTCGATCTTGTCGAGATTGCCCCAACGGCTAGTCCACCGGTATGCCGAATCATGGATTACGGCAAGCACAAGTACCGCGAAAGCAAGAAGCAGCACGAAGCCAAACTCAAGCAGAAACAGATCCAGATCAAGGAAGTGAAGTTCCGCCCTGCGACTGATGAGAATGACTACCAGGTGAAGTTAAAGAACCTGATTCGTTTCCTGGGTGAAGGCGATAAAGCCAAGATCACATTGCGCTTCCGGGGGCGTGAGATGGCGCATCAGGAAATTGGTCTTGAGCAACTCAAGCGTGTTGAAGCCGATCTGGCGGATCATGGCGTGGTTGAGCAATTTCCGAAGATGGAAGGCCGACAGATGGTGATGGTGCTGGCCCCCAAGAAAAAGGCCTGAGTTAGACGGGCTGGTTTCTGGCAGCAAATTGGAATGTTGGGCGGGTACGCGCCTGGTTAAATCGTGCCTATACGTGGCGTCTGGCAGTTCAAGTGTCCTTAAAGTGAGGTCCGCCAGGCTACATAAAATAATGGAGTTGTTATGCCGAAGATGAAGACCAAGAGCGGCGCTGCCAAGCGTTTCCGCGTTCGAGGTAACGGTAGCATCAAGCGTTCATCCGCTTACATGCGCCATATCCTCACCAAGAAGACCACCAAGCGTAAGCGCCAATTGCGTGGTATGTCTGAAGTCCATCCTGGTGATGTGGGTCATGTCCGCGACATGATGCCCTACGCCTAATCACCGACGCTAAAGGAGAACAGACATGCCTCGCGTTAAACGTGGTGTAACCGCACGTGCCAGTCACAAGAAGGTCATGGAAGCCGCAAAAGGTTTCCGTGGTCGCCGTAAAAACGTATTCCGGGTCGCCAATGAAGCGGTCATGAAAGCGGGGCAATATGCCTACCGCGATCGCCGTCAGAAGAAGCGTCAGTTCCGTCAGCTCTGGATTGCCCGTATCAACGCTGCAGTGCGTGGGTTGGGGATGGAGATGACCTATTCCGTATTCATGAACGGTTTGAAGAAAGCCAATATCGAGATTGACCGTAAAGTCTTGTCCGACATGGCAATCTTTGACCAACCGGCCTTCGCCAAGATTGCCGAACAGGCTAAGGCTTCCCTGGCTGCTTAAGTTCCAGAACTCAAGCACAAGGCGAATTTTGCCTGGCAGTACAAAGGGAGGCCCGCAATGGCCTCCCTTTTTATTTACCGTTTTTGCATAACCAGAGTGCCACATGAATTTGGATGACATCCTCAAGGACGCCGAACGAGAGTTCGCCGCCGCTGCCAACCTGCCAACGCTGGATCAGGTCAAGGCCCGCTTCATTGGCAAGACCGGCGCCATTACCGAGCAAATGAAGCTGCTTGGGTCTTTGCCGCCCGATGAACGTAAAGCCACGGGCGCCCTGATCAATGAAGTTAAAAATCAGGTAGAGGCATTGCTGAAGTCTCGCCGTGAAGCGATTCAGGCGGCGGAACTTGAACGTCAGCTTGCGGCTGAGTCTATTGATGTCACCCTGCCAGGGCGCGGCGAAGCCGTGGGTGGTTTGCATCCTGTCACGCGCACTTTGGCGCGGATTGAATCGCTGTTTGCCTCGATCGGTTTTACCGTTGCAGATGGGCCTGAGATCGAAACCGACTTCTTCAATTTCACTGCGCTGAATATTCCGGAAGATCATCCTGCACGGGCCATGCACGATACCTTCTACCTGCGAGATGGTTCCTTGCTGCGTACCCATACCTCGCCAGTGCAGGTGCATTTCATGCAGGCTCATGAGCCGCCCATTCGCATCATTGCACCCGGCCGCGTCTACCGCTGTGATTCCGATGTTACGCATACCCCGATGTTTCATCAGGTTGAGGGCTTGTGGGTGGACGAGCAGGTTTCCTTTGCTGATCTGAAAGGCGTTCTGGCTGATTTTATGGCCAGGTTCTTTGAGCGCGACAATCTGCCTGTGCGTTTCCGTCCCTCGTTTTTTCCATTTACCGAGCCGTCTGCCGAAATGGATATTGGCTGTGTGATCTGCAACGGTGCAGGTTGTCGTGTCTGCTCTCATACCGGTTGGTTGGAGGTGCTCGGTTGCGGCATGGTGCACCCCAATGTTTTTGGTCATGTCGGGATTGATACCGAGCGCTATCAAGGCTTTGCCTTTGGCTTGGGCGTAGAACGCCTGGCCATGCTGCGTTACGGCGTCGACGATTTGCGCTTGTTCTTCGAAAATGACCTGCGTTTTTTGAGGCAATTCGCATGAATTCCCAGCGGGTTATTTCAGTCCAGGCTCATGTCGCCCAATGGGCGACGTTGTGCCGTAACTTCAAAGACGTTCGCTTCCTTAAGCAATTTGCCTAACAAAGGTTTGCCATGCAATTTTCTGAAGCCTGGCTGCGTAGCCTCGTTAATCCTGATCTCAATACCCAGCAACTCGGCCATCTGTTGACGATGGCCGGGCTGGAAGTGGAGGCGGTGGAACCCGCTGCAGCTTCATTCAGCCATGTTGTTGTAGGTGAAATCCTCTCCGCTGAAAAACACCCCAATGCAGACCGTTTGCAAGTCTGTCAGGTCAATGTGGGCGAAGATCTGCCGTTGACCATTGTGTGCGGAGCACCGAACGCACGTGCCGGTTTGAAGACGGCTTGCGCGAGAGTGGGTGCACAATTGCCCGGCAGCTTCAACATCAAACAGGCCAAGGTTCGCAGTGTCGAATCGTTCGGCATGCTGTGCTCAACCAAGGAGTTGGGCATAGCGGGTGAAGCAGACGGCATCATGGAACTTGGCACAGATGCCCCCGTTGGAGCAGCGCTTCGAGATTGGCTGAACCTGGATGACAACCTCATCACCTTGAAATTGACACCCAATCGAGGGGATTGTTTGTCCATGCAGGGTATTGCGCGTGAAACCGCCGCATTGACCACTGCCCCCTTGCAGCCGATTGACTGTTCACCCGTACTTGCAAGTACGGCAAACACCTTTCCGGTCGTGATTGAAGCAGAAGCGGCTTGTCCGATTTATTGCGGACGTGTCGTCAGCCATATCAACCCTGCGGCCCAAACCCCGGTTTGGATGGTGCGTCGGCTCGAACGTTCTGGTTTGCGTCCCATTAATCCAGTGGTGGATGTCACCAATTACGTGTTGCTTGAACTGGGTCAACCCATGCACGGGTTTGATTTGGCCCATTTGCAAGACACGATCCGGGTGCGTATGGCGAAGGCGGGTGAAACGCTGAAACTGCTGAATGGCCAGTCCATCGACCTGAAGCCAGACAGTCTGGTGATTGCTGATCACACCGGCCCCTTGGCGCTGGCCGGCATTATGGGCGGTGATGCAAGCGGCGTGAGTGACACCACGACCTCGGTGTTTCTGGAGGCGGCTCATTTCACGCCTGCTGCGGTGGCGGGCCAGGCACGTCGCTATGGGCTTTCTACCGATTCATCACATCGTTTTGAACGTGGCGTCGATACGCATTTGCCCATGCTGGCCATGGAGCGGGCCACGTGCCTGATTATTGACATCTGTGGCGGCGAAGCGGGGCCGGTCATCCAGAGCGGTCAAGGCGCACAAGCCGCAGCACCCATTCCATTTCGCCCAGAACGGGCGCGCAAAGTACTGGGCTTTGATCTGAGCGACGATGTGATGGTCGGCATCCTGGTTCGCCTTGGCATGCAAGCTGATGCGGCAGGTCATGGTTTTCTGGTTTCTGCGCCGAGTCACCGTTTCGATTTAAGCCGAGAAGTGGACTTGATTGAAGAAATCGCGCGTGTGCACGGCTACGAAGCCATCCCGGCGAGCCCCCTGCGTGGTGAACACGTCATGTTGCCGGTGGCAGAAAACGCACGCTCAGAAACCGCAATCAAGAATCTACTGGTATCAAGAGGTTATCAGGAGGTTATTACCTATAGCTTTATCTCTGAGGAGATTGATGCGGACTTTCGCTCGCAAGGTCAGCGCGTGCCTTTGCTCAACCCGATTGCTGCACAAATGGGAGTGATGCGTGGGAGTTTGTTGGGCGGGCTCATCCAGACCTTGCGCCACAATGTCAACCATGGGCAAGAGCGCCTTCGGCTGTTTGAATTAGGCCGTGTGTTTATCAGTTCAAGCCCTGAGGACCAGCCCTTGCGTGCAGGCGGTTTGGCGTATGGCAGCGCGCAGCCGGAGCAATGGGGTGCCAAGGCGCGCGCGACAGATTTCTATGATTTACGCGCAGATCTTCAGGCCTTGCTGTTTCCATTTGAAGCCGATTTTGTTGCGGCTCAACATCCTGCTATGCACCCTGGTCAATGTGCCAAGGTCAGCGTCAATGTAAACGGCAACGCAGAAATCATCGGTTGGATCGGGGCGTTACATCCGGCGTTGGTCCAGAAGTATGGGCTGGTCAAGGCACCGTTCCTGTTTGAAGTTGATTTGGCAGGCTTGACTACGCGCAACATGCCGCGTTTTTCAAGCGTCGCTCGCTTGCCTGCGGTACGACGAGACATTGCAGTAGTTGTGGACGAGGCGATCCCCGTCGGCGAAATGCTGAATGCCATTCATCGTGATCCGCCTTCGTTGGTCGCCGGTTTCAACCTGTTTGACGTGTATGTTGGTCAAGGCATTGAGTCAGGCAAAAAAAGCCTTGCTTTCAATGTGTTGGTGCAACATACTGAGAAAACGCTTACAGACTCAGAGATTGATGAAGCCGTTAAAACAGTGCTTCACATTCTGCAAAAAGATTTTAAAGCCAGTCTACGTAGTTGAAATGTAGTTGATCCAGAGCCGAGCCACCTAGTCGTGGCTTTGCTTTGTGAATTCCGGGAGCCAAGAACACCATGACGACGCTGACTAAAGCGGAGCTTGCAAATTTGCTGTTTGAAAAAGTCGGCCTCAATAAACGCGAGGCCAAGGATATGGTCGAGTCTTTTTTTGAAGAGATTCGCACCGCACTTGAGAAAGGCGATAGCGTCAAATTGTCCGGGTTTGGAAATTTCCAGTTGCGAGAAAAACCGCAGCGGCCTGGGCGAAATCCCAAAACAGGTGAAGAAATGCCGATTACCGCACGTCGAGTCGTCACGTTTCACGTCAGTCAAAAATTGAAGGCAATGGTGGAAGAGGCTCATGGCGGAACTCCTGCCCAGCTCTGAGCTGCCTCCCATCCCCCCCAAGCGCTACTTCACCATTGGTGAGGTCAGCGAATTGTGTGGTGTCAAGCCCCATGTTCTGCGTTATTGGGAACAGGAGTTTTCGCAACTCAAGCCTGTTAAACGGCGAGGCAACCGGCGCTATTACCAGCACCATGAAGTCATGCTTATCCGGCGTATCCGGGAATTGTTGTACGAGCAGGGCTTTACCATCAGCGGTGCGCGAAATCGGCTTGGTGCCGATGACCCCATTGCTTCTGATGCTGTTGAGATGTCCGCTGGTGCAGAAGTTGAGACGATCGAATCGGGTGGGGCAGAAGCCAAGCTGGTTTTGGCTGCGATCAAGTCTGAACTGGCGGATATTATTGCTCTGCTGAAGAACTGACACGCATCGACGTATCGTCTTGAATCGGGAAAGACATATTTTTTACCAATGTACTGTTTACCCGAAGGGGGCGAGTCCCTATAATTCGCGCCGTTCGGGGCGTAGCGCAGCCTGGTAGCGCACCTGCATGGGGTGCAGGGGGTCGGAAGTTCGAATCTTCTCGCCCCGACCATTTTTCTTGTTGTTTCTCTAATCTTCCCTTCTAGCGGCGAATGCGAATTCTGCTTAGCAATGACGACGGCTACTTTGCACCAGGATTAGCCGTCCTAGCCGCAACACTTTCCCAGCGTGGCCATGTTGTTACTGTGGTGGCGCCCGAGCGCGACCGCAGCGGCGCAAGTAATTCACTGACTTTGGATCGTCCGCTAATGGTTCGTACTGCGCCTAGCGGGTTTTTCTACGTCAATGGTACGCCAACAGATTGTGTACACCTTGCCGTGACAGGGCTGCTGCCTGAATTGCCTGATATGGTGATTTCCGGCATCAATCATGGCGCAAACATGGGTGATGACACGGTCTATTCCGGTACGGTTGCAGCGGCGACTGAAGGATTTTTGCTTGGGATCCCTTCGGTTGCGGTATCTCTGGTCAATATTCAAGGCGAGAATTTCCAGACTGCAGCAGAGATTGTTGCCGATCTGGCAGATCGCTTTGCGGCTCAGCCCTTTCCGGAGCATGTCCTGTTGAACGTCAACGTGCCTGATCTGCCAGCCAGTGAAATACAAGGCACCGAAGTTACCCGGCTTGGCAAACGGCACAAGGCGCAAGACACCGTAAAGACGATCAACCCACGTAACCAGACCATGTATTGGGTCGGGGCGGCGGGTGCAGCCCAGGATGCCGGTCAAGGGACAGACTTCAATGCGGTGGCAAACGCCCGTGTTTCCATTACCCCGTTACAGCTTGATCTGACGCGCTATAACCAGCTCGATGTCGTGAAAGGCTGGTTGAAGGCATGACGACTGCCGGCACGGGCATGATCTCTCAGCGTGCGCGTGCACGCATGATCGAACGCTTGAAAGGGCAGGGTATCGAAAACCCGATGGTTCTGGCGGCAATGAGCGCAGTACCTCGGCACCAGTTTCTTGAGGAAGGCATTCAGCAGAGAGCTTACGACGAGACGCCGTTGCCCATTGGTCAAGGGCAAACCATCTCCAGTCCGTATATTGTGGCGAAGAGTTGTGAGCTCATTGCTCAGGACCGCACTCTTGAACGTGTGCTTGAAGTCGGGGGCGGGTGTGGTTATCAGGCTGCAGTGTTGTCAAAATTGGCAAAGGAAGTCCTCAGTCTTGAGCGTATTGCGAAGTTGATCGGTCGTGCGCGCCAAACCCTGCGAGACCTGCGCATCAATAATGTGCTGATCAAGAACGTTGACGGTACAACCGGCTACGCTGCTGCAGGACCGTTTGATGCCATTGTTGTGGCGGCAGCCATGCCTTACATCCCTGAAGCCCTCAAACTTCAGCTCAAGCCCGGGGGGCGTCTGGTCGCGCCTGTTGGTGCGGGTGATGTGCAAAAGCTGATTTTGATTGAGGCCCTGCCAGAAGGCGGGTTCAGCGAAAAAGAGCTTGAATCGGTGAAGTTTGTGCCTTTGTTGTCCGGCGTGGTTTGAATAGCAGAGTACGAAGTGTCCTTGCCAAGCCTGTACCCGGGATTCTCGGGGTGCTTGTCAATCTTTCTGTCAGCATTTCCCTAAGCATCAACGTGTCGGGCTGTGGAAGCACAGGCTTCACCGCACCGGTCAAAGATGTTTCCAAGCCAAAAGTCAGTACAACACCTCGGATAAAGCCGTTGCCACCCGTACCCGCCGGTTTTTATCGAGTCAAACCCGGGGATACGCTTTTTCGTATTGCTTTTGAAAATGGGGTGGATTACCCGTCTTTGGCCGCATGGAATCAGCTCTCAGACTCAAACAACATCCAGGTGGGCATGCGGTTAAGATTGAGCGAACCGTCGTCTCCAACGAAACCTGCCCTTCCGAAAGACATTGTCGAAGCACCACCAAGCCAGTGGGTTTGGCCTAGCGAAGGACAGGTTATTGGTCGGTTTGGCGAAAACCAAAGCAAGGGCATCGTCATTGCAGGGCTTGCGAAACAACCCGTTGTCGCTGCTACGAATGGCCAGATTGCCTATGCAGGCGAGGGTTTGCGAGGGTATGGAAAACTCATCATCATTCGCCACGGAAAGCGATTTTTATCTGCTTACGCCCACAACGAGCGAATTCTGGTAAGAGAAGGGCAACAGGTTGGCACTGGCCAGATCATTGCCGAGATGGGGAAAAGCGATGCAGATAGAATCAAGCTGCATTTTGAAATTCGAGAATTGGGTAAGCCAGTCGATCCAATGGCCTATTTGCCAAATAATGGCCTGAAGGTTGGCCAGATTGATGCGCCAAAATGTTGCCACACCGTGGTGCAATTACGGCACCCAACAATAGTGAGTGATTGACCCGCCTATGTCAGACAATGACCGACACGATCCGGAATCAGAAGAAGAGCATGAGCCGGACCAACATGACTTGGACCCGCATGAGCTTGACCGAAATGAACCAGACCATCCGGAAGTGGGTGAGTTGGAAAGCCTGCAGGATGACTTCAAGGAAGCTCGCAGTACTCGTGCTGATGCCGATCTGGATTCGCAACATGACGTCACTCAGCTTTATCTGAACGAGATTGGCCGGGATAGCCTGCTGACGGCTGAACAAGAGCGAGAACTGGCAGAGCGGGTGCGCGCGGGGGATTTTTCCGCACGGCAGGAAATGATTGAGCACAACCTGCGCCTGGTGGTGAATATTGCCAAGCGCTACAACAATCGTGGGTTGTCCCTGCTGGACCTGATTGAAGAGGGCAATCTGGGTCTGATGCATTCGCTGGAAAAATTCGAACCCGAGCGCGGCTTTCGTTTTTCGACCTACGCCACATGGTGGATTCGTCAGAACATTGAACGCGCCATCATGAACCAGTCACGCACGATCCGGCTTCCCGTGCACATCATCAAGGAACTCAATATTTACCTGCGCGCGCAGCGCCACCTGGAAATGCATGGCGTACCCGAGGCCGGGCCAGAAGAAATAGCGGCGTTGACGGGACATTCGCTTGAGGATGTGCAGCGAATACTGGCCTTGAACGAACGCGTTGCCTCGCTCGATGCGCCGTTGGATATCGACCCTTCCTTGACCATCGGCGAAGCCATTGCGGATGAGCAGGCTGGACGGCCGGAGGACCTGTTACAGGTTGCTGAAGTGGAGCAATATGTGCACGACTGGCTGGAAGAACTGCCAGAACGTCACCGCTGGGTGATTGAACGTCGATTTGGCTTGAATAATGAAGACATCAACACGCTGGAAGAATTGGCTGAACAGTTGGGCGTGACGCGTGAGCGCGTCCGCCAGATTCAATTGGAAGCCTTGCAGACATTGCGGCGCATTCTCCGTCGTCGAGGCATGTCGAAAGAGGGCTTGCTATGAGTTTCTTACTATGAGTTGCTTGCTATGAGTCAGGTGCAACTTCCATGGGCCGACATCGACACCGTCTTGCTGGATATGGACGGCACCTTGCTTGACCTGCATTACGACAATCACTTTTGGCAGGTCTATGTGCCGGAAAAGTTTGCCGAACGACACGGGCTGCCCTATGCCGAGGCGCATGCAGAATGCTTCCGTCGCTACAACGCGCAGGCCGGCACGCTCAACTGGTATTGCGTCGATTACTGGACACAGCAACTTGAACTCGACATCGTTCAGCTAAAGGAAGAACTCGCACACCTCATCGCCATTCATCCCGATGTTCCAGAGTTTCTGGCGGCAGTGAAAGCAGCCGGCAAACGCGTGGTGCTGGTGACCAACGCGCATCGCAAAAGCCTTAACCTGAAAATGGATCGCACAGGCCTGCATATTCACTTTGACGCCATGCATGTGTCGCATGAATACGGCATGGCCAAGGAAGATCCGAATTTCTGGGTGGCGTTGCAGAAAAACGAGCCTTATAACAACTCACGTACCCTGTTGGTCGACGACAGTCTGCCGGTTTTGAAATCTGCGCAAAGTGCGGGCATTGCTCACTTGCGCGCCGTTCTGCAGCCTGACACTAAACAGCCGGATAAGGCGGTTGCGCCTTTTGTCGCTATCCGTCATTTCAGCGATATCCTGCCAGCCTAGTTGAGTGAAAACTTGAAAGCGCCGATTCCAGAAAGCCTCTCATCAGAAAGCCTCTCATGACCCCTGTTGATCTGGAAGCTGTTCGCCGTTGCTATCTGTTATCGGGTTTGGAAGACGCGCAGTTTCAGGAGATCGTGCAGCATGTCAGCGTGGTTGAACTTACCGCTGGCAAGGTTCTGTTCAATCAGGGTGATGCGGCCAATGCCTTTTTCTGGGTGGCAGAGGGTGTCATGCGCTTGTACCGTGCTTCACCCCAAGGTGACGAAAAGGTGATTGAACTCATTGGGCCGCACCGTACCTTCGCAGAAGCCGTGCTTTTCATGGGCGGGCAGTATCCGGTGAATGCCGTTGCGCAAACAGCAACACGACTGCTGGCCTTTGACGGCAAGGCATTCAAGGACTGGATGAGCAAGGATGTGCAACGGAGTTTTCGCCTGATCGCGGGGATGAGTTCCCGCATGCACAAACTGATCAACGAAATTGACCGCCTAACCCTGATGAAAGGGGCAGACCGTCTCTTGCAGTATCTGCTAGATCATTCCGACCCGGACGAAACCGGGCGACAACGGGTGGAGTGGGAAGCGCCCAAGCAAGTGATTGCCTCGCGAATAGGCGTCAAGCCGGAAACCCTGTCGCGGTTATTGCACAAGCTGACTGACCAAGGCTGCATTGAGATGCAAGGAAGCACGCTCTACATAAAAGATGCGGAGCGCATGATGCAGTTGGGGTTGGAGCAAGCCTGAACAGGGACTCAGGCGCGGTAACACCGCCTGATGCACCATCAGGGTTCAAACGCCTGGTCGGTCAAGCACGTCTAGTACGTCAAATATCAAACATCAAGAATCAACGCCGCGGCGACGCGTCGTCCTTCTCCCGCAAGA
>Ga0116204_1001264_pt1 | contig 14213 bp, 10 predicted proteins | sample LakKivwa52mmetaG_FD_94481 | JGI IMG/M metagenome (GOLD analysis project Ga0116204, IMG submission 94481) | Anoxic lake water microbial communities from Lake Kivu, Rwanda to study Microbial Dark Matter (Phase II) - Lake Kivu water 52m metaG | ecosystem: Environmental > Aquatic > Freshwater > Lake...
AAAATAATATATTTTCGCTACTGTAAAAAAACACAATTATGAGAATTTCCCGAATACCACCGTTAAAAGGCGAAGAGTCTGTCATTGAAGATTATCAACTTGTCAGAGAAAAAGTTCAAAAATACAAAGGCAAAAAAGGAGCTACAATACCTGTGCTTCAATCCATACAGGAAGTATTCGGCTTCTTACCTTCAGGTATTTTGAAAAGTGCATCAGCTGATTTAGGGCTTCCTCTCAGTGACATGTACGGAGTTGCTACATTTTATGCACAATTCCGCTTCAGTCCTGTAGGAAAACATATCATCAAAGTATGTCACGGAACTGCCTGTCATGTGCAAAATGCCAATGCCATCACTGATGCACTTGAAGAAGTGCTTGACATCAGGGACGGAGAAACAACACCGGACGGATTATTTACACTTGAATCCGTTGCATGTCTGGGTTGTTGTTCACTGGCACCCGTAATGATGATCGGTAATAACACTTACGGAAAACTCACAGCTTCATCATGCGCCAAAGTCATCAGAGACATACGAAGCAATGAAAACAATTAAATCAATACAGTAAATACCAAAAATCATGGGTAAAATAAAAATTCTGGTTGGATATGCCAGTTGCGGTATTGCCGCAGGTGCCGGCAAAGTATATGAAACGCTCCTTGATATCAGGAACAATGAACATGCAGACTTTGAACTGAAGAAAACTGGTTGCATAGGCATGTGCTTTCGTGAACCACTTATTGAAGTTATTGATGAAAGCGGAGCGTATTTATACGGTGGTGTTGACGAAGCCAGGACTATGGAGATATATACAAAGCATGTGAAACTCGATGAACCTGTCAAAGAGTATCTTGTTAAAACTGATTTGTTTGAAACAGGAGATGAAAACTTTTTCAGGCGGCAAATAAAAATAGCACTTCGCAATTGCGGGGTCATTGATCCTGAGCAAATTGCTGAATATATTGAAACAGGAGGATATTCTGCCATTGGAAAAATATTAATTGAAAACCTGAGTCAGGAACAAGTCATACAGATGGTAATGGATTCAGGACTTCGGGGTCGTGGTGGCGGTGGATTTTCTACCGGGTTGAAATGGAGATTTGCTTACAATAGCCCGGGGAAAGACAAATATGTTATCTGCAATGCAGACGAAGGTGATCCGGGTGCATTTATGGACAGGAGTTTGCTTGAAGGAGACCCCCATGCTGTCATCGAAGGGATGATTATCGGTGCATATTGCATTGGTGCCAATGAAGGTGTTATTTATTGCCGTGCTGAATATCCTCTTGCCATAAAGCGTCTGAATATTGCTATTGAGCAGGCCCGGGAAAAGGGCTTTTTGGGAAAAAATATTTTCGGAAAGGAAAATTTTCATTTTGATATGTATGTCAAAGAAGGTGCCGGCGCATTTGTTTGTGGTGAAGAAACTGCACTCATCGCCTCCATTGAGGGAGAGCGTGGGATGCCACGTCGTCGTCCTCCTTTTCCGGCAGTATCAGGACTTTATAAAAAGCCAACAAACATCAATAATGTAGAAACATGGGCAAATGTCCCCTGGATTATTTCCAATGGTCCTGAAAAGTACGCACAATACGGTACTGAAAAAAGCAAGGGTACCAAAGTTTTTGCACTAGCCGGAAAAATCAATAACGGTGGATTGGTTGAAGTACCAATGGGAATAACCATTAAAGATATTATTTTTGAACTGGGCGGAGGCATTCAGGGAGGCAAACAATTTAAGGCAGTTCAACTTGGAGGTCCCTCAGGAGGATGTATTCCGTCATATCTGAGCAACACCATTGTTGATTATGACTCTGTCAATGCCACCGGAGCAATCATGGGATCAGGCGGGATGGTTGTGATGGACGAAACCACATGTATGGTTGATATGGCCAAGTTTTTTCTTGATTTCACTCAGAAAGAATCCTGTGGCAAATGTACATTCTGCCGGATCGGAACCAAAAGGATGCTTGAGATTCTTGTAAGAATTACCGAAGGAAAAGGCAAAGAGGAAGACATCGCAGTTTTGGAAGAACTTTCACAAAAAATTAAAGATAATTCACTTTGTGGACTCGGACAAACTGCTCCCAACCCTGTTTTGACTACTCTCAAATATTTCAGGGATGAATACATTGCACATATCGTAGAAAAACGATGCCCTGCTAAAGTGTGTAAGCCTTTGCTCACATATACCGTTATTCCTGAAAAATGTACAGGATGCACTGTTTGTGCAAAGAATTGCCCAACCAATTGCATATCTGGTGCCCGGAAAGAAATACATTTCATTGATCAGGAAGCATGTATCAAGTGCGGAATGTGTTTTACAAAATGTAAATTTGATGCAATTCATATTGAATAATAAAAAAATTAAATTCCATGAACAATATAAATGTAGTACTCAATGGTAAACCCGTAGTCGGAATTGAAGGTGAATCCATTCTCGACCTTGCGAAACGTTTCGGCTATGAAATACCTACCTTATGTCATGATCCCAGACTTGAACCTTTTTCATCATGTTTTGTGTGCGTTGTGCATGTGGAAAAAATGAGAGGTATGCAGCCTTCATGCTCCACAAAAATTGCTGAAGGTATGGTGATTGATACAGAAAGCGAGGAAGTTCAGAAATCCCGTAAATCAGCACTTGACTTGTTACTGAGCAACCATTATGCTGATTGTGTTGCCCCGTGCAAAATGACCTGTCCGGCCGGAGTTGATGTACAGGGTTACATTTCACTCATTGAAAAAGGCTTATATTCAGAAGCCATCGGACTGATAAAACAGACAAACCCTCTTCCTGCAATTTGCGGGCGTGTTTGTGTCAGACCATGTGAAGTTGCTTGTCGCCGAAATCTGCTTGATGAAAACACAGGAGTGGGTATAGATTATCTGAAGCGTTTTGCTGCCGATAAAGATTTGGAATCTTCTGATCATTACAAACCCAACGTTGCACCATCAACAGGCAAAAAAATTGCCATTATCGGCGGAGGTCCCGGAGGATTGTCTGCTGCATATTTTCTGCAACAAAAAGGACACCAGTGTGATATCTATGAAGCTGCTCCCGCTCCCGGCGGATGGCTAAGATACGGTATTCCCGAATATCGCCTTCCCAATGATCTGATTGACAGTGAAATTGAAACAATAACAGAATTGGGAGTCAATATTTTTTGCAATGTAAAACTCGGAGAAAACCTGAGCTACAAAGACTTGCGCGACACCTATGACGCAACAGTAATAACAATCGGTTCTCAGAAGGGAACCCTTGTTGGAGTTGAAGGAGATGATGCAGAGAATGTCTTTTCAGGAATAGACTTTTTACGCAATATGGAGATCACAAAACAGGTTTATGATTTCAAAGGAAAAACAGTGGCTGTGGTTGGCGGCGGAAATACAGCCATGGACTGCTGCAGAACTTCAATACGCTGTGGTGCTGATAAAGTGTATGTGATTTACCGTCGTACAGAAAAAGAAATGCCAGCCAATCCCATTGAAATTCATGAATCCAAACTGGAAGGTGTTGAATATTTATTTCTCACCAACCCCACAAAAGTGAATAAGGATGAAAACGGTCGTCTGAAATCAGTAACCTGTGTTACAATGGAACTCGGAGAACCCGATGCATCAGGTCGTCGCAGACCAGTACCCAAAGAAGGATCTGAACACGATATTGAATTAGATTTTCTTTTGGCTGCAATCGGGCAAAAAACTGATGCAACTTTTATTGATGACATCAATGAATTTGCTAAAAACGGCTCATTCAAACTGAACAAATGGGGTGACGTGGATGCCAACCCCAATACTTTTGAAACCGGCATTCCCGGAGTATTTTCGGCAGGCGACTGTGTTTCAGGCCCGGCTACTGTCATTGAGGCGATCTATCAGGCTCGAATTGCCTCTCAAAGCTGTCATCAATATCTGACAGGCCAACCCATTGTCAATGAACATTTTGAATTTATCAGCAAACGTGATCATTTCAAGGAACAGAAAAAGGATGATTATCTGCCCCTGTTCAAAAAACAGTTGCGCGAAGAAATGCCTGTTCTTGACGCTGACAAACGAATGAATTTTGTTGAAGTTGAGCTCGGGTATTCAAATGCTGAAGTTGCAAAACATGAAACAGGACGTTGTCTTGAATGTGGCTGTGCAGCATACTACACCTGTGATCTGAAAAAATATGCCACCGAATATAAAGCTGAGCAGAAACACTATTCGGGTGATTTCAAAGAATATCATGTTGATTTTTCTCATCCCTTTATTGAAATTGATAATAACAAGTGTATCCTTTGTGGAAGGTGTATCAGAATTTGTCGTGAAGTTGTGGGAGCCAATGCCCTCGGGTTTGTGAACAGGGGTTTTGATACCTATGTTGCTCCATCAATGGGACAATCTTTGACAGAAACGAGTTGCGAAAGCTGCGGAATGTGTATTTCAACATGTCCGACAGCAGCAATTTCAGAAAATAAATTTTTTAAACCCGGACCTGTTCAAACAGAAACATTTACAACGACATGTTCATATTGCTCTGTTGGATGCACACTGGAGTATCATCATGTAAAAGGCTTTCTGACAGGTGTTGAAGGAGCCGGAGGACTGATCAATAAAGACGGAAATATATGCCGTATGCCACGCTTCGGTTATTCCCTTTTCAATAATCAGGAACGTATTACGAAACCTATATTGAAAAAAGACGGGAAATTTGTTGAAATTTCCTTACCTGAAGCACTGGATCTGATTCAATCAAAAATCACATCGGTTCAACCAGATGAAAATGTATTTTTTGCAGGTGCGCGTCTGACCAACGAGGAATTATATCTCGTTCAGAAATTTGCCAGAACGGCTGCAGGAACAAATAATGTAACAAGTTTCCATTACCTTGAAAGAGGAAAGGGCTATCACTTCAACACAACAGATAATGTTCCGTTTGAACAGATCGGCGGTGCAAAAAGGATTATCCTTTTCGGTTCAGAAATCAACAGAGAAAATGCTGTTGCCGGATTCATGGTTCAACAAGCGAAGCACAAAAAAGGAGCATTGCTGGAGGTCATCACCACTAATGAGGAACATCGAACAGCGCATAAGGCCGATAAAGTCACTCGAATTTCCTCATATCATGCATTCATTCAGGCTGTCAATCATTACCTGATCAGCAACAATAAACAAAATATGCTGTATATCAATGACCGGACAAGCGGGTTTGCAGACTACTCATCAAAACTTTTAAAGACAAATTATCATACTCTTCTTGAAAAAGCGGGTGTATCACAAATTGCACTTGAGGAATTTGCCAATAACTTTAATGATGTTCACGAATCTGTACTTATATATTCTGAAAAACATATTGATGCATATACCGCAAGTGAAATTGCAGCGCTGGGAATGATTACAGGAAAATCAGGTAAAACATCTGCCGGCATCATTGCACTGAAAGAAAGTGCAAACTCACAGGGAGTAATTGATATGGGCATTTGCCCAAAAACAGGACCTGGTTCTGTGAGTCTGAACAATGCAGAGTATATTCAAAGGTTGCAGCAACAATGGAATATTAATGCTTTACCTGAGATTAAAGATTACAGTCTTGTGGAACAGATGAAAAATTACAGAATTAAAAATCTGTTTATTTTCGGAGAAGATCCTGTTGGATGTGCTGTCGATCAGAAAGAAACTGAAGATATGCTTTTCAACTCAGGCTTTGTTTGTGTTCAGGATGTATTTATGACCCCTACAGCCAAAGCTGCAGATTTAGTGTTGCCAATGAACCTTCCATTTGAAGAAGGAGGATCATACACAAACACACAAAAGTTCATCCAGTCATTTGAGAAAAAAATTCAGGCAGGTACAACCTCCTCAAACATTGGAATTCTTAATGGATTAATGAAAACATTTGGATTAAAAACCTATCAGGAATATGCTGATGTGAATGATGAAATCATTGCAGTACTGCCTCAGAAAAAGTCTAAACCCGAATTTATTTTTACATCTGAAGACAGACATCTGCGGAGATTTAATCATGGATGTGACGGAATCAGACAAATGTATTGCCAATTCTTTAATTCTGCTTTTCAAAAATAATTAAAAAAAACCCATAATGAAAGCATTTCAAAATGTTAATGAAATTCTGAATTTTGCCATGGAGCAAGAACAGAAGGCTGTAGAGTTTTACACAACTATGGCCAACAATTCCAAATCTGATGACATGCAGAAAGTGTTTGAAGAATTTGCCAAAGAAGAAATAAGCCACAAGGCAAGGCTTCAGCAGATTCAGATTGACGGCATCATGACCTTGTCGGAAGAAAAAGTACATGACCTGAAGATTGCAGATTACACCATTGCACAGGAGCCAACAGCAGACATGACCTACGAAGAAGCATTGAAACTGGCCATGTCGAAAGAAAAAGTTGCATTCAAACTCTATACTGCACTTTCTGAACGAATTGATAATCAGAGCCTTAAAAAATTATTTCAATTGCTGGCTATCGAAGAATCAAAGCATAAGCTGAGGTTTGAACTTGAATATGATGAATTTGTGTTAAGGGACAACTGATTGCTCTGAATTTTTTATGATACATATCCTGATACGTTTATTTGAATGTATTACAACATTTTTGTTTACATTTGCAAACAAACCTAAAACAAAATCCATATGAAAAAATTATTCCAATTATCTGCTGTTCTAGTGCTTTTTGTATTGGCTGCCTGTGGTCCAACCAAGGAAGATGCCATCAAGTTTAATGATGGTTTGGTTGCCGATCAGAAAGAAATTCTTGGCCTTGAAGACAATCTCATTACCAGCATCGTTGACTGGAAATATGACCAGTCAAAATCAGATCTGATGGCTTATCAGGGAAAACTTGCTGAATATCTGAAGAAATACGAAGACATGAAGGCATTTGACAAAGAAGATGAATTCAGATTGTCAATGATTGTACTTTTAAAAGCGCTCAAAGAACAAGCTGATGTCAATTATCCTGCTGTTATTGATTTTATCCCTCTTTCACTTACAATTGATGAACTCGAAGATGAACCCATGACAGCGTTGTTTGATATTCTTGATGAAATTGATCTTAAATCAGACGCCGCAAACAGTCAATTCCTCGATGCACAGAAAAAATTTGCTGAAAAATATGAATTGCAATTACAATAAATTGTAATTGAATCAAGTTTTAAGGGCTCACTTCAACAGTTAGCCCTTTTTCTTTTATGTACACTGAAAAAAATATACTAATTTCGCATAAGAAATACTCCTTATGTATAACATATTGCTGATTATTTGTCTGTTATATCTTTTTCACAGATTTATTCTCAGAATTTTTTTACGTGAGTTCCTGCACAAATATATTCATAATCAGAAACAGAAATTTTACACAAAAAACCCGCAAATTAAAAAATTATCCTGCTCTGATAACGGAATGGATCCTAAACAAAATTACTTAATGCGTCGTCATAAAGCATACAAAATTCAATCAATCACAGAAAAACCCCAATCATGAACAAAGAAATTCTTCAAAAAGCGTATCCTTACGGCATTGCTGTTCTTGTCGGTCTTATTCTCACTGCCGTATTCTTTTTTCCCCAATTTCAGGGAAAAACAATTTATCAGTCAGACATCGTAAAACACAAAGGCATGAGTAAAGAGTTTTATGATTATCAGGAAAAAGGAGAAACAATTCTCTGGACTGGCAGAATGTTCAGTGGTATGCCGATGTATCAGATTTCCATCAAGCACGAAGGAAATATTTATTTCTACCTGAACAAAATCATTACTCTTTGGTTACCCCGGTCTGCAAGCTTTTTATTTCTCTATTTCATGGGCTTTTTTCTGTTGATGAAAGTCATGAAAAAAGATACATGGCTTTCTATTTTGGGTGCATTGGTTTTTTCCCTTTCAACTTACTTCATCATTATCATACAGGCGGGACATACGTCGAAGGCACATGCCATTGCCTATATGGCTCCTTTAATAGCCGGAATGCTCCTCACCTACAGAGGTAAATACTTTGCAGGCGGTTTGCTGACTGCAATGTTTGCAGGATTGCATCTCATGGCAAACCACTTTCAGATTACATACTATCTTTTGTTTCTTATCGTATTCATTCTTGTTGGGGAACTCATTATTGCCGTTAAAGGGAAACAACTAAATACTTTTTTCAAAGCTTCTGTTATTATGCTGATTGCTGCAATTTTTGCTCTCGGAGGCAATGCCAATCACTTTTTAATGACATATTCTTATACAAACCAAACCATGCGCGGAAAAACTGAACTTACATTCAACCAGGAGCAGTCAAGTCACAGTGGTTTGGACAAAGATTACATCACAGCCTGGAGCTACGGAAAAGACGAAACCATGACGCTGTTCATTCCAAATCTGAAAGGTGGTGTTAGCGAGCCCATGTCAGAAAACAAAGCCGCAATGAAACAGGTTGATAACCAGTTTAAACAGGGTGTCGGCCAAATGGGTGCCTACTGGGGCGAACAACCTTTCACATCAGGGCCTGTGTATGTGGGAGCATTTATTTTTATGCTGTTCCTCCTGTCTTTATTTCTTGTACGGAACTGGCTGGTTTGGTCAATGCTTGGCATCACAGTACTAGCAATCCTTCTTGCCTGGGGAAGGCACTTTATGCCGCTTACCGATTGGTTTATTGACTATTTTCCTTTATATAACAAGTTCAGAACTGTTTCAACGTTTTTAGTCATTCCCGAATTTACAATTCCATTCATTGCTATTCTCGGGCTGAAAAAAATATTCGACAACCCATTGATTCTAAAAGAGAAAATCAAATATTTATGGATATCTTTTGCTGCTACTGGCGGTCTAGCTCTTCTGTTCTGGCTGATGCCGGGTACGTTCTTCACCTTCTTTTCATCTACTGAACTTGATCAGTTTGCAAAATTTGCATCACAGGGAGCTACTCAGGCACAAGTTGATGCCTATATGGACAATATTGAAGCAGCAAGAATCTTTATTCTGAAATCCGATGCCATTCGAAGCTTTTTATATATCCTTGCGGGTGCTGCCATCCTATTCTTATGGGCAAAAAATAAACTGAAAAAAGAAATATTTATCATTGCTTTATTCATTATCGTTCTTACAGACCTCATTCCCGTCAATAAAAGATACCTCAATGATACCCACTTCAAAAGCAAACGCCTGTTGGAAAAACCATATCAGCAAAGCAAAGCCGATGATTTTATTTTGCAGGACAAAGAACTCAGTTACAGAGTGCTGAATCTCGCTGTCAGCACTTTTAATGATGCCAGTACTTCGTATTTTCACAATTCCATCGGGGGATATCATGCCGCAAAACTCCAGCGTTATCAGGATCTGATCACCTATAAGCTGCAGAATGAAATGGAGAAAATCGTGAATACCTTTAATACAAGCCCAACAGATTCTGCCATCAGCGAAACACTTGCATCGTTGCATGGACTGAACATGCTGAATACCAAATACATCATATACAACCCTACAGCACCTCCGCTTCCCAATCCTAACAGATATGGCAATGCGTGGTTTGCAAATGAAATCAGATATGCTGAAAATGCTGATGAGGAAATGAATATACTGCTTCAGACCAATGTGCCTGATATTGCCATTGTCAATGAAGAGTTCAAATCTTTGACAGAAGGTTTTCAGGTCAATCCGGATACCAATGCAACAATCAGTCTGATAAAATATTCTCCCGTGCATCTTGAATATCAATATAGTTCATCAACTCCACAACTTGCTGTGTTCTCAGAAATCTATTATCCCAACGGATGGCATGCATATGTTGATGATAATGAAACTGACATTTTCAGAACAAATTATGTGCTTCGTGGAATGTTTATTCCCGAGGGTAATCATACCATTATATTCAAATTTGAGCCTTCAGAATATACTACCGGAAAAACAATTTCATCAGTGTTCTCAATCCTGCTTGTATTGATTGCTTTAGGCTATTTTGTTATGGAAATAAGGAAAAACAATCTGCTGAAGAAATCTTGAATACTCTGTAAATTGTTTGTTGTCCGACAGCTCCGCTCCGCCGCGGCGGAGCGGACGGATGATGGTTTGGAAAGTAGTCTTAGTCGTTGGTAAAAGACTCTCTTCATTTTTTAATATCATATTATCAGAGTATTAAATTAATATGGAAATCTTTAATCCCAGTCGAAGTGGACAGAAATCAGCAATAGCAGCAGCAGGGAGCAAAAAAGTATACTTAATCCTTAACATTTGATTCATACAGGACTTATCAAAAGAGCTTTCAATAAAATATTAAGAAACTGCCTGTTTTCTAAACAGTTTTGTGATTTTTACAGTTTGGTCACTTTATTTTCGATTTCATAGGATTTCTTAAGCCTTTATAACTGATGAGTTCCATTTTAATACTTCCCACAAGTATCTGGGATTTGGCAAAAACGGGGATTTTATTTTCATCATCTGTGACCCATAACATCATCGGAAAAGGATCTTTAAACACGTTTCCAGTAAGCACCATCGGTTTCACTTTAAATGTATTAAAGGTACCCATAGATGTTTTCAGCGTTTCCTTTCCCATGTAAAATACCTTTGTGGTATATACTGTATCATCAAGTGTAAACGTAACAGGATAACTGTCACCTTCTTTTGCATCGGTAAAATCAATTGTCCGCATATAATAGATTGATGATAAAATATCCTGTGTATGGGGTGGTATTGAACTTGTGTTGCTTGTTTTTTTCTTCAGGTTTTTAAACTGGGTTGTATTGTTGTAATGATTAAAGTTCACATCCTGTTCGATGATATAACCTCCTTCATCAACTCTTCTAATGAAAAGCCAGGGAACAATGGCTTCTTCATCAAGAAATGTTTCATAGCGGTCTCTGACTTTGTAAAACAGGTTGAATGCCCCTTTTGTCACTCCTTTAACAATGATATGCATTGTATTCCTCTTGGCAATCACTCTGGTATCCTTTTGAATTTCAAATTCACATTCACCGGCAATGACTTCACCTGTCACAAATGAATCGTAATACACTTTATACAGAAGTTTCTCTCCTTTCTGGAAAGCCTTATTATCAATTTGCCTGAGTTGGGCTGAAACTGAAATTGAAAAGAAAATTACTGAAATCAATAAAATATTACTTTTCAAGTTCATGGTTTGTATTGCTGCGAGAAAAAATCTTGTTTTCATATGGCTCGATATTTTTTAAAACCAACAATTAATCAAAACATATACCATTCTATTATATTGCTGAATATCAGACTACTTATACATTAAACAACTTTTAAGAATCTTTAAATCAATATTCTTTTTAAAAATGTAATCATTTATTATTTAACCCTTAAACAACCACATTCACTATCTTGCGCGGTACCACAATCACTTTTTTCGGAGGATTTCCTTCAAGCCACTTTTGCGATTCGGGAGCTTCAAGAACCAGCCTGATCAACTCATCCTGAGTAGCATCAATAGAGACAGTAAGCGTAAACCTCATTTTCCCGTTGAACGAAACAGGGCATTCGAAAGTGCTTTCAGCTACATGCTCGGCATTGAATTCCGGATACTTTTGAAGAACAACTGATGTTGAATTTCCGCACACATTCCACAATTCCTCTGCAAAATGCGGAGCAAATGGCGAAATCAGTATCAAAAGCGGTTCCAGAATTTGTCTTTTGCTGCATTTTAAATCCGTTAATTCATTCACACAAATCATAAAGGCACTGACAGCCGTATTCAATGAAAATCGTTCAATGTCCTCTTCAATTTTCTGTATGGTTTTGTGAAGAGATTTAAGTTCAGCACCTGTTGGTGACGCATCATTTAAAGCAATATTGCCTGATTCATCAAAAAACAATCTCCAGAACTTCCGGAGAAAACGATATACGCCTTCAATCCCTTTTGTATCCCATGGTTTCGACTGTTCGATGGGGCCGAGAAACATTTCGTACATTCTGAGCGTATCGGCTCCGTACCGTTCAATCAACGCATCAGGGTTGACAACATTGTAAAATGATTTTGACATTTTTTCAACCTCAACACCACACTTATATTGCCCGTTTTCAAGCTCAAAAACAGCATTGGCAAATTCAGGTCTCCATGCTCTGAATGCTTCAGTGTCAAGAATATCATTGTCAACAATATTCACATCCACATGAATGGGTATCACATCAAAATGTTCAATGAGTCCGGCAGTAATAAAATGATTAGGATTCTCTTTGTTTCTGTAAACAAGATTTGATCTTCCCAGAATCATTCCCTGATTAATCAGTTTTTTGAATGGCTCGTCTTCCGGCGTCAGTCCAATATCAAACAGAAATTTATTCCAGAAGCGCGCATACATCAGATGACCTGTGGCATGTTCGGCACCACCAACATAAAAATCAACACTTTTCCAGTAATCAACAATATTCCTGTTAAAATATTCATTGTCGTTGTTCGGATCCATAAACCTGAAATAATACGCACTTGAACCTGCAAAACCGGGCATCGTATTGGTTTCTATGGGATATCCCTCTATGGTTGACCAGTTTGCAGCACGGGCAAGAGGCGGCTCACCGGTTTCAGTGGGCAGATATTTGTTCACTTCAGGTAAAGTCAGTGGAAGTTGATCAATCTCCATCACGCAGGGGATACCATCTTTGTAATATACAGGAAAAGGTTCACCCCAATAGCGCTGACGGCTGAAAATAGCATCACGGAGACGGTAGGTTGTTTTGCCATACCCGATGTTTCTTTTTTCAAGTTCTGCAATGACAGCTTCAATGGCTACAAGGGGATGCATCCCGTTGATAAAATCCGAATTGACCATTGAACCTTCTTTTTCTTCCCATGCCGCTTCTTCAATATTGCCACCGGTAATCACTTCTTTGACTGACATGCCAAAATGTTTTGCAAACGCATGATCGCGGGCATCATGTCCGGGTACAGCCATCACAGATCCCGTACCGTAACCGGCAAGTACATAATCAGCAACCCAGATTGGGATTTTTTCACCTGAAAAAGGATTAATGGCGTATGCACCGGTAAATACACCGGACACTTTTTTAACTTCTGTCATTCGCTCACGCTCAGACCTATTGACCGCATATTCAACATAGCGTTTTACTTCATCCTTCTGTTCCGGTGTGGTGATTTTCATCACTGCCTCGTGCTCGGGAGCATAAGTCATGAAACATACGCCGAAGACTGTGTCGGGGCGTGTGGTAAATACGTCAAGGGTGATGTCGGAATGTCCGTCAATTGCAAAACTAATCATTGCACCCTTTGATTTTCCGATCCAGTTTCTCTGAATGTCTTTAATGCTCTCAGACCAGTCAATTCTATCCAATCCTTCGAGAAGGCGATCTGCATAGGCTGTGATTCTGAGCAGCCACTGTTTCATGGTTTTTTTTACCACAGGAAATCCTCCTCTGACACTCAGGCCTTCACTAACTTCATCATTGGCAAGCACAGTTCCCAGAGCAGGACACCAGTTGACGGTGGTATCGGCAAGATAAGCAAGACGATAATTCATCAAAATGTCTTTCTGTTGCTTTTCATCCATGGCATTCCATTGGGCTGCCGGGAAAATTGTTGTTTGTCCAGCAGCTGCATCAATATCAGCATTTCCATCTGAAGCAAAAATGTTAATGAGATTTTGGATGGGCTGTGCTTGCTGTGTTTTATTGCAAAAATAATGATGAAACAACTGAATAAATGTCCACTGTGTCCATTTGTAATAAGCAGGATCACTGGTTCTCAGTTCTCTGTTCCAGTCATAATCAAATCCAATGGCCTGAAACTGTTCTTTATATCGTTTGATGTTTTGTTCGGTAGTGATTGCCGGATGCTGACCTGTCTGTATTGCATATTGCTCTGCCGGAAGTCCGAAAGCATCAAAACCCATAGGATGAAGCACGTTAAACCCTTTCAGCCTTTTAAACCTTGACAAAATATCGGAAGCAATGTAGCCCAGAGGATGACCCACATGCAATCCCGCTCCTGACGGGTAGGGAAACATATCAAGCACATAATATTTGGGCTTTGTCAAGTCAATTTCTGACTTGTATATGTTGTTTTCAGACCAGTAGTTCTGCCATTTTCTTTCAATATCCCGTGCGCTGTATTCCATTGTAAAAAAGTTGATTTTCAGTCTGCGAAGTTACGAAAAAAGGTGATTTGCACTGAAAAGACAATAATCCAATCATTTTGTCACAAACCGGCAAAATTCACGCTAAAATTGCTGGTTGAACGGCAGAACTCATGTTATAAGATG
>Ga0116204_1001266_pt1 | contig 14211 bp, 14 predicted proteins | sample LakKivwa52mmetaG_FD_94481 | JGI IMG/M metagenome (GOLD analysis project Ga0116204, IMG submission 94481) | Anoxic lake water microbial communities from Lake Kivu, Rwanda to study Microbial Dark Matter (Phase II) - Lake Kivu water 52m metaG | ecosystem: Environmental > Aquatic > Freshwater > Lake...
CCATACAATGTCAACAAAAAAATGCACATTGCGAAAAAATATTTTTTATTCGGCGGATCATTGCGAGGAAAAATAGGATAGGAGCGGATCAGAAGCGCGAAAAATCTTCACTCTTCATTGCTGGACCTTGGGAATCATCATGGGAGGGTCGCTCGGAAGCCCCGGCTCAATGCTGATCCCCAGATCAATCAATCGTTTGCATCCCATATTCACTCCTTCCCCCTTTCTTGTTGACAAAACATCGCTTTCGATAGGCGAAAGTATAGGGGGGCTGTTTTTGCTTGTCAAGGGATATCACGCCGCTGACACACCTCCGCGTTGGTTTCCAATTCCGCCCTTCGTGTTGGCTCTTTTTCTTCCGAGGCCATTTACCGGGCCAGGCCGGCATACCGCTGATCGAAGCGGGCAAGGCCCTCGGCGACGATCTTCACCCCTTCATAGAAACACCACGTTTCCGACCCCGGAGGGGCGTCCTTCTGATAACCAACGGCCTCGGCCGCGATCCCCTCCGTTCCGACGGCGATGAGCTTCCCATAATCCGGGGCAATGTGGGCCACCCCGCCCAGTTCATTGATGAGATAGAATTTTGCCGTGAGCTGATCGGCGAAGAGGGCCAGCTTCTTTACAAACCCCGTCTCCAGTTTCATCGCGAGAAATCGCGGCAGCCAGAAGGGGGCGATGGAGAGCAATTCCCTGAGCTCGCCGCTGGACAGCTCCAGCGGATTGGTCTTCCGTTTGGCGAACGTGTGCGCCTCGGCAATGACAGGGATGCCGTGGAGCTCCGGGTAGATGGCGCCTCCAACCCGCTTGGACGAATAATTGCCCACGATCGCTTCATCGGGATAGATCCGGATCGATTTGTTTTTCATGACCTCCGTCAATGCCTTCGCGATCTGAATAGTGGGCGACTTCTTCCGATTCTCTTTGTCTTTGAAGTACCGCGTCCAGATCATGGCCCGCTCGGTGCAAACCCCGGGTTTCGCACACTGAACGGCTTCCTTCAGCGCGTCGATCCGTCTCGAATGTGGTTTGATTTCAGTCGGAGTCGACAGCATGGATTCCTCTTTAGCAGGGGTCACCGAACGAATATTTTCACCCCTTCCGACAACGCACCGTCCAGGCCCAGTTCATTTCCCCATTCGTCGTAAACCTTTTTGCCCTGTTCCAGTTTCTCCAAGAACCCTTCGTGGGTCAGGGCATGCTTTACCGTCATGCCGGGCAAAAGACGCGCCGGTTTGTCATTGACATAGACTTCCATGGTCAGGGTACCTCCTTGATTCTTCCCTCTCTTCGGGGAGCAATCGCTCCTTTTTCTCTGATATATTCCACGACCACGTCCCGTATCCACCGGCCGCTGTCGCTGTATACAACTTTCTCTCCTTGAAGCATCCCTCCGATCGCCGAGAAGTTTTTTGAAGATTTCACCGCCTCCGCGAACGCCCTATACCCATCGCCCCCCACCGCCAGGTAGTCGTTCGTGGCTACCGTGTATTCCCTTCCGGAATCCAGGGGCTGCCCGGCGATGAGAATCTCTCTGATCCTGCTGCCCTTCGGCGCGAAGGGGGAATAAGTGAATGTTAATCCGGCGACTTGCGGGAACCTCCCTTCCTCCTCATCAACCCCCGATACCCCATGCTCCAATGCTTCGGCGATCTGCCTTCCCGTGAGCTTGATGGCCACAATGTAGTTGTCAAACGGGAGGATCGAATAGACATCCTTGATCCGGATCTCTCCCCGGATCATGTTGGTCCGGATGGTCCCTCCGTTGATCAGGGCTGCGTCCGCCTTCGATGCCCGACGTATGATATCGGCGATGAAATTCCCCAGGTTGGTCTCTCTTTTTCTTACATTCTCTCCATCCAGGTCGATCGCCGCTTCTCCGATGCGTGCACTTAAAACCGTATCTATCCTCTGCTTGTATTTTTCAACGAGGGCCAGAACTATCCGATCCTCTTTCCCCGGCTGAGGTTTCACTTCCTCCAGACGCCCTTCATATCCGACGATTCTTCCATCTCGGACGGTCAGGTCCAAAACCCCGAGGGCTTTTCCATGCTCCCAGGCTTGAACGATCAAGGTGTCCCCGATCCGGACCGGTTTCAGGATCCTGGTATGGGAGTGGCCGCCCACAATGACATCAATCCCCTTTACCCTCTCGGCGAGCGCCCGGTCGGCTGCATGTCCGATATGGGACAGGACGATAATGACGTCCGCCTGATTCTTCAATTCCCTCAGGCTTTTTTCGACGGTTTCGTCGGAAGAGAGGAATTTGAGACCGGAAACATTGCGGGGGTGAGTAGCGACCGGGGTCTCTTCGGTTACGATCCCGATAATCCCAACCCTTACCCCTTCCAACTCCTTGATGATGAAGGGCTTGAGACCATCCAATCCTTCCACGTTGGCGCCGAGGACGGGAAAAGCGGCTTCAAAAACCCTCTTCTTCAACTCCGCTTGTCCGAAATCAAATTCATGATTTCCAAGGACCATGGCATCGAATGACATGGCGTTCATCGCTTCGATCACCGACTCGCCCTGCGACATATTGGCCCAGTTGTTTCCCTGGATCATATCTCCGGCGGCAAGCAGGAGGGTCGGCCTTTCCTGTCTGAGCACCTTGGTCCTGGTGGAGAGATAGGCAACCCCTCCCAAGAGCTCTTTGGACCCGAGCGGTTTATAGGCCTCGGCGAAGCCGTGAAAGTCGTTCACGTAGAGAATGCGCAGATCTAAAGATAGGGCATGGACCTGGATCGAAAGAAAAAAAACGAACAGGAGGCATAAAACGGCCGGCGCCCATCTTTTCATACGGAGTTTTCCTTGTGGTAACCACGCCCATAATCGGGCTTCATCGAGCAGATTTTGGCACTTGATAGAACCAGCGGTAAAAATGGGTCGCGTAGTATCCCCGCTTAGCCTTTCGTCTTCGGCACGACGAGGGTCCGGCCCGTGCTTTTCCCCTTCAGGATCGTCCGGATCGCTTCGTCCAGGTCGTCGAGGGTGATCGTCTTGACCAACCGTTCCAGGCGGGCGGGTTTCCACTCCCCGGCGAGCTTTTCCCAGACCTCAAGGCGCACGTCCATCGGGCACTGGACCGAATCGGTGCCGAGCAGCTTGATCCCCCGGAGGATGAAGGGGAAGACGGAGGTGGAGATCGCCCCGCCGCCGACCATGCCGCAGTTGGCGATGACGCCAAGGTAGCGGACCGATTTGATCACGTTCTCCAGGGTCCTGCCGCCTACCGTGTCATACGCTCCGGCCCACTGCTCCTTGAGCATCGCCTTGGGGGATTCCGTGTTGAGTGTCTCCCAGGAAATCACCTCGGAGGCGCCGATCTCCTTGAGGTAGTCCGTTTGGGTCAGATCGCTCGCCGCCGTCACCTGGAAGCCGAGCGTCGCGAGGATCGAAACCGCTACGCTTCCCACGCCGCCCGCTGCGCCGGTGACGAGGACCGGCCCTTTCTCGGGCGCAAGGCCGTTGTGGAGCATGTGCCGGACCCCGAGCGCGGCGGTGAAGCCGGCCGTTCCGAGGATCATCGACTCCCGGAGGGCGAGCCCCTTCGGAAGCGGGACCACCCACCCCGCCGGGACGCGGCAGTACTCCGCGTAACCGCCGTCCGTGTCCATCCCAAGGTCGTATCCCGTCACGAGGACCGGATCGCCGGTTTTGAATGCTACCGCCGTGGACTCGGCGACGGCGCCCGCCGCGTCAATTCCGGGGATATGCGGGTACTTCCTTGTCACGCCGGGGTTCCCCGTCGCGGAAAGTGCGTCCTTATAGTTCAGTGAAGAATAGTCGATTTTGATCAGGACATCCCCGGGCGGCAGTTCGCTGAAAGGGAGTTTCACGATCCGCCTCTGGAAACCCTCTCCTTCCCGGTTGACCTGATAGGCGTTAAACGATCCGTTCATATGGGCTCTCTCCTCCTGTCCTTCCAAAGTGATCAATGTCTATCGAAAGATTAATCCTGCTCCCTCACCCGGGTCCTTCTGATCGCCTTCATGTCTGGAAGCGCATCCCGCATACGCCGCCGTATAGGTAAGGATAGTGCGATCAACCATCCGCCGAAGCCTGTTGCCCGCCTACCTCACTGAGACGGTTTTTGGCGGGCCGAACATGGTAAAGCCCTTCGTCCTCTCTGATCATGAAACGCTCTCTCTCGTAGACGGCCTTTTCGAATCTTAATTCAGCCTTCGAAAGCAGATCGGAGCTTTCAGCTTTCAGGTAACGCGCCGCCATACGGCAGTATTCCGGATCGATCTCCACGCCGATGCTGTTGCGTTCGTATCTCAAAGCGGCAACCAGCGTTGTTCCGGAACCGCAAAACGGGTCCAATACTGTGTCTTCCGTAAAAGAGAACATCCGAACCAGGCGCACCGCAAGTTCCAGCGGATACGGCGCTGGGTGGTTTTTCAGAGAAGCGCCGGGAAGATTCCATATCTGCTGAAACCATTTGCCGAAGTTCTGTTTTTCAATCATGCTCTTTTGCCGCTGCAGATCCGTCGGTTTGCGGTATCCCCCCGGCTTTCTCTGCATTAAAATGAACTCCATATCGTTTTTGATAATGGCATTGGGCTCGTAGGGCTTCCCGAGAAACTTTGATCCGTTGGACACTTCATAGGAGGCGTTGGAAATCTTGTGCCAGACGATCGGATTCAGATTGTCAAATCCGATCCTCCTGCACAAGACACAGATGTCCGCATGGAGGGGAAAGACAAGATGCCGCCCAAAGTCACGTCTGGCGACACAGACGTCGCCGACGACGCAAACGAGCCGTCCGCCCGGGACAAGGACCCTGAAGATATGCCGCCAGACCTTGTCCAGTTCGGCAAGAAAGGCCTCGTAGTCCTGGATATGGCCCAGTTGATCCGGGTTCTCGTTGTAACGCTTGAGGTTCCAGTATGGCGGGGAGGTAACGACCAGATGGACCGATTCGTCCTTCAGGAACGAAAGGTCCCGGGCGTCGCCATGGATGAGTCTGTGAATGGTCGGCGTCATAGTTTACACAAAGGTCCTTACATGTGAAACCAGCATCCTTGTAAACCGATCCACAGAGAGATCGGGAGCGGGCGCCGCGTATGCGCCCGCGAGGCCCTCAACGCTGGTGGAGGTGATAAATGCCGAAGCGGTATAGTGCCTCTCCAGAACGAGCTTCCGGCAAAACAATTCATACCGTCTCATGTACGAGGCGCCGACATACTCCTGGAAAGCCTTGAAATGGGGTTCCTTGACGGCGACAGGCTTATTGGATGCCGCGCAATCTTCAAGCATGAAGAAGTATCCTAAAAAAGGCTGCGGGCTGTCAAGATATGCCCGCTCGCGGAAAGCGGTCCATAGATCCAGCGCGCTTCCCATCGCTTCCTCAGTGCGATTGTTGAAATTGTTGCCGAAGGAGGGACCTACTAGTGATTTGGCTTCGATCGCAGCGATCAGCATCCGGTCCTTCACGACCAGCAAGTCCCATTCTTTGGTTGGCCTGAAGAAGCCGGGCAGTTCGACAGCCCTCTTCCGAAAAATGTATTGCCCCGACATCCCCGCAGACTGGATGAGCTCAGTGAAAAGGTCAATAAACCCGTCCATCTGTGCGCCGCCGGTGACGGCGCTTCGCAATCCTTGATCCGCTCTGCCTCCCTCTTCCTGCTTGTGTCTCTGGGTAGAGCGCGTTTGCCAATAGTGGGCAACGGCTTGTTTAGTTCGCTCAGCGAGGTTCTGCATGTTTTGATCCATAGTAACGCCCACCATAGACGAAGTCCCGATTTTCGACTTTCAGAGGAAATGGAATGACTTTTTCATATACTCTCAAGAGGAAAAAGGCAATGAGGAAGAATCAGAGAGTGTCGGAGATTTCCCTGTAATCAAAGGGCACGTGATTAAAAGTCATTGACAACCATGGCGCATAGTGCTTTATTGTCTTATCGTTTGTCAAGTTAAAATATATGTATATACGATTAGTTGCGTTGCTGCTGGCTGAGATCTGCAAACTGATGGGGCTGTAGTATATGAAACTGGAATATCAGATTGTGATCGCCCTTCTGCTCGATCTCGCCTTCGGGGATCCCCGGTGGTTTCCCCACCCGGTGCGCCTGATCGACCTACTGCTCACGGCCCTGGAGGGGCCGGCACGGAAGGCGATCCCTGATGCCCGTGTTGCCGGGGCCGTGACGGCACTGACCGTCATCACGATCACAGCTCTTGCGACGGCCGCCCTGATCGGGATCGCGGGGCAGATCCACCCCCTCCTGGGGGATGCGGTTGGGATCGTCGTGCTCTACATGACCCTCGCCGCGCGGGACCTCGCCCGTCACAGCATCGCGGTCTACCAGGCGCTCGAGAAATTCGATCTGGCGGAGGCACGGCGTCTCGTTTCGTGGATGGTCGGCCGCGATACGGAACGTCTGACCGAAACGGAGGTTGTCCGTGCCGCCGTGGAGAGCGTTGCCGAAAATACGGTGGACGGGATCATTGCGCCGCTTTTCTTTGCGGTTCTCGCCGGGCCGGTCGGGGCGATGGCGTACAAGGCGGTCAATACGCTCGATTCGACGATCGGTTACACGAATGAATCGTACATCGATTTCGGGAGGACCGCCGCACGGATCTACGACGCCGTAAACTATATTCCCGCGAGGCTGGCGGTGCCGATCCTGACTGCAGCCGCTGCACTCCTCGGGTTTCCTGCCTCCGCCGCGTGGCGCATCGCCTGGCGCGATGGGAGAAAAAATCTAAGTCCCAACGCGGGGATCGCGGAGGCGGCCATAGCGGGGGCTCTGGGGGTGCGCCTCGGAGGCGTCATGGTACGTCGGGGACGATCCGTAAACCAGCCCGAGATCGGCGATCCGGTCGTACCGCTTGTGCGGGGGCACATCCCTGCGGCGAACCGCCTGATGTTCATGGCCACGATCATCGCTGCGGCGGCTTTTCTGGCGGTGCGCTGGATCGCCGCGGCGTTACTGACGGATATGTAATATGGACGAAAAAAGAAGAATCCTGATTTTTACCGGCGACGGCAAGGGAAAAACGACGGCGGCCCTGGGGATGGCCCTCCGGGCGCACGGCCACGGGATCCCGGTGGCGATCATTCAGTTCGTCAAGTCCGATGTTAAGACCGGCGAGTTTGCTGTTCTGAGCAGGCTCCCCGGTATTGAGATCTTCGTGACGGGTTGCGGTTTCGTTCCGTCTAAGACCGATCCCCTCTTTGCGGACCACCGCCGTGCGGCGGAGGAGGGACTCCGCATCGCGTCGGAGGCGGCCTGCTCGGGTCGCTACGGTCTGGTGATCCTGGATGAGGGCTGTTATGCCGTTGCCAGAGATCTGATCTCGGAGAGGTTTGTCCTTCGCCTCCTCAAGGAGGCGGCCCCCGGCGTGACCATCGTCCTGACCGGCCGGGGTGCGACCGAGCGGCTCATCGCCGCCGCCGACACGGTCTCCGAGATCCGCTGCGTGAAACACGGATTCGATGCCGGCCGGACAGCCCAAAAAGGGGTGGAATACTGAATGAACGTGACCCCTAAGCGACCGTTGATAAGGGCTTTCCTTGAGCATCCCATGAGCGGCTCGGAGATCGAAGCACGATCGATGGAGATCATCGACCGTGAAGCCCCGCCGCACCCTTTCCCGCCCGGTGAGTGGCAGATCGTTCGGCGGATGATCCACGCCGTCGGCGATGTCGGGATCATCCATGCGGTTCGTTTTTCGTCTGATGCGGTCGAGGCAGGCATCAAAGCCCTGCAGGCCTGCCGGTCGATCTATACCGACGCAAACATGATCCGTGCCGGGATTTCCCTCGCCCGCCTCCGGAAGGTATGCGGATTCTACAGGCGGGAGAGCATCATCTGCCATGTCGCCGACGTGGACGTGGCGCGCAAATCCAGGCGATCCGGGCTGCCCCTCTCTCTCCATGCCATCCAGAAGGCGAAACCGCTTCTCGATGGAGCGATCTTGGTCATCGGAAACGCCCCGGTTGCGCTCATGGAACTCAGCCGGATGATCATCGAAGAGGGTTTCCGACCCTCCCTCGTTATCGCGCTGCCGGTAGGCTTCATCCATGTTGTGGAGAGCAAGGAGGAACTGATATCGCTCGGAGTCCCTTTCATTACGACGGTGGGCCACCGGGGAGGAAGCCCGCTTGCGATCAGTGTTGTCCACGCCCTCTGCGGCATGGCGGCAGAGGGCGGAGATTAGAGAAGTCGTGATGGAACGTATGAAGAAAAAGATCATCATCCTCGGCTGCGGCCCCGGGGCCGAATCCTACATCACGCCGGTGGCAGAGGCCGCGGCGCGGAAGGCCGACGTCCTGATCGTCTCCCGGCGGCTGAAGGACCTCTTCCCGGATGTCGCCGCGGAGCGGATCGATTCCGGGAAGGATGTCGACGGGATCATCGATACCATCGCCGCCCGCCGTGACGAAGGGCGGCAGGTGGTTCTCCTGGCCACGGGCGATCCGGGGATCGCGAGCCTCGCACAGCCGGTGATCCGGCGCTTCGGCAGGGAGAACTGCGAGGTGATCCCCGGGATCAGCTCCGTCCAGGTCGCCTTTGCCAGACTCGCCCTCGACTGGCAGGACGCCCGAATCATCACGGCCCACAGCCGCGACCCGGAGGTGTCGGCCGCCGATCTCAAGGAGACCGGTAAACTGGCCATCCTCGGGGGGAGGGAAGGGGCGATCCGCTGGACAGCGGAGCTGATCCCGAAGCTCGGGGATGACCGCTGTGTCTTCCTGTGTGAAGAACTTACCCTTCCCGGTGAAAAGATCCGCGAAGTCCGTGCCGACGAGTTGACCGAACTTCCGGTCTCGTCGCGGGCAATCGTCCTGATCATCAAGAAGGAACTGCTGTCATGAATGATGGGAAGAAGTACACAACCGATATTCGATCAACGGAAAGCGAAATGCGTTCGATCTATGGCGCGTTCCGGTTCTGCGCAACACTTTTATCGCCAGCGGCATCATTTCGTCGGCATGGGATCTTTTTCAGTTCTACCTTCCGGTCTATGGCTACTCCATAGGCATGTCCGCATACGCTATCGGTTATACGTCCCTCCCCTTTTATCCTGACGATGATGCGGCCCCGGCGGACGGTTCGGATGACCTCCGCAGCCCTATCTTCTCCAATAGGGTCGCTATGAAAAAACCCGCGGCCGCAACGAGGATGATCGTGGCGCCCGAGGTCAGATTCAAGAGATACGACAACCAGAGACCGAGCAGGGTGAACAGGCCGCTCAGGATCGATGAGGCCGCCATCATGGTCTTGAGGGACCCGGTGAATTTTTCCGCGATGAACGGCGGAATGGTCATGAGGGCGATCACGAGAATCAGTCCGACCACGCGGATGATCATCACTACCGTGACGGCGATCATTCCCAGCAGCAGACAATAGAGAAAGGTGACAGGAACCCCCCTCAGGCGGGCAAACTCGTCATCATAGGACATGGCAAGGAAATCCTGGTAGTAATAGACGACGACCGCGATGACGAGGATCGCCATCAGGCCCATCTGCCACAGGTCGGACGACGGCGCCGCCAGTATGCTGCCGAAGAGATAGCTCATTAAATCGGCTTGGTAGCCCGGGGTGAGATCAAGGAGTATGACGCCTACCGCCATGCCGACCGCCCAGATGATTCCCACCATGGCATCCGCCCGATGCCTGGCCTTGAGAGTGACGGCGGCCATCACGCCGGCGGAAAAAAGCGAAAACCCCAATGTCCCCGCCAGGTAAGGCCACCCCATGAAGAAGGCCAGGCCGATCCCGCCGTAGGCGGCATGGGCGATTCCTCCGGCCAGAAAAACGATGCGGTTGACCACCACGAGGGTCCCGATCACCCCGCAAACGAGGCTGACCAAAAGGCCCGCCACGATGGCATTGCGCATGAACTCCAACTGAAGCGCTTCCCACATCTCATTCATCCTCATGCCTGGACAGCACACGGTGAGGGACGCCATGCGCCACCAGATCGACCGGGCAATGATATGCCTGATCGATCATCGACTGGGTGATTTCTCCGGAATCGTGATGGTAAAGCTCCCGATTGACGCAGGCCACCGACTTCACATGGCTCGAAAGGATCATCATGTCGTGGCTGACGGCGATGATGGTCACGGTTCGGTTCAATTCCGTCAGAGCGTCGTAGAACTCGCCGCGGCTTTGGGCATCGATGCTTGCCATGGCTTCGTCCAGAAACAGCGCCTCCGGTCCGGATACCAGTGCCCGGGCGATGAACACGCGCTGTAATTCTCCTCCGGAGAGCTCGCCGATTCTTCTGCCCCTGTGCTCCCAGATCCCCATCTGTTCGAGGGCAGCCTGAGCCGCGATACGGTCTTGCCGGGTATGGTGCGACCACCCCTTGCCATTCCGGAGACGCCCCATCAGGACAACGTCGAGGACGGAGACGGGAAAGGTCTTGTTGACATGGACGTTCTGGGGAACGTAGCCGACGCGGTGGGCGGCCTTTCCTGGCGACTGTCCGAAGACGCGCACCGTGCCGCGGTCCGGTTTCAACAAACCGAGGATCAGTTTGAGGAGCGTGGTCTTTCCGCCCCCGTTGGGGCCAATGATGACAAGGAAGTCTCCCCGCGGGACCGTCAGACTCGCCTCGCGGAGAACCGGCTGCCCGTTGAAGGAAAACCATACATCCAGGACCTCTATAATCGTTTCCCCCATCGTTTTGCTCTCATTGCAGGGCGGCACGGAATTTACGCGCAACCTCGCGCATGTTGGCGTCCCAGTTTTCCGCCAAAGGGTCGACGCGAACCACCGCTCCACCGATTTCACGGGCCACCATCTCGGCGCTTTTTGCGGATAACTGCGGCTGGACAAAGATCACCTTGACGCCTCGCTCCCGGGCGCGGCGAATCAGGGCCTGGAGCTGAGCGGCCTTGGGCTCTTTTCCCTCGACCTCGACGGGCACCTGTTGGAGGCCGTACGCCTCGGCGAAGTAAGCCCACGCGGGGTGAAACACCATGAACTGTTCCCCCTTGCGTCCGGCAAACAGCGCCCTCAACTCGCCGTCCAAGGTGTCAAGTTCCTTCAAAAAAGCGTCGTAACCGGTGGTATACTGCAACCGGTTTTTAGGATCCGCCTCGATAAGCGCCTTCAGGATGTGCGCGGCCTGAACCTTCACAAGCGCGGGGGCAAGCCAGACATGGGGATCCGGGACGCCGTCACGTTGCTGAGACTTTTTGTCGTGCTTGTGAATGCTTCCTTCGTGGCGGTGTTGATCGGTCATGGGGATTTTTGCAATCCCCTCGTCTGTATGGATGACGCGCATCCGCGGATGGGTGGCGGTGATCTTTTTCAACCAGGCCTTTTCAAAATCGACTCCCACGGCAAAATAGAGCGCGCTTTTCGATAGCTCGATCATCTGCCTGGGTTTGGGTTCATATGTGTGGGGATCGGCGCCGGAGGGAACAAGGACGGACACGTTGACGAGGGTTCCCCCGATTTTCTGGACAAAGTACTTTTGTGGTGCGAGACTGACAAAGACACCGACGGAAGAGGCCCAGACCGGCATTGTGTGCAGGAGGAAAAGAACCGTACAAACCAAACCGATGATATGCTTCTCGAGGGTATTCATCTTCCCATGGCTCCCATTCATGATCTTACGGCGCACCGTAACTTGTGCAACCGCCGCATGTCGGATATTTGAACGTATATCCTTTAAATGCAAGGGATATGGCATAGAATGTCAATGCAACACTATTGCATGCCGGGGCGGCTGTCAATGCCTATGTTGTTGCAGCCGATGATTGGCAATTTTCGATAGACTATGTTATATTCAAAAAAACGGGTATCAGTATGGACTAGCCGGCAACATCAACCCAAGTGGAAGGAAAACATGATGGCGCTCACATGGATTGTCATAGCGGTGGCGGCAATCGTTGCCGTGGCTGTGATCTCCATTTACAACACATTGGTCCGTCTGCGCAACACGGTGCGATCCTCGTGGTCGGACATCGACGTGCAGCTCAAGAAACGCTATGACCTTGTGCCGAACCTGGTGGAAACGGTGAAGGGCTATGCGGCTCACGAGCAATCGCTCTTCACGAGGGTGACCGATGCCCGGGCGCAGGCGATCAGAGCCTCGGGGCCCGGTGAAACGGCGAAGGCGGAAAACGCGCTCCGGGATTCGTTGAAGAGCCTGTTTGCCGTTGCCGAGGCGTATCCCGATCTGAAGGCGAATCAGGACTTTCTACAGCTTCAGACCCAGCTCAAGGAGATCGAGGACAACATCGAGTCTGCGCGGCGCTATTACAACGCGGTGGTCAGGGATTTCAACACCGCGATCGAGCAGTTCCCTTCAAACCTCGTCGCCGCGCAGTTCGGATTTGAGAAGAACGATTTCTTCGAGCTCGAGAGCCCGGAGGTGGAGCGGCTGCCGGTCAAAGTCGGTTTCTGATGCGAGGCGAGACGATGATTCCCGGGAACCACCGGACACTCGCTCCCGCAACCGGAGCCCGTGTATCGGTTTTCAGGACCGCAGCGGCCGTCATCCTGTGTCTTGTCCTCATCAGCCCGGGCAGTGCAGCGGGCGCATCCGAAACGATCCTGTCGTTTGCGAGCCAAATTGCCGTGGACCCCGACGCGGGCATGCGCGTGACGGAGACCATCAAGGTCACGAGCGCCGGCGACCAGATCAAGCGGGGCATCTACCGGGACTTCCCCACGACGTATAAGGACCGCGCCGGGAACAGGTATGTCGTAAGCTTTACGATCCTCGGTGTCGCACGCGACGGGAAGCCCGAAGCGCACCACACCGAATCCCTCTCAAACGGCATCCGGATCTTCATGGGCAGGAAGGAGTATTTACTGCCGCCGGGCGAGCATACCTACACGCTGAGTTACCGGACCGACCGGCAACTGGGCTTCTTCAAGGACCGCGACGAGCTCTACTGGAACGTCACCGGAAACGGGTGGAACTTCCCCATCGAGACGGCCTCCGCGACAGTGGCGCTGCCGCCGGGGGTTTCGGCGGACCAGATCGTCCTCGAAGGCTATACGGGTCCGATGGGCGCAAAAGGGAAAAACTTCAGCGCGGTGGTGATGCCCGATGCCAAGGCGGTTTTCAAAACGACGCGCCGGCTCTTCGCCCGTGAGGGATTCACCATTGCGGTCGGCTGGCCGAAAGGGTATGTGCGGGAGCCCTCTACCCTTGAAAAAACCATCGATTCCCTCAAGGATAACCTCACCCTGCTGGTTGCCTTCATCGGCATTGTCGTTATCCTGCTTTATTACGTGCTGGTTTGGTTCTCGGCGGGCAGGGATCCGGCCAGGGGGATCATCATGCCGATCTACGCCCCGCCCGACAACCTGTCGCCGGCTTCGATGCGGTTCATGGCCGAGATGGGGTACGACGACAAGGCGTTCGCCGCGGCCGTCATCGACATGGCCGTGAAGGGGACTCTTTCCATCCGTGAGACGAACGGCAAGTATACACTCACGAAGACCGACGCGAACACGTCCAAGCTCAGCGCCGAAGAGAACAAAATCGCCACCCGGCTCTTTGGATCCGGCGGAGAGATCGCCCTCGAAAAGAAAAATCACTCACAAATCGCCGCCGCCAAGAATGCCCTCAGGACCTCCCTGACTCTCTCCTTCGAGAAAACCCATTTCGTCACCAACAAGAAGGCCTTCGTCATTGGGGTGGTCATATCCGCGGCCGCAGTGGCGGCGAGTTTCCTTTCGGCGCTGGACCGGCCCGAGGTCCCGTTCCTCGGCATTTGGCTCACGGGATGGAGCGTCGGGGTTGTGTTTCTCGCCATCATGGTCGTGAAGCTCTGGCGCCAGGTATTCACAGGGGCCCGAAAGCTGGGGACAATCGCCGGCAGCCTTGGGGCGGCCGTCGTCATGACCGGTTTCGCACTCCCATTCTTTGGCGCGGAGATCTTTGTCCTGACGATCCTTGCACGGAGTTCCCCCGGCCTGGTAGGTCTTCTGGTTGTGGTGGTTGTCATGAACATGGCCTTCTATCATCTGCTCAAGGCGCCGACGATGCTCGGGCGCCGGATTCTCGACCGCATCGAGGGCTTCAAGATGTTCCTGGGCGCCACCGAGGGGGACCGCCTCCGGCGCATGGCCCCTGCGGAACGCACGCCAGAGCTCTACGAGAAGTACCTGCCGTATGCCCTCGCACTGAACGTCGAGCAGGCGTGGACCGAGCAGTTCGCCGATGTGCTCTCCACCGCCATGCGGCCCGACGGCAGCGGCTACCACCCCGGATGGTACTCGGGAG
>Ga0116204_1001276_pt1 | contig 14111 bp, 12 predicted proteins | sample LakKivwa52mmetaG_FD_94481 | JGI IMG/M metagenome (GOLD analysis project Ga0116204, IMG submission 94481) | Anoxic lake water microbial communities from Lake Kivu, Rwanda to study Microbial Dark Matter (Phase II) - Lake Kivu water 52m metaG | ecosystem: Environmental > Aquatic > Freshwater > Lake...
ACCAATCTGCCTTCAGCCCAACCCGGACGAGCCGGAACCTAAAAGGTCTTTTCGGGGCCGGGGACCGGGTATCGGTATCGGAATCGGTGTCGACAAAAAAACCGAATCAAAAAATCCGGCCCCCGGCCCCGATACCGATGGGCTTCGGAAATATTGATGACGTTTTGCATTGAATTACACCGATAACAGCCTAAACCCCTTCCGTCTGGATGGTAGCCATGCGCCGTAAAGAAAAACAGGTCACCGACAACGCTTCCATCGAGGCCATCATCGCCGGGGCCCGGGTCTGCCGCCTGGGCCTTTGTGACCGGGGACAGCCCTATGTCATACCGCTTTGCTTCGGTTATGCCCAGGGCGTGTTTTACCTGCACTCGGCGGCCCAGGGCCGCAAGATCGACATCCTTCGCGACAACCCGCGGGTATGCATTGAAATTGACGGAGACACTGTGCTCAAGACAGGTGAAAGCCCCTGCAAATGGGGCATGGGCTTTAAAAGCGTGATCGGATTCGGCACCGCCGCGATCGTCACCGATCCGGCTGAAAAGTGCAGGGGTTTAGGCCTGATCATGGCCCACTACGGCGGGCCGACGGAAGGTTATGCGGAAAAAGCCCTGGATGCCACCACCGTGATCCGCGTGACCATTAGCGAACTGACCGCCAAGCAGTCGCCCTGAGAAAAAGCAGCCGTTGCCTGCCGCATGAAACCGGAACCGGTTGCCTAAAACGCCATCCGCACGTGGTAGGCCCCGCTTTCAAGCTCGGCGTTCACGTCAAGCCCGCTTTTTTTGAACACCTTCATCATGGCACTGTTGGCCAGCAGCACCTCGGCATCAAAGCCCTTGAGCCCCCGTTGCACGGCGATGTTCTTCAACATGCCCAGCAAAAAACCGGCGATCCCCAGTCTCTGGTAGGGTTCATCGACAACGAACACCACCTCGGCCCAGGGGCGCGGCCCCTCTTTGATAAAGCGCGCCTCGGCGATGATTTTATGCACGCCGTTTTCCTCGACCACGCCCACGATGGACACGGTATGGTCCCAGTCCACGTTGACATAGTGTTGCAGCTTGGCGTGGGGCATGCTCTGGATATGGCCGAAATAGCGGGCATAGACCGCCTCGTCGGAAAAGCGGTAGAACAGCCGGCGCATCTGTTCCTCGTCCGAGGGCCGGATCGGCCGGAACAGCACCTGAATGTGGCCTTTGAAGGTATGCCGGCAGCAACTCTCAGCGGGAAGGGCCAGCCCGCGAGACGGCAAAAACACCTGGTCCGCATAGATGATGTTGCTCTGCCTGGCCTTTTCCACCAGCGATCCGCGGTCCTCGGGGTGGGCGATGTCGATCAGGGCCTGGGCCCTTTCCCGCAGCGTGCTGCCCTTCAAGCTGGCCACGCCATACTCGGTTGCCACCCTGTCCACGGACTCGCGGAAGGCGAACAAATTGGGCCAGCCCTGCAGGGACAGATGAATGTTGGCCTGACCGTTGCGGTTGCGGCTGGGCAGGGCAAAGATGATGCGGCCCCCGGCGGACAATTCGGCGCCGCGCACAAAATCCAGCACTTCGGCCGGCCCGGTGGCCACATTGCCCTTGCCGATTTGCAGGGCAATGCGCCCGGACAGGTCAACGGCCCGGGCCGCCACCACGGCCATGAAGTTGGGGTTACGGCCGATCTGGCTGGGATCATACACTTTTTGGATTCCCTGGAACTCCACCAAGGGGTTTTGATCCAGCCAGCGCATCAGGGCCGGGGTTCCCATGGCATAGGACACCAGGGATTTGCCCCGGTAGGTATCCTTGCGGCGGTTGGTCACGGCCCCGTTTTCCACCAGATCCATCAAGGCATCGGTGAAAAACGGGGAATGCACCCCCAGATGCCGCTTGCCTGTCAGTTGCCGGCCAAGAGCCTCGAACAGCGGTCCGATGGAAAAGGCGATGCAACTGCCGTCGGCAATCATGTCCGCCACGTGGGCCGCCACCTTTTCAAAGACGGCATCCGCGGCCCAGCGGTCAAAATAGATCAGCGGGTCATCGGCGTTTACCAGGCAATGAAAATCGGACAGGTGAACGAAGGTGTCCCCGAAGGTCCGGGGGGTCAGGGGGTTGATCTCCCCCACCACCAAAGACGCCTTTTCCATGGCCTGGCGGGCCACATCGACGGCCACGCCCAGGCTGCAATTGCCCGTCTTGTCCGGGGGGCTGACCTGGACAAAGGCGGCATGCACGGGCAACTGCCCGGATTCGACCAGACCCGGAATCCAGGCAAAACGGCTGGGGATCAGGTCCACCTGGCCGGCGGTGATGGCTTCATGGGCCACCCAACCGGCAAAAAAGGTTTTCAGGCGGTAGCGCTGGCAGCGCAGGGCCTCCAGCGAAATGGCCTCACCGAAGCTGACCAGTTGAATCAGCTCCAGATCCTGCAGGCGGGCGGCCTGCTGTCCCATCAGGGTTTTGACCAGGGTCCGGGGCTCGGCGGCCCCGGTGCCGATGAAGATGCTCATGCCCGGCCTGAGCTTGGCGATCACTTGGTCCGGTGCAACGAGATTGTCGCCGATCCTTGTCGCGTTCATGGCATCCATCGGTGCCGGAGTGGTATCAGGGTCGCCATGGCAGTCCGGCCCTGCATGGGACACCGACCCCCAGCACGCGCCTTGTTTGCTGCCTGCCCTTGTTTTGGCCTTGGCGCTTAGATGGCCTCGGCCTGTTGAAACTGACCGCTTCCCAGCGCATGACCCTGTTGATTTGCACCGATCCGGCCATAGGTTTGCAGCAGGCGGTTGCCCAGCAAGAACGCCAGGTTTTTGTAAAAGACCAACCCGTCGGCGGGCTCTTCTTCCAGGATCCGGGCAAAATGCTGATGATCGAAGATCAGCAGGGTCGTCGGTGCCGTGCACCGGGCCGTGGCTGAAAAGATCGGACGGCTAACCAGGCTGGACCAGCCGAAAGCTTCACCGGGGCGGTTGACCACGTGCACGGTCTGACCGGCCTGTCCCAGGTGAAGACGGACACAACCATCCAGCAGAACGAAAAAGCAGCCGGCCGGATCCCCTTCCCTGAAGACGATCTGCCCTTGCGGGTAAAACACCCGGCGTTCGACCGCCATGACGCGTTTGACAAATCTCCTGCTGGTACGGAGAAACAAATCGGCCTGGTCGATGAACATGGCGCACCTCCCTGTCATCGGGGTTGGGGTTCAACAACCTGAAATGTCGGTAACCAAAGCGGTCAAGCCTGGGTGCGATGGGGGGTCGGCCGTTGAGGGTCACAAGTCGCGGCAAAGAGGGCCGATTCGCTTTGTTTTTTATGTAACCACAAGCCTTTGGGATTGTCAATCCATGCTGTAGGGAAAACGCCGGGCACTGCTGGGATTGGAAGGGGCAAGGACTGGCCCGACGTCAATTCACCGGCTTGTCCGTGCCCTATCCGGACAAACCGTGGCGGACGATCTTTTCGTAGAGGGTCTTGCGGGAAATGCCCAGGGACTGGGCCGCCAGGCTCTTGTTGCCCTGGCTGCGCGCCAGGGCCAGGCGAATCATTTCCTTTTCGATATCCTTGAGGGTGCGGTTTTTCATGGCCGGAGCCGCATCGTCGGCCGCCCTGTGCTGGCCACGGATGTTTTCCGGCAAATCGGCGATGTCCAGATCCCCGGTCTTGGATAGGATGACCCCTCGGGCCACGGCGTTTTTCAGTTCCCGGATGTTGCCCGGCCAGGGGTGGTTGAGCAACGCTTCCATGGCCTGCGGCGTCACCCCTTGAAGCCGCCGTTCGTACTGGCGGTTATTGTTGCGGATGAAATGCTGGACCAGCGGGAAGAGGTCCTCACGGCGCTCACGCAACGGGGGCAGGTGGATGCCGATCACCTCGATGCGGTAGAGCAGGTCTTTTAAAAAGCGGCCGGCGGTGATCTGCTCGGACAAATCCAGGTTGGTGGCGGCGATCACCCGCACGTCCACGCGCCGCGAGGCGGCCGAGCCAACCGGTTCAAAGGTTTTTTCCTGCAAAAAGCGCAACAGCTTGGCTTGCAGCCTCAGGGTCATGTGGCCGATTTCGTCCAAAAACAAGGTGCTTTTGTCCGCGATTTCCAGCCGGCCCTTGTGATCGGACACCGCACCGGTGAAGGCCCCCCGGGCATAGCCGAACAACTCGGCCTCCAGCAGGCTTTCACTCAAGGCCGCCGAATTGATGCACGCCATGTCGGCCCCGGCCCGCCGGCTCTCCAGGTGCAGGGCCCTTGCCAGCAGTTCCTTGCCCGTACCGGTTTCGCCGTAAATGAGGACCGAGGCATCGGTGGGACCAACGGTGCGGACCATTTCGAAAATCGCCTGCATTTTTTCCGTTGTGCCGATCATCCCGTGAAACCCCTGGGGGCCGGACACCTGTTCCTTCAGGTCCTTCAACTCCTGGCGCATCTCCCATTCGCCGATCGCCTTTTCCAACACGATGGCCAGTTCGTCGTAGTCCAGGGGCTTGATCAGATAGTGGGCCACGCCTTCTTTGAGGGCGGCCACCGCGGACTTGACCGTGCCGTAGGCGGTCATGATGATAAACGGCGGGGCTTTGCGCAGCCCGTTGAGGCGCCGGAACAACTCCAGGCCATCCATCCCGGGCATCTTCAGGTCGGACAACACCGCGTCGATGTCGTTGCGCAGAGCAAAAATCTCCAGGGCCTTTTGCGGTCCGGGGGCCTGGATCACCTCGTAGCCCTCGTCGCCGAGAATGGCGGCCAGCACCTTGAGGCTGCTGTGGCGGTCATCCACCGCCAGAATGGTTTTTTTCTTTGGTCTCATCAGCTTGCATCCCGGTTGACCCCACCGCAAAAAGGACACGAAGTGCCCGAAAGCAAACGTGACTTTTTGTTTTTTGTACCATGGATAAACACGGATGAACACGGATAAAAACAAGAGGGCAACGGCCTGCACGTCACGGTCCAACTTGGTGGGGGCGAAAATGTTGTTTCAGGGAAAGCGAGGGCCGGGGACAGGCCGCGGGGTGCTGTAACGCGGCCAAGACCGCTCGTTTGCCTGCAACCATTTCACCTTGAATAATCGTTCAAAGAGCGGCCTAATCCCGCAAAATTTGCGGAAAAGGAAATGGTCCAAGATCAGGTCCGCGTAAGATCCTCTTCACGTTTTTCGCAGTTTAAAACTGTATTTAAATTAACAGGTTGGCTTTAAACAATTCAAAAAGGAGCAAATCAAATGAAAAAAGTCATGGTTGTGGGATGTTGGGCTTACATGGACAGCGGTTACGGCTGCCCCGGGGAATGGCGCTGTCTGAAGGCGGCCGCCCTGGGCGAAGGGACTTTTGTTGAGCCGGTACAGGTGATTTCCTTTGTAAAGTGCAAGTGCCCGGGCCGCAGCCTGGCAGCCAATGTGGGCATGGCCATCACGTGGGCGGAAATCAAGCCCGATGCCATTTACTTGAGTTCGTGCTGGCCAAGGCCAAACCCGACTGCCCCTACGGCAGCGCCGACCAATATGCCCAACTCATCCAGGGCAAGACGGGGATCCCGGTCACCCTGGGCACCCATGACGACCACTGATCATTCTGGAGCAGCGACACCCTGCGGCCTGATAATTCAAACCGGCCCGGTGCCCTCCGCCGCCAAAGGCAGGCGTACCGTCACCACAGTGCCCTGACCCGGGTGGCTTTGCACGTCCATCGTGCCCCCGTGGTTTTCCACGATGCCCAGGCTCAAGGGCAGGCCCAGGCCCGTGCCATTGTCCTTGGTGCTGAAAAACGGATCGAAGATGTTGGGCCGGTCGTTGGGGGCAACGCCGATGCCGTTGTCCATGACGGTCAGGGTCACCATGGACGGGCCGGCCGGAACGCTTGCCGGTTCCAAGGCCGTGGCCAGCACGACCCGGCCCCCATCGGGCAGGGCGTCCAGGGCATTGATCAACAAATTGACGATCACCTGTTCGATCTGGCCGGGATCCAAACGCACCGCCGGCAGATGATCCCCTGGTTTTTCGATCAGATCAACGGCTCTGGTTCGGGCCTGGTCGGCAAACAGCATGGCCACCCCGGCCACGAGTTGGTTGAGGTCCGTGGCCGACTTTTTGGGAGGTGACTGGCGGGCGAAGAGCAAAAATTCCGAGACGAAGGTGTTGAGCCGGTCGATTTCCTCGGCCACCAGCCGGGTGTATTCACCGATCAACGGATCGGTGCTGCGGCGCCGCTGGATATGGACGATGGCGCCCTTGATGGCGTTGAGCGGGTTGCGGATCTCGTGGGCCACTCCGGCCGACAGCCTTCCCAAAGAAATCAGCTTTTCCGAACGGATCAGCTCGTCCTGGACCCGGGCAAGATTTTTGACCATGTCGTTGAAGGCCGCCGTCAAGTCGCCCAGTTCGTCACGGGATTGGACCGGTATCTGCTGGCGCAGGTCCCCGCCGGCGATACGCCGGGTGGCGGCCACCAGGTTGCGCACCGGATGGAGCAGGACATAGGAGAGCACCGCCACCCCGACGATGGCCACCACCAGGGTGATCGCCACCACCTGAAACACCCTGGCCTGGATGGCCCCGGCCTCCTGTCCGAATTCGGCAACCGGAACGGCCACGGCCAAAGACCAGCCCATTTCCGGCACCGGGGCAAAGGCCGCCACCTTTTCCTCGCCCTCGAACGAATAAATTTCCCACTCGCTGGCACCGGCGATCATTTCCGCGATCATCGCCTTGAGGCTCGGCTCGCTTTGCTCGTCGATGTCCAGTTCATAGGGCTGGTAGCGGGGGTGGGCGATGCTGCGGCCCTGGCCGTCGACCAAAAAGGCATAGCCGTTTTGGCCGATACGCACCGTGGCCACCAGCCCGATGATGGCCTCGTGGTCCAGGTCGATGACCACCACCCCGGCAAAATGCCGCCAGCCGCCGTAAATGGGCCTGGCCCAGTAGATCCGAAACCCCTGGGGTTCGGCGACAATCGGGGAGATGTAGATCTGGGAAGGGCCCAGTTGCATGGCCTGGTGGAAAAATTCCGCATCGGCGCGGTTGTTGCGCTGGATCTGTTCGCCGTCACGGTTGACACGAATCAGCTCCTGGCCGGTGTCATCCAGAAAGCGGATCTGGGCGTAAAAGGGCTGGCGCGCGATAAAATCCTTGAAAAGACGCACGATGTTGCCATGATTGAACTCGGCTTCGGCGGTCAGGCGAAAGGAAAGGGCATGGTAATAGTCCTCCAACACGGGCAACCCGGCGATGGTATCCAGGTCGATGCGGCAGGAGTGAAACATGTCGTTGATCTGGCTGGCACTGGCCTTGACCTTGACCATCTGCTCGTGGCGCACAAGCCGGTTGACGCGTTCGGCCGCGGCGTGTACGGAAAAATAGCCAACGATGGCCATGGGCAGACAGACCAGGGGCAGGATCACCACGAGCAGTTTTAAGGATATGGTAAAGCGCATCAGATTCGCCGTTGCTCAGTGCAAGCTTAAAAAAGGCCGGGCCGGCCTGTCAACCGCCAACCGGCTTTTCATCGTCGTGACGGTGCTGCTGGCCCTGCACCTGGCAGGGGCCGGCCCCTGCCAGGCGGCATCCCCTGCCGTTGTCATCGGCGTGGCCACCTCCCTTGGCATGATCGAAGGCAGGGAAAGCCTGGAAGCGGTGAACCTGGCCGTTGAAAAGATCAGCGCCGGCGGGGGGATCCGGATCCAGGGCACCAAACGGCCGGTGCGCGTGGTGGCCATCGACCTTTACGACGCCATTCCCGACGTGCCGGTCGCCGATGTGCTGGTCAGCCTGGAGCGCTTCATCGCCGGAACCAAGGTTCATGCCCTGGTGGTGGGACCCTTTCGTTCCGAAGTCCTGCTGGCGGCCATGGACATCATCGCCCGCCACCGTGTTCCCACACTGGTGACCATCGCCATGTCACCGGCATTGGACAGCAAGATCCTGCGCGATCCGGCCTACCGCTACTTGTTCCGGGTTTGCCTCAATTCCAAATACCTCGTGGGCTATTTGATCGACACGATGAGGTTTTTAAACCAGCGCTTCGGTTTCCACCGCGTTTACCTGATGCACCAGGATGTGGCATGGACCCGGTCCACCGCCTCGATGATGACCCGCCTTTTTTTCGACCCGGTGGGCTGGACCGTGGTGGGCATGGACCACTTCCCCTCCCGGGCCAGCGATTTTAGCGCGGGTCTCAACCGTGCCCGAGCCGGCAACGCCCAGATCATTTTACCTCTTTTCGATGCCCCGAACAGCGCCAACCTCGTGCGCCAGTGGAACGCCATGAAGGTGCCGGCCCTGCTCTGCGGCTTTGTCTCGCCCATGGTGGGCGGCGGGGCCTGGCGAACCTTCGAGGGCAAAACCGCCGGCACCCTCAACGCCGTGTTCGAACTGGGCAACATCCCCTCCCAGGTCCATTTACCGGCCCGTGATTTTTTCGATGCCTTCCGCCACCGCTATGGCCGTGCTCTGGAATCCGGCCACGGACCGGCACCCTCCTACGAAGCGGTTCACATTCTGTCCGAGGCCATCGCCAGGGCCGGCAGTCTGGACCCCGAGGCCTTGGTGCGGGCGCTGGAGGCCACTGACCGCACCGGGGCCATGGGCCGGATCCGTTTTCACCAGGGCCACCAGGCCATTTTCGGTGAAGACCCCGGCCAGAGCGCCTTGGGCTGCGTGTTTCAATGGACGGCGGGGGGCAAACGCCAGATCGTCCATCCGCTTTCCATTGCTGAAGGCCAGATCCAACTGCCCGAGGCGATCACCGCCGGATCCCGGACCAAGCCCTGACCCATAGATGTGTTACGTTTCGATACAGATCTGTTCCCACGCCCTTTACACCGCATATTAACATTAATTTCAACTCCCTTATCCCAAAAGCGCCGGCCCGAACCGTTACGATACGTAACACAACCGAGATGCCGCCAGGTTTGCCATGAAGCAAATTCATTGAATATCAGAAAGTTATTCATTTGGTGGCTTTGGGCACGCCCCTTGCTCCCTCTTTCTGCGGTTTAAACCATCAACCGGGGATTTGTCCCCATTGGAACCAGAAGGAGGCCGGTATGAAAAGCAGGTTGTGGCGTTTGGGTATCGCGTTGGTTCTTGTCGGCGGCCTGGCCGCTGTCACCCCCTTGTGGGCAGCCGATCCGATCGTGCTGGGTGTTCCCACGTCCACGGGATTCATCGAGGGCAAGGAAGGGTTGAAGGCCGTTGAACTGGCCGTGGAGCAAATCAACGCCAAGGGCGGGGTGAAGGTCGGCGAGCAAAAACGCCTGTTGGCCGTGGAATCCATCGACATTCGCGATGCCGCCCCCGGTGTTCCGGTCCCTGAGGCCCTGCTCGGCCTGGAAAAAATCATCCTGGAGAAAAAACCCACGGCCCTGCTCATCGGCCCCTTCCGCTCCGAGGCGTTGGTGGCCGGCATGGACATCATCGCCAAGTACAAAGTGCCCCTGCTGGGCACCATCGCCATGACCCCGGCCTCGGAAGCCAAGGTCAAGGAAGACCCGGCCAAGTACAAGTACATCTTCCGCACCTGTCTCAACGCCGTGCACCTGGTCAAATACCTTGCCGGCACCATGGCCCACATCAACAAGGAATTCGGTTTCACCAAGGTCTACGTGATGTGCCAGGATGTGGCCTGGGCCCGCAAAACCGCCGAGTTGATCGGTGAAAATTACTTCAAGAAAAACGGCTGGACCATCGTCGGTGAGGAAGCCTTTCCCACGGGCACCTCGGATTTTTCCTCGGCCCTGATGAAGGCCAAGGCTGCCGGGGCCCAGGTGATCATGCCGATTTTCGACATGCCCCAGAGCGGCACCCTGGTCAAACAGTGGAATGCGATGAAGGTGCCGGCCCTAATGGCCGGGTTCATTTCGCCCCTGGCCGGTCCTGGGGCCTGGAAGACCTTCGATCAGAAAATCGGCGGGGCCGTCAACTGCAATTTCGAGTTGGGCAGCGCCATTGCCTCGGACAAGGTACCGGCCAGCAAGGCCTTTGACCAGGCCTACGCCAAAAAATACGGGGTGCCCATCGAGGCCGGCCATGGCGTGGCCCCTTCCTATGAATCGGTTTACCTGCTGGCCGAGGCCATCGAAAGGGCCGGCAGCGTCGATCCGGACGCCATTGTCGCCGAACTGGAAAAAACCGACCGCGACGGGGTGATGGGCCGGATCAAGTTCGATGCCGGCCACCAGGTGGTCTATGATATGGATCCGGCCCAAGCGGCCCTGGCCGTCGTCTTCCAATGGACAGAAGATGGCAAGCGCACCATTGTCTTTCCCGCGGCCGTGGCCGAGGGCAAGATCCAACTGCCCCCTGGGCTAAAGTCCGCAAAATAGCACCGAGACAGCGCCGTGTGAAACTTGGGTGGGGTTGTTAAAAGGACAAGGATGAAGTGTGAAGGATGAAGGATGAAGAAGGCAATTGCCATTTTTGATGTCAAACGCCATCATCCTTTTTTTCATCCTTCATCCTTTATCCTTCATCCTTTGGCGGCCCCGATTGGCCACGCAACGGGATCGGCGCCATTTTTTCACCCATCCGATCCCGTTGTTAAAATTCAAAAGAGGGACCGCCGCAATGCTCGCCGGCACCATCGTGTACGCTCTGATCAACGCCGCCATCTTGGCCCTGATGGCCATCGGCTTCAATCTGACCTTCGGGATCAGCGGGGTGGCCAACTTCGCCTACGGGGCCTTTTACGTCCTGGCCGCCTACGGGGTGTGGCTGATGATCCATCTGGCCCATCTGCCTTATCCCCTGGCGGTGGTCCTGGCCATTGCGATCAACCTCGTGCTCGGTGTGCTGCTCTACCGCTTCGTGCTCCAGCGGGTCAGGGGCCAGGCCCTTTCCGAAGTCATCGCCACGTTCGGCATCGGCCTGGCTATTTTGGAGTTGTTCCGCTACTTCGGCCTGGTGGGATTTGAATACACCTTGCCGGTGTTCATAGACACCAGCGTCGTCATTTTCGACACTTACGTGGATGCCCAGCGGCTTTTCGTCGTGGTTCTGGCCGCAGCCCTGGTCGGCCTGCTCTGGCTGTTCACCCACTACACCCGCACGGGCCTGGCCTTTCGGGGCATTGCCCAGGACGAGCGCACGGCCTTGACCTTCGGCATCAACGCCGACCGCGTGGCCGCCTTGAGCGTGGCTTTCGGCGCGGCCTTGGCCGCGGTGGCCGCCACCATCATCGTGCCGCTGGGCAGCATCTCGCCCGAAGAAGGCTACGACGTGCTGCTCAAGGCCCTGGCCGTATGCATCATCGGGGGCCTGGGCAGTTCGGTGGGGGTGATCGTGGCCAGCCTGGTCGTGGGTTTTGCCGAGCGGATCACCGACACCTATGTGGGCAGCCACTGGACGATGATCGTGAGCCTGGCGGCGATCTTGGCGGTGCTGGTCGTCAAGCCCTCCGGGCTGTTCGGCAAACAAAAACAACTGGAAGAAAGGATCTAAGCCCCTTGTCCAAGCGCAAAGAAAGAATCGATCGGGGCATCAAGGTCCGCAGCGAAGATATCTTCGCCCTGCTGTCCTGGAAAGAGATGCTCTACCTGGCTGGCCCCCGGGTGCTGCCCGTCGCCGTCTTTTTGATCCTGCCCCTGTTGCTGGGCCCCTACTGGCAAAAAGTGCTGCTTTCCGTTGGGGTTTTCGCCCTGTTGGCGATCAGCTGGGATGTGATGGCCCAAACCGGCATGGTCTCTCTTGGCCAAGCCCTGTTTTTCGGCATGGGAGCCTATGTGGCCGGGATCTGCAACCACCTGCTGGGGCTTCCCCCCTGGCTGGCCATTCCCGTGGCCACGGTGGCCGGTGCCTTTTTGTGCACCCTCGTGCTGGTGCCGGTGCTGCGGCTGCGCGGGGTGTACTTTTCCATGGTGACGATGATCATTCCCCTGATGCTGGTGCGCCTGATCGAGGCCACCAAGATCTTCGGGGGCACCGAAGGCCTTTCCGGCATGACCCCGCTGGGCTCGCGCTGGATCGAACTTTATCTGATCATGGCCGTCATGGCCGCCGTGTTGTTCGGGTTTAGGCGCCTGATGGAAAGCGACCGGGGCCTGGTGCTCAAGGCGGTCAACGACAACGACCGTTCGGTGATCAACGCCGGAATCAACATCTACTGGATCAAAACCCAGGTGCTGTTTGCCGCCGGCGCCGTGGGGGCCTTTGCCGGGGCCTTCATGACCCACATCTACATGTTCGTAGGCATGCCGGTGTTCGCCCTGGACTACTCGATCCTGCCCATTGCCGCGGCCGTGGTCGGGGGGCCGGGCTCCCTGGCCGGGGCCACGTTGGGCGCCTTTATCCTCGTGCCCCTGTCCGAGGCCTTGCGGGGCATCGGGGGCCTGCGGATCGTTTTTTACGGGCTGTTTCTGGTGGTGTTCATCGTGGCCCTGCCCGAGGGGATCTTCCATTTTCTCCAGCGCAAGTACCACCAGTTCGAACGCTGGGTGGAGGTGCAATGAGCCCGCCCATCCTGGAAGTCAAAAACCTGATTAAAAATTTCGGCGGGATCCGTGCTCTCAACGATGTCAGTTTCGAGCTTGCCCCCGGGGCACTGATGGGGGTGATCGGACCCAACGGCTCGGGCAAAACCACCCTGGTCAACCTGATCACCCGTTTTGTCAAACCCACCAGCGGTGAGGTGTTGTTCAAGGGCAAGCCGATCAGCCACCTGCCCCCCTACCGCATCGTGCGGCTGGGCATCGTGCGCACCTTCCAGATGGTCAAGCCCTTTTACCAGTTGCCCGCCTTCAAAAACATGATCATCCCCCTGTGCTCGCCGCGGATGAAGGCCATTGCCGGGGGCCGTTACGGCAACCGCGACGCCGTGGCCTTGGACCTGCTCGAGGAGGTGGGGTTCGAGCGCGACGCCCATGTGGCCTACAAGCCGGCCAGCGCCCTGCCCCAGGGCTATCTCAAGCGCCTGGAGCTGGCCAAGGCCATGGCCTTAGAGCCCGAACTGCTGATCCTCGACGAGTTGTTTTCCGGCTTGAGCCTGGCCGAGGTGGCCACCATCGTGCCGATCATCGAAAAGCTGCGCCTGGAGGGCAAGACGATCATCATGATCGAACACCGGCTCAAGGAGCTGTTTCGCATCGCCGACCGGATCATCGTGCTCAACTACGGCCAGAAAATCGCCGACGGGCCGCCGGCCACCGTGATGGAAAGCGATGCGGTCAAAAGCGCCTATCTGGGATCTGAAACAACTTAAGACTGAAGGCTGAAGACTGAAGGCTAAAGGAAAAAGGATGCTCGAAGTCGATAATTTGATGGTGTTTTTCGAAAATGCCCTGGCCCTCAACGGGTTGAGCCTCACGGTGCAACAGGGCGAAATCGTCGGGCTGATCGGCTCCAACAGCGCCGGCAAGACGACCCTGATGAACGCGGTGTCCGGCCTGATCGAGGACATGCGGATCAAGGAGCTGCGCCGTGGAGGCCAGCGCATCACCGTTTACGGCAAGATCCGTTACGAAGGCAAGGACATCACCACCATGGCCCCGGAACAGCGGGTGCGCATCGGCATCGTGCTGTCCCGGGAGCGCCACCCGATCTTCGGGGAATCCAGCGTGGCGGAAAACTTCCAGATCGCCGGTCACCTGCACGCGAGCGCCGAGGTCAAAAAGGTGATGGATTTTGTCTTCGCCCTGTTTCCGCCCCTGACCCGCTTGCTCAAGCGCAAGGCCGGGTTTTTGAGCGGGGGCGAACAGCAGATGCTGGCCATCGGCATGGCCCTGGTGGCCAAACCCCGACTGCTGCTGCTCGACGAACCCCTGCTGGGCCTAAGCCCCATGATGCAGCAGGCCGTGATGGAAGCGATCATCCAGCTCAACACCCAGGGCCAGATCACCGTGCTGCTCTCCGAGCAGTTCGCCCGGCCGGTGCTGCCCGTGGTCCACCGGGCCTACGTGGTGGAAAACGGCATGCTCACCCTGGAAGGCACGGGCAAGGACCTGATGGACAACCCGGAGATCAAGTCGGCGTATTTCGGGATCTGACATCATAGGATGCCGAACAAGCAGACATAAGATTTATGATCACCACGGAGACAGTAGAGTAGGGAGGGGCGTCCCCTCCCCCTCGTCAAACCGGACGTGCAGATTTCCCGCATCCGGCTTTCCTGTGGACTTCACTGTCAAGGCACACGCAGGCTGTCAGCAATTGGCAT
>Ga0116204_1001277_pt1 | contig 14107 bp, 17 predicted proteins | sample LakKivwa52mmetaG_FD_94481 | JGI IMG/M metagenome (GOLD analysis project Ga0116204, IMG submission 94481) | Anoxic lake water microbial communities from Lake Kivu, Rwanda to study Microbial Dark Matter (Phase II) - Lake Kivu water 52m metaG | ecosystem: Environmental > Aquatic > Freshwater > Lake...
GATCAACACCTAGTAGAAGTTACAGGAGTTGGTGTAGAAAACAATCAGATTGTTATAATAACAGAATAAATTGTTGCAAAAATTATTAAGACGGTACAAAGGAAAAAATGAGCCAAGCCCAATATGATCTAAGTAAAAAAACAAACTATTTGCATCGCAAAATGTTTCTAGATGCTGATGGCCCTGTAACAGTTCAACGATTTGAAGAATTTCGCTATCCTAAAATTGCTCGATTTGAGGAAACAGCCCGTGGGTTCTTTTGGGTTCCGGAAGAAATTAGTCTTACCAAAGATGCTGGTGATTTTAAAGAAGCCAGCGACGCAGTAAAACACATTTTTACTAGCAATCTATTGCGGCAAACCGCCCTAGACAGTATTCAAGGTCGTTGTCCTACACAGGTATTTTTGCCTGCAGTCAGTATTCCTGAGCTTGAAGCATTGTGTCTCATGTGGGGTTTCTTTGAAACCAATCTACACTCTAAGAGCTATAGTCACATTATTCGCAATATCTATAATGTTCCCAAGGATGAATTTAATAAGATTCACGAAATACAACCAATTGTTGAAATGGCGTCGCACATTGGACGTTACTACGAAGATCTGTATCTACTGAATTGTAAAAAAGAATTGGGCATGGCTGTGTCCGAACACGAGCACATCAAGGCGATCTGGCTAGCCCTTCACACTAGCTATGCACTTGAAGCATTGCGTTTTATGGTTTCGTTTGCCACAAGTTTGGCAATGGTAGAAAACAAGATTTTCATCGGTAACGGTAATATTATTAGTCTTATTCTTCAAGACGAAATCTTACATCGTGACTGGACCGCTTACATTATTAATCAGTGTGTTAAAGACGATCCACGATTTGCTAGTGTTAAAACTGAATGTGCTGACGAAGTATACAACATTTACATGGATGTTATTCGTGAAGAAAAAGACTGGGCTGACTATCTGTTCCAGAAAGGTCCGGTCATTGGGCTAAACGCTGCTATTCTTAAAGATTTTATGGATTATACTGCGGCCGCAGCTCTTAAAGAAATTGGTATTAAATACACACAATCTGCTCCAAAAACCACGCCTATTCCTTGGTTTAACAAACATGTGAACACATCAAAGAAACAATCAGCATTGCAGGAAACAGAGAGCACCAATTATGTAATTGGTGCAATGTCGGAGCAATTGGATTACGATCAACTTCCAAATCTTTAACTAACGTCTATTCTTTTAAAGGAAAATAATGCTTACTTTATATTCTAAATCTGCTTGTCCTAATTGTGTGTCTGCAAAAAGCTATCTGAACAATCTTGGAATTGACTATAACGAAATTAACATCGAAGATGATCCTTCGGCTCGCGACTTTCTATTGCATCAAGGGCATAGATCAGTGCCACAAATTTACAACAACGACCACGTTATTCCAGGCGGTTGGTTGTCTTTGCAAAAAATGTCTAAAGAACAAATTTTACAGGTATCCTAATGAAAATTGAACTCAACGAAATCTACGTATTTAAACTCACTACTGGTGAAGAAACAGTTGCTAAGGTCGAAGAAATATCCGATACACACTATACAGTCAAACAACCAATTAACGCTATCATTACTCCGCAAGGGTTACAACTGATGCCTGGGTTATTTACAGCAAACCCTGATAAATTAGTTTTGCTAAATATTAGTTGCATTGCAATGGTAGCGATTCCGCGAGAAGATATTAGCAGTAGTTATATTCAAGCAACCACCGGAATTGCGCCAATTAGCAAGAAAATTATTACAGGATAATCGTGTGCCCGCAATTGTAAGAAGAGGCGATGCCAATTCAGCAGGTGGTGTAGTGACGGGGCCTTGTGCCCCGTCAGTGTTAGTCAACGGTCGTCCGGTTAGTGTGCCCGGCGATAATGTAACTCCGCATCCTTGTTGTGGCCGGCGCGGGTGTGGTTCCCATTGCTCGGCAAAAACCAAAGGTGGGGCCGGCACAGTATTTGCTGAAGGCCGGCCTGTTATTTTAGTAGGCAACACTGACACATGTGGTCACGGTCGTATCATGGGCAGTCCAGACGTGTTTGTTGGCTAATTATGATTACACCACTAACAGTTACCGCGGTTAGAGAATATATAAGCCCAACTAGTAGTTCTGCGTTTGCAGTAAATGCCGACCTGGTTGCGGCTGGTGCTGCAACACTAGCAACAAATACCGGCAGTGTCTGGAAGGATGTAATTACATCAGTGAACAGTATAGGATCAACGGCACTTAAAACATCATTGAAAAACTTTCAAAAGAATGCCAATTGGACAGCATTAGTAAACGGTTTTGATTCGTTGGCAGTATCAGCATTACCAGTTGCTTACTCTGGAACACTTCAAACTGCAACAGACTATGTACTGGATCAAGCACAGGATATACTTGGAGGATCGCCAGCAGATGTTGGTAAATTTATCGCCGCTCTTAACCTAGTTGAAGCATATACTTCGCAAGTAAACGAGTATATTAACGCTGCAAACAATGCAACAGAACCGTTGTCCTCTGCACACTGGAATATGGATTTGCAAACCACCAATGGGTTGTCGGGAGTTAATGTTGATTTTGTTAATTTTGGCAGTGATTTGGCCAGGACAGGTCATGTGATTAACTTTACAGATCTAGAAAATTTGGGTAACCCTGGCTTGTTATTATCAACTATTCAACAGCACGGTGGCTTTTATCTAGTAACTCGAGTTTTAAACCGTTACGGCCTAGACATTGATCTAATGTGGGAACCCGAACGCATTGCTCAGATCATTGCCATACTAAACGAGCCGCCTAGTACTTATATTAGTGTCACTGGCCAAGGATACAGCTATGCTGAATTGCAAAAAGAACCATTGGTAGTAGATCGTGCAACGCAACCATTATCATCGGCAGTAGACATCAGTAAAAGTAAGTATGGACTTACTCCAGCACAACAAAAACTAATCTATCGAATTTTGCGGTTGATTGTCGACGATGATCTTACATTACTAAAAGGTTTATTAGCAGTTACTACTGACAATATCAAAACAGCCGCAGATTTATTAGACCCCAAACGGTTATTTCCAAATTCATATCGCACCCTAACAGTTCCTATCAGTGTAGGATATAAAACCATATATGTAGACGCACAGGGCACAATAAATCCTTTGTTGCAAAACCTTGGCGCGCGATTAGATCAAATCTTACCCGGTGATCTGGCTATCGCCAATGATGCATTGTCTCGCAGTTTGTTACAAGTTAAAAATATATTTGATACAAACCCTATTGATTTAGGCAACACACTGTCAGTGATAGAAACAAACAAAGGTCTAGTAGATATTTTAAGCTTCACGCAACCAGTACCGTCAGATGTGGTTACATTTTTTCAGTCGGGTGTAGATAACGGAACCGGAACCCATGGTGAAATACTAGTAGTTGATGTTATTGGTTCAGCAGCAGGCTACAATATAACATCAGCCTGGCAAACACTAAATTCAACAATTCAAGCACTAGAAAGTGCAGGGTCGTTGTACACCATATATCGAGACATGGGTTCAAGTTCGTCGTCGACTGGAGTATTCAGGGTAATGAAGTACGCGCTGGCTGGAACATACACCAGTGGTGTCGGTCCGTACACGGCTACTATACCAGTTGGAGTGTATGGTGCTGGGACCTACGACAATGGCGGAGCAGGGTATGCCACAATCGCTGACTTAATGGATGCTATTTTTGACGGTGCAGGGGCATTGCCAGGTTTAATATCCATTGCTAACGGAATCATTACATCATTGGCATCAACACACAATACTGAATCTGCTAGCTGTAATGCGTTGATGTTGCAAGTTGCTGATCAAATGATATCCGAGTACACACATCAAACCAATGCAGACATTGTGTTTGCAGATATTGCTAGTTCAAGATCCACAATATTAAGTTTTGGACAAAGTCTATATAACTATGCGCAAGACACATCAGTTGGCGGACTAGCTTATTTTTTAGAAAATATTGCAGACACTAGCACCTTGGGCGGACAAGCAACAGTTGCGTCCATGCGCGAAGCTCGAAATTATCAACGGCTGCAGGTTCTGGGTTTTGAGCCAGATACTCTGCTTGACACTAGTGCAGAACAAACCTCTGCTAGCTTATCTAGCAGTCAATATACCGCTAGCGAAGCATCGGGGTTAGTGTCTGCGGGGTAATTTTAGTTGACAACAGCCTGTGGCTGTGTTAAAATGCATAGAATAGTATAATATAAAAAGGACGATTGTGACCGGTATTGATTGGTTAAGTGATAACTTCAATGGATTGCTTATGTCTTGTGACTGGATAAGAGATCTTGAAAGCTCAGACAGTCGTAATTTTAAAGAATCAGTAATCGAAAAGGCGCTGATAGCTAGTCGTCTTGGCAGTGCAAATGCACAATGCTTCTTGTACAATTGTTATCAGGCGTATAACCCTTTTTATGTCTACGGCGTTCGTGTTGTTGAAACCACCGAGGGCTTAACTAATCGCCCTAACCCTTGGACCAAGTTTTGGGGTCTGTTAGAAAGTTTGCGCACCCGAGTTTTAACCGGTAATGCGGCCCGTACAGCAATTACTGAAATAAGCCAGCAGTTTGATTCTGATCAATGGAATGGGTTGGCACGTCGAGTTATTCTCAAAGATCTGCGAGTCGGTATTTCGGAAAAAACCCTCAACCGGGTTCTTAAAAATTCCAGTTGGAGAATTCCAGTTTTTGAATGTCAGCTGGCGCAAGACTCAGCTGACCATGCTGGCAAGATGACTGGAATTAAACAAATTGAATACAAACTCGATGGTGTCAGAGTCTTGGCAGTAGTTGATAGTTTAAATTATGGTGTAACACTGTATAGTCGTAATGGTAAGATATTCGAAAACTTTACACACATTGAACTTCAACTCCAAAGCATTTGTCGAGAACTAAGCATAGCAACATTTGGAGCGCATGTTAAGTTTGTTCTTGATGGTGAAGTAATTGGCCAGACTTTTCAAGACCTTATGAAACAGGCCCGCCGCAAGCGTGACGCACACGCCAGCGATTCCGTGTACAATGTGTTCGACATTGTAGAATTTGAACAATTTATGCAAGGCCATGTTCACAAGGCGCAACAATTGCGCACCAACGACCTTGCCCAGGCCCGAGACCTTTTAACAAACACAAACGCTGTTCGAGTTGTTGACCATGAAATCATTGACCTTTCAACAGCAACAGGCCAGAACTTACTAAATGTAGCTGCAACACGTGCCATTGACTTAGGTTACGAAGGGTTGATGATCAAAGATATCAATGCGTCATATGAATGTCGCCGCAGTAGCAATTGGCTCAAATGGAAGCCTACTATTTCTGTGGATCTTGCTATTGTAGATGTAGAAGAAGGAACCGGACGTAATCAAGGGCGGTTAGGCGCCATCGTTTGCGAAGGCGTAGACAACAATCGTGCTATTAGAGTCAACGTAGGGTCAGGATTCAGTGACACTGATCGTAACGAATTTTGGGCCAATCGTGCAACACTGGTTGGGCAATTGGTAGAAATCAAAGCGGACATAATTACGCAAAATCAAGATGGTACCTATAGCTTACGTTTTCCGCGTTTCGAACGATTCCGCGGATTTGACAAAGACGAAAAAATCTAATAAATATTAGATTATGCTTTTTGTGATACTAATGGCATTATCGGGTCTAACCCTTAGTGCTGTAGCAATTTATTATTCGGTGTTAGGACTAACCGCAATTTTTGCTGCGGCGTTCTGGCCTATTGTAGTAATGGGCACAACCTTAGAAGTTTCAAAACTTGTAGCAGCTAGTTGGCTCAAAGCCCATTGGCCCAAAATACCATTGTACATGAAGTCATATATGATGCTGGCAGTGGTGGTTCTAATGTTAATCACTAGTATGGGTATTTTTGGGTTCTTGTCGGCAGCCCATAGTGATCAAACTTTAGTAAGCGGGGATGTTCAAAGCAATCTTGCTGTTTACGACGAAAAAATCAAAACAGCTAAAGAAAACATTGACGCTGCACGTAAGCAACTCAAACAAATGGACGAAGCCGTAGATCAGGTAATGGCTCGATCAACATCGGAAAGCGGTGCAACAAAAGCAAATAACATTCGTCGCGCACAACAACGCGACAGAGCTGCATTAGCTAAGGACATTGAAACCAATCAAAAACTAATTGCTTCGCTCAACGATCAAGCTGCACCTGTGCGGGCACAAGCACGGAAAGTAGAAGCCGAAGTTGGTCCAATTAAGTATATTGCTACATTTATCTATGGAGATAATCCCGATGTCAATATATTAGAAAAAGCAGTTACCTGGGTTATTATTACTATAATTTTTGTCTTTGATCCGCTGGCAATTCTATTGTTGTTAGGTAGTCAAATGACATACCAATGGTATCGCACCGCCGGTCAAGATCAAACCTCTGTTGCTGAAATTAGCGAACCGCTGACCAAAGAAAAAATAGATTCTAAATCAAATCACAGCGATGAATCGGATATGCACAAGTCGCCTTTGCCAATGGAGGAAAATTACGGACATTGTTCAAACTGTGGAACTGGTTTGGTGCTAGCGCCAGGCATTGGTACGTTTTGCCCCAATAAAGAATGTGATAAAATAGAAACATTAGGCGCATTTGAGCACGGGCAACAATATGCGTCTGAGACTGTACTTGAAAAAACAGCCAAACGTATATGGAAACAAAAAAATCCTAATACTACTATAAAAGCACAAGAAACTGCACTAAAAGAACAAAAAATTGTTGAGCTGCCCTGGCACGATCCAGCTATTGTAGGGCAAGCCCATGTTGCTGTCGAAGAAGTCGGCTTTGGGTTAGCTTTCCCTGACAGCCCGGTGAAAAATATGTTGTTTGTGCGAACCGATTCGATTCCTACTAGGCTGTATAGATATAATGGACAAAAGTGGATTGAAATCGACAAGAATACTACAGACACCTTTACTTACAATGACAGATATATTGACCACCTGATTGCTAAAATAAGTACTGGTGAATACGATGCCGATCTGCTTAATACCGCAGAACAACTTCAAGTTGAATCACGTCTCAAAGAGTCGTCTAACCAATGAATAAAGATCATGATTTTGAAAATTGTAGTTTTTGTGGTAAACACAAAGACACAGTTAAAAAACTCATTGTCGGTGACAATGTAGCAATTTGCAGCGAGTGTGTGTCGTTGTGCCAAGATCTTCTCGACGAGGATATTGAAAGTATCGTTGCAGACATTGATGGTACCAAACATATTAATCCCCGAACACTCAAAGAATACCTCGATCAATATGTGGTTGGGCAAGATCGCGCAAAAGCAGTGCTAAGTGTAGCTATTACTAATCACTATAAACGCATTGCAAACCCACGCAACGACCTTGAAATTGAAAAGGCCAATATCTTGATGCTTGGCCCCACTGGTTCAGGAAAAACCCTGCTGGTTAAAACCATAGCCAAATACTTAAATGTACCGTTTGCTATTGCTGACGCAACAAGTCTTACCGAAGCAGGCTATGTAGGTGATGATGTTGAAAGTTTAATCACTAGACTACTAATTGCAGCCAATGGTGATGTTGCTAGGTGTCAGCATGGCATTATTTTTGTTGACGAAATTGACAAAATTGGTCGTAAAAGCGAAAGTGCTAGTATTACTCGTGATGTCTCAGGTGAAGGTGTTCAACAGGCCCTGTTAAAAATGGTCGAAGGCACAGTCTGTCGTGTTCCTGCGCAAGGTGGCCGTAAACACCCCGGAACCGACATGATAGATATCAACACCAAAAATATCTTGTTTATCGCCGGCGGCGCATTTGTTGGGCTAGAACAGATTTTACAAAACAGGCTGTTCGGAACATCTATTGGTTTTGCTAGTGCAATAGGAGTCAAGACCGCGGTAGAATTGGATCAAGTTACTGCAGATGATCTGGTTAAATTTGGCATGATTCCAGAGTTCGTTGGCCGTTTTCCTAGTTGCGTTGGCTTGCGCGAACTCACCCGTGATCAGTTGGTCGATATTTTAACTGATACCAAAAACAGTCTAATCAAGCAATACCAGTATCTTTTTTCGTTAGATGAAATTGAATTGCATTTCACTAATGATGCGTTGCAGTCAATAGCTGAACGTAGTCAAAAATTTAACACCGGAGCACGGGGGTTACATAGCGAAATTGAACGTGTGTTATTACCTCATATGTACAATATTGCAATTTATCAATCAGAATCGATTAAAAAAGTAGAAATCACAGCGGAACAGGTAAATAATCCTGTACCACTAATCAAACAAGGAGCAGAAATTTGAAAGTTACAGTTGGGCCCGATGGCAATGTAGAAAAAGCATTACGAAAATTTAAAAAGAAAGTCGCAGAATCAAAGCTGCTGGAATCTCTTAAAGAAAAAGAGTTCTACACTAAACCAACAGTGGCTCGCAAAACTCAACATAGTATGGCGGTTAAACGGTGGAACCGCTATGTCAAATCACATCAATTGCCTGCTCAATATTATTGACAACACCAACAAAATCTAGTATAAATACACTTGTAGCGCCGATGGTCGGGCTACATTAGTCAAACTTGCTTAATAAAGGAGAATTGAAATGACTAGACTCACATCTTTAGACCTCACCCCCTTCTACCGTAACACCGTTGGTATCGACCGTTTGTTTGATCGTATGGTCAATCAAATTGATCATTCTACTACCAGTAACTATCCACCCTACAACCTGATTAAGATTGACAACGACAACTATCAAATTGAGTTGGCGGTAGCCGGTTTTGAACAAGGAGAAATTACTGTTAATCTACACGAAGGTCAGTTGAGTATTTCTGGCGAACATGCAAATGCTGAAAATGACTCTGCAGAATATCTGCATCGTGGCATTAGTAGCAAAAAGTTTGTGCGCACTTTCCAGTTGTCTGACTACATGGAAGTCAAAGATGCAACTATGCGTAATGGTGTTCTTACTATTACCTGTGAACGCATTGTGCCTGAAAGTATGAAGCCTCGTGGTATTGCAATCACTTACGCTAACTAACTTTGTGTAAATATCTATAGGGCAATGCCCTATAGATAATTTAAAGGAACTGATCATGTCGGACTCTGCAACTAAAATTAAAACTAAGATTAACCCGCGTCTTGACTTACAAGAGCCGCCAATGTTTAGGATAATCTACCTAAATGATAATCAAACCAGTGTTGACTTTGTGATCGAAAGTCTGATTAAACATTTTGATTATTCCGAAAATACAGCAGAAAAGTTAACCATGGACATCCACGAAGCTGGATCTGCTATTGTTGCAGTTCTTCCGTACGAAATTGCTGAACAAAAAGGAGTAGAAGTCACAGTTGATGCTAGAAGCAGCGGATTTCCGCTACAGATCAAACTAGAACCCGAAACTGTCTGACTAGTAGTTTATTGTAATCCGTAAAGGGTGATACACTCCAACATTCCAGGGTGTATCACCTTTTCCACGACAATTATTGACATATCTAATACCGTTTCCACCGCGATCAACTGATCCATGATAGTGCCCAAAGCACCAGGTATCAATCTTTTTTTCAGTGTCAGCAGCAAGTACTCCGCGCATAAAGCTGTTGCCAAACACATTTTGTCTATATGATCCTTCTAGGCTTAGATCATGTTCGATAAATTCAAACGACGGAACTGTATGCGTGATTATAACAATGCGTTTAACATCCTGATAAGTTTGCAGCTTTTTAATTGAATTAGTTAGGTAAGCATAGTCTTGCAAGGCCATTGTTTCTAAATTTGATACTGTAGTTGAATCTACAGTATAATGTTCTTGGAACCATAGTCGGGCCTGATCGTATTCTATATCGGGATTAAAGTCGTAGGTCCACCAGCCGTTGGTGCCTAAGAATGCAACGCCATCGATAATAACCAGATTATCTTGCAGATAAACAACATTGGGTATTTTGGCTATCTGTTCTGCTAATGTTTGATAACTAGAACCGATATCTTGCATATATTGTTGGTGCTCGTCATTGCCGTCAATATACAATACAGTTCGATAACAAGTGCTAAGATGTTTCAATGTTTCGACTACTAGGTCCCTGTCTTCGCTGATGTCACCAGCAACAACACACAACATACTGGTGCTTTTCCCTTGCCAGTTAAACTTTTCAGACCATGTTTCAACATGTAAGTCACTAATTAAATCAAAATTTAAACGCATATCTTTTTATAATGGTAATCTATATTTAACTAATTGTTGACTAACCGGCAGAACATTGATATCCTGTGTTGTTTTAAAATAGTTATATAGTGTTTTATGATTGTTGGACAAGATATTATAGAATTTTTTATTAGAAAGTTCAAAACTTGTAGAATTTACAATATCTTGTCTTGCTGTCTCATATAAAAATAGCTCAAATTGGTCATAGACAACTTGTTCAGATTCTAAGAAAGTGTGTACTCCATTGAAATAATTTTGTAAAACATTATTGTTTGCCAACGGGTGATTTAAGATTTTTTTAATTAACTCAAGCAATCTAGGTCTATATTCTATTGGTAAATTTTCAATTGTTAAGTGATACGGGCGATGCATATTAATATTGTTGATTATAATCGGGTAATTGTAATTTTCAGACCATTCTTTCCACCAATTAAAGTAGTCTAGTATATAGAATATATTGTTGAGATTCCACAGTGGTTGAACTATGAAATTTATTTTTTTGTTTGCTAATAGAAAATTTAAATTTTCAGTAACTTGGTTAAACTTGCCCGGCCACCTAGTATATTCAAAATTTTCATAGATGCTGTCGATGCTAGCATGCATAGTAACAGATTTAAACTCGTTGAACAATTTAACCACGGGCGTATTTAAATTAATAAAATTAGTGGTTACATCTAAGTTAGTTTTGCTTAGTAAATTAGTTGAGCGTAACCAATTAAATAGTTTGATTGCGCCTGGCTGTATTAGCGATTCGCCACCACGTAACGATAATACTATTTCTGACTCACTTTGGATAGTTTTTAAATAGTCAATAATTTGATCCCATGCAATATTGTCATCTGCTAGATCAGTGAATAAATTTTGTGGCACAGTTAAATTGTACGTTTGAGCATATTTGCTACTGAATGTAGGCGAGCACGATCTGCATGACAAATTACATAGATTTGAAAATTTAATTGATAGAGTATGGTAAGAAACTAGTTCTGTCTTAACGAATGAAAGTAAGTCATCGGGACTTATATTAGCTAACCCGGCGATCCGCTCAGAATGGCTATAAATTTTTTCAGACATGTGACATTTTTCACAAGATGGGTGTAATTTTCCTGCTCGAATAGATTCTTTTACCTCTGTAATGTTGTTGTCTTGATTATTGACTAATAAATTACAACAACAACTAGTAACTAGTTGTGCAACCTGTGACCCAACATCATGACTGCCATTGAAGTCAGTTTGCACTGATAAATTTTGCCACGGATATATGCAAATATGCGGATTTTCATTAATCCATTGCATTTTTTCTTCTTGGGTTGATGTTACTAATAGATTACTGGTATATGTAATTGCCATTGGATTTTAAAAATAAATATGTCTGGAAATATTTATAAAGGAGTCAAATGCATATTATTTTTGGCGAAACCCGCGCAGCAGAGTTAAAAGAAAAATACACAGTCTTAGAACTTGAAACGTTTCGAGTCCAAGGCAACCTAATTAAAACATTTTGCGTAGTTGATCAAATCCCCATTGAGCAAATTACTAAAATTGAAAGTATGCGCAACTTGCACGAAAAGTTGATAGAAAACTATTATAAGAAAGACTGGAACTTCTGTGAGCAGGCAACTGAACATCTGCACGGTCAGTGGGGCGGTGAACTAAACACTTTTTACGAATATATCAACAACAATGTACGATCTTTTAAAGATCTTGACCCAGGTAAAGACTGGTCGGGGATTGTGGACAAAAAATAATAATAAATATCTAATGCCTAGTAAACACTATCAGGAATCGTTAAACAACAATATCGCTTTTCAAAAAACAAACAAAAGTTGGGCTGGTAAGTCAGTTGGTGGGTATGCAAGTAGTATCCGCCAGTTAGTTGATGAATATCAGGCTACAAGTCTCTTAGATTATGGATGCGGCAAAGGGTTGCAATATACACGACCGACTGTATATAAAGGAACCAATGTTGAACAAACGTTTGATCAATACCTTGGAATATCTAATGTATATCGTTATGATCCTTGTGTTGAACACCATAACCAACTACCCTCCGCTGATCAAAAGTTTGACGCAGTTATCCTTACGCAGGTATTGCCATTTATACCCGATGATGACATTCACTGGGTCAAAGATCTTCTAATGTCATATACTGGTAAGTTTTGTTTTATTGGCAATTATGATCCAGTCCGGCCGGTTAAACAATCAAAACAAGCGTTGATGGATCCTAAGTATTTTAGAGTACAAAGAACCATGGACTGGTATTACGATCAATTTGCTGATTGGACTGGATCTGCACTTTATTGGAATTTCAAAGTAAATGAAAATACACGAATTTTTAAACGAAGCCATTAGCAGCCAGGTATTTCACTATACCAATATTAGATCAGCCCTAGATATCTTACTCGCTGGTGAATTTAAATTGTCATCGTCTCTGGGCTCTATAGAAGCAACATACATGCCTCCGGGATATCATTATTTTTTGTCAACTACCAGAACACTAACAGGTGGGTATCACTCTACCATTGGTGACAGCGCAGTGATGTTTAACCTTGATGGAAATTTTTACAATAGAATAACCAAAGGAAAAGCAGTAGACTATTGGCAAGATCGTGGCAAAGGTGTAGACTATGCCAGTAGACCTAGCGAAGCTGAGGATAGAATTTTTAGCAGAACAAATACTTTACCGCTTGGTGGTATTACATCAATACATGTATATGTCCGGCCAATGGACGAGAAAGAGAGAAAAAACTGGGGAGAAGGTACTCCGGGTCTAGCAAGAAACCTGTTACTAGCAGCAAAAATAAGAAAAATCCCGGCATTTTTGTATGAAGATAAAAAATTATGGAAAAGCCAATCGCCCAAGGGGCGAGTCGGCATAACACCTAGAGAAGTACTCAAGGGTCCTAGTCCATTGCGACGCAGGACTTCGGCCCACCCAGGTTATCTTATGCCGTGGATAGAGTTAATGTATGCTAAAAACAACAATCAATTGTCTAAAAAAGCCGATCAGATCCGATATAATCTAGCGTATGATTACGATCGTGCAGATGCAGCCCGGGGCTTATCTGTTGATTTGTCCAACGCAAGAAAACCTAGCTCGGGAATAGATTACGAGCATGTTAAAAAAATAATTAGTTTTATGCGTAAGAATAAACTAAAATCCACAACAGATTTTGTTGAATTTCTTGCCCGGCAATGGAAAGCAAGAGCACCTAATTAATTATCTACGCACTTAAATGTCTACTAACAATGCTTTAAATACTAAAGTATTGTTTTTCTGAGTAGACTATGATTAAAAAATATCTTTATGCGTTACTAGGAGCAATGACGGCCGGCATTGCGCAATCCGCCGAACTTAATTTTGACTTTAAAAGTCCAGCATTCTCTGGAGTTGGGTATAGTTCGCATGCTTTAACTATATATCAACTTGAGGAAAACCGTAAACAAAAAATCAAAGATGAACAAAAGGCCATTGAAGAAAAGGCCTTGAGAGAATATCAAAGCACAAACGCCTACAAGTTTAAAAACAATCTAGAGAGTCGTATATACGCTCAACTGTCAAAACAGATTGCCGACAGCTTGTTTGGGGAAGGTTCAGCAGGTGACACTGAATGGGCAGAATCTCAGACGCCATTTAGTGATACAATCAAATGGCGTAGGCTCGATGGAATAGTCTATGTAGAAGTCTACAACTCAAATGGTGACATCTTGGCTGACTTTAATGTACCTGTGGGGGAGTTTGCATTTTGACCAGGCTAACGTTTTTTGCATTAGTAACAATTCTAGTGTGGTTACCAGGGTGTGCTTCGGTGGTTAACATTCCCGAGCCCGAAGAACCCAGAGTTGTAAAAAATACCAACAAGGAGTTTAACACCATTGCACCGCCTGCAGGTGGTCCTATAGTAGCAGCAGTATATA
>Ga0116204_1001283_pt1 | contig 14062 bp, 9 predicted proteins | sample LakKivwa52mmetaG_FD_94481 | JGI IMG/M metagenome (GOLD analysis project Ga0116204, IMG submission 94481) | Anoxic lake water microbial communities from Lake Kivu, Rwanda to study Microbial Dark Matter (Phase II) - Lake Kivu water 52m metaG | ecosystem: Environmental > Aquatic > Freshwater > Lake ...
GGGGAGAAACAGCGGAGGCGTTTTCCTTACTACCATACACAAGTTTACAGAAGATACACAACTGCTTACCGAAAGAGAGAATGTCATTTGTATTTCGGACGAAGCACACCGAAGCCAGGTAAACCTTGACCAAAAAGTGAAAGTGACAGAGAATGGTGTGAAGAAAACTTTTGGCTTTGCCAAATACCTGCACGATTCATTGCCCAATGCCACTTATGTCGGTTTCACCGGAACGCCAATTGATGCAACGCTTGATGTGTTTGGAAAAGTAGTGGATGCCTATACAATGACCGAATCGGTGAAAGATGAAATCACCGTAAAAATTGTTTATGAAGGCAGGGCCGCCAAAGTTGCATTGAAAAACGGCGAACTGGAAAAGATTGAACAATACTATGAAGAGGCAGCAGAGTCAGGAGCAAACGAATACCAGATAGACAAGAGTAAACAGGAAACGGCAAATATGTATGCCATTTTGGGCGATCCTGAACGATTGCAGGAAGTGGCTGAGGATTTTGTAACTCACTATGAAAAGCGAATTTCAGAAGGCGCCACGGTAAAAGGAAAGGCCATGTTTGTGAGTAGCAGCCGTGAAATTGCATATGCACTCTACCAAAATATTATCGCTCTGCGCCCTGAATGGAATGAAATCAGAGAAGCTGAGGAAGGCGCCCAACTTACCGACAAGGATAAAAAAGAGCTGAAGCCCGTTGAACGCATTAAATTGATTGCCACCAGGGGACAAGACGACACTAAAGAACTCTATGATTTACTGGGAACAAAAGAATACCGTAAAGAACTTGACCGACAATTCAAAAGCGAAAAATCGAATTTCAAAATCGCAATTGTGGTTGATATGTGGCTCACCGGTTTTGATGTGCCATATTTGGATAGCATTTACATTGATAAACCAATTCAACGGCACAATCTGATTCAAACCATTTCGAGGGTAAACCGCAAGGTAGAAGGCAAGAACAAGGGGTTGGTTGTGGATTATATCGGTATCAAAACCCAGATGAATCTGGCGCTGAAGCAATATAGCGCAGGCGACAAGGACAATTTTGAAGACATTGCCGAATCCCTCATCATTGTTAGAAATCACTTAGACCTTCTGGCTAAACTGTTTCACACGTTCGACAACTCAAAATACTTTAAAGGCACAACCATTCAACAGTTGAACACATTGAATCTGGCAGCAGAATTTGTTCAGCAAACCAAAGAACTGGAGACCCGCTTTATGGGCTTGGTAAAGCGACTCAAAGCCGCATACGATATTTGTGCAGGTAGTGAAAAACTGACTCAAACCGAAAGAGATTACACCCATTTTTACCTGGCAGTTCGTACCATAGTTTTTAAACTGACAAAAGGCAATGCTCCTGACACAGCGCAAATGAACGCAAAAGTTCGTGAAATGATTAAAGAAGCATTGCAAAGTGACGGTGTAGAAGAAATTTTCAAAGTTGGTGAAGAAATCGAAAGCGAACAAAACATTTTTGATGAAGATTATTTGGCAAAGATTGACAAAATCAAACTGCCCAACACCAAAATCAAATTGCTTCAACAGCTATTGGCAAAAGTTATTGGAGAAATCAAGAAGGTCAACAGAATTAAGGGAATTGACTTTACCAGGAAAATGCAGGCATTGGTTGAGCGCTACAACAACCGGGATGCAAATGATATTTTAAGAAGCGAAGTATATGAGGAAATGGCTGAAGCTTTGACAAACCTGATCTGGGATGTTCATAAAGAATTTAAAGCAGGTGATGAATTGGGAATTGATTTTGAAGAAAAGGCATTTTACGACATCCTGAAAGAGCTATGCAAAAAATACGACTTCACCTACCCTGAAGACAAGCTTATTGATTTGTCAAAAGCAGTTAAAGTAATCGTTGATAGTCAGGCCAAATTCCCTGACTGGAACAAGCGGGACGATATAAAATCAGCATTGAAAGTTGATTTGATTTTGATTTTAGATGAGTTTGGATATCCTCCGGTTGAGAGAGACGAAGTGTATGTTGAGATTTTTGAACAGGCAGAAAGCTTCAAGAAAAACAGACAATAAACAACTTTAGCATTCACTCATCCCGGATGCATTCGATGCCAGGATGCACAAAAAGTACATCAGAATTTTTTAATCAACTGATTGAAAACAGGAAGCTTTTACTATTCATGAATTTGATCACTCAATGGACTGCTGTCTTTGGACATCTTCGAAATCAATTTCCTTTGTTTGTATTTCATATTGAGAACCTGATTCGCTTCTCTTTTCAGTTTGGAAGTCTTTAGCCTGCTTTTAATAGTATTTGGTTTTAGAAAGTATTTGTCTGAGAGTCTGGAAAAGATAACATCTTCCCTCCATCCTTCGAGATACAATTCATAGAAATCCTGTGAGATAGCATCCCACTTTTTCTCTGCTAACGTTTTGGTGACAAATTGCAGGATATTCTTTTTTGGCATCTGATCAATTCTCTTTAAGCGACCATCGCAGTTAACTTCAATGCAGCCTTTGCTAGTACCAGAGCTGCATATTAACGGTGACTGAACGCTTTTGATTAGACTCTTAGTGTAAGAAACGTCAAAGACTTACAAAACTTAAATGTAAACTATCAATGTGCACATAATCAGCATCATATTGGATAAACCGGACTAAGCTGATCCCCTAAGACGGGGATTTTGGAGTATCAATTTACTGTGAATGAAATTGAGATTGGCTGCCAATCCGGCGGATACTAACCTGAATTGGAATAGCCGAAGAAGTCAGATTTTCCTCTTTTCTATCAGGAAGTCCTGGGGTACATTTTGGGGTACTGAAAAAAGAAAAGCCTTTAAATTTTTCAACATTTAAAGGCTTAACTTGTTTAAAATCAACATGAAAGCGGTCCGGACGGGACTCGAACCCGCGACCCCGTGCGTGACAGGCACGTATTCTAACCAACTGAACTACCGGACCAATATTTTAAATGAACTACTCAATATCCGGGCTCGAACCAGCGACCCTCCCGACCGTGTCGGGATATTCTAACCAACTGAACTACCGGACCAGAAAAGAACTTTCAAAAGCGGCTGCAAAAATACATCAACTTTTTTATCTACCAAGATTTTTTCATGCTCTGAGCAAAAATTTCCTGAAATTTTCCTTCTGCCTGATCACCAGATGTTATCCAGCTACTCTATCTGCCAGAAAATCAGTGTTTTTTCTTTTTCAGGTAGAGATAATCGAGATAGTAAAGAAGTCGCAGCGAAAGGCTATTATCGGCCGGCGAATCAATCGTCCGGTTCAAATTGCCGAAATAATCCCCGTAACCGGTTCCTTCCAGGTAGGTTTGAATGGCATTTTTCCAGGCAAAGGCCAACTCGCTGCCTGGCGCAAATTCCCAACGCAGAATCATGTCAATGTTGAAGATATTTACCTCAAAGTCGTGCTCTGCTGTGTAATCGGTAGGGGCAAGGCTGCCATCGCCCTCAAGCTTGTAGAATTGCAGATAATCTGCCTTCAGCCAGTAGTGTCGCATTCTGAAATCCAGTGCAATACGGTTGGTGAAAATGTAAGTGACCTGCAGAATATTTTCAACGTTTTCGATGTCCCGCCGACCCATTATTATGGATTGCACATCGTTGTTATTTGTCCTGGTTACAAAACCATAATCGTTGTTTTTCGGATTCCACAGTCCTGATAATTTCAAGGTCAACCGGTCGGAAACCCTGAGACGGGGTTCGAGAGCGAGCAGCACCGATGAGTAACCAAGTTGGGGTACTGCGGAGTAATCGGCGTTTATGTCAACGATGAACCGTTTCCGGTAATCCGGCGAAAGGAAAATGCCGGCTTCCCATTCCGGCGGGATGAGGAAGGGCTGGCCGGGGGTTCTGGCTTCGTAATAGTCGTTTTCATCCACAGGCTTGACGTAGAAATTGAGCCCGACGCTGAGGTGATTTCTGAAGGTAGCCCACGAGTTGCCCTGAAACGAGAAATCGGTAAAGGTGTTGGGCTTATAAAGGGTTTTGTAAGTGGTGCTGAGTGTGTTGCTCATTCTCAGCAGTTTCCAGAAAGGGTTGTAAAAGTTGTAGTTGAGCTCCAGCCGGTTCGACATCGAGTTGTTGGACTGGATGTATCCGAGGTCATTAGGGTCGTACTGGTCGCTTTCGGCAAAATGGGAATATGTGAACCTGAACTGGCCTTTCGTCTTACTCAGCCGCAAATTGTAATGCATTCCGAGTTCGTTGTCGGTTTCGGGAAAATATAGCTGACTAAGATTGAAGCGCCCGTAGATGGAGTAGGTGGAGGATTTGTTGAAAAGCAAAAACTGTGTCCCGGTTACATTGGCGGTGTAATAATTTTTCCCTTTGTAAACGTTTGTATTATAGAAACTTACATAGCTGTTGTTTTTCAGATTCTGATCCAGCACCAGCATATTGTAATTGGAAAAAGGCTGTGTTGTGACTTTGCGGGTATTTCCTGACGAGTCAGAAACTGTGGCAAAAGTCTCGGCTGAAATGGCATTAAACACGCCGATGCCCAGCCCTTTATTGGTTCGTCCCGAGAGTTTCGTGGCGTTGATCAGGTTGGTATTTGCGGGATTTTCACTAATAAACTCGCCCTCATCAAGGCTGTCATTTACCGAAGTAAACCCATCAGGTGTGGCGCCAACACGCCGGGTGTAAAAGACGTTTCCTTTCTGAAACAGTTCGGTTCCCTCGGTGAAAAAGGGTCGTTTTTCTTCGTAATAGATTTCGAAAGGCGTGAGGTTAAAAACCTGGTCGTCGGACTGCACCTGCCCGAAGTCGGGGATCAGGGTCATATCGAGGGTGAAGCTTTCGGTAAGTCCGTATTTCAGATCAATCCCGTAGTGCAGGTTATAACGCCATTCGGTTTCAAGGGCTTTTTTCTCGATGTAGCCTGAAACATAGGGGTTAAACGATAGCCGCACCGGAGGTTTTATGCCGTCCAGACCGGTGATCAAACCTGCCTGCTTTTGTGAACCTTCGATACTTTTATCCACAAAGCTCCACGTAAATGTCTCACGCGTGCTCCTGACAGACCTCCAGATATTTATCCCCCAGGCACTTTTTGTCTCCTTGGGGAAACGCAAGGCAGAATATGGGATCGAAAATTCTGCTGACCAGCCGGAATCATTTATAGCCACATCACTTTTCCAGACAGCGTTCCATGAGATATCGGTATCATCCTCAGTAAGTTTAAAATCCACCTGGACACCGGAGCTTGAGACCATAAAACCAAAACCGTTCAGGCCGTCGTCAAACGGGTTGATCTCAAAGCCGATATAGTCAGCATTCAGTTCGTCCGAGTCCCTGAAACCCAGTTCCTTAAGGATTTTATCAGGCTTGCTGTCGTACATCATTGCACCGATGTAAATGGCCGCATCGTCAAACAGAAAACGCACTTCGGTTTTCGTTCCGGCCGGGCCTCCGTTAACCGGCTCATACTGATAGAAATCAACGGCCGGAGGCGCCATTTGCCACTGCGGATCGTTCAGATGGCCATCAATCAAAGGATGCGAATCGGCTTTTATGGCAACTGCCTGCTTGCGCACATTCTGGGCTAATGCAGGTAAACCGGCTAAAATCAATGTAAGGATCAGGAGAAATGAGTGGGGTAGAATTTTCACGCTTAATCGGAGAGTCCTGTAAGTTGTTTGTAAATCGAGTAGTCATAACTGCCATAGCAGCAGAAAATTACTTTTTCCGGTAGAGGATTTTCGGCGAGATAATTTTTCACCACCCTTATTGCAATTGCGGCAGCTCTCTCTTTAGGGAATCCATAAACTCCGGTACTTATGGCAGGAAAAGCGATGGTTTCGCACTGGTATTGGTTTGCCAATCCAAGGCTCACCGAATAACAGGATGCGAGCAGGTCATCTTCGCCGGAGCTTCCGCCCCGCCAAACAGGTCCGACGGCATGAATGACATACCTGGCCGGCAACCTGTAACCTTTGGTGATTTTTGCCTGTCCTGTTTCGCAGCCGCCCAGCTTTTTACATTCGTCATACAACTGACGCCCGGCAACGCTGTGTATGGCGCCGTCCACGCCGCCACCGCCAAGCAAAGTCCGGTTGGCAGCGTTCACTATCGCATCCACCTTTAACCGGGTAATGTCGCCTATTACTATTTCGATTCCGTTGTTCATAAATAGATTGTTGATGTTTTGATTGACCTACGCTTGTCCAATAATTTATAATCCAGAAAAAAGCTAAGAATAGATGGGATTATTCTGGCAGATTTCATCCCACTCATCAAAAATTGCAGAGCAATAAAGCTTTTCTTTATCCGGAACCTGCGTATGAATTGATCACTTTTGAAAACGGGGGGCAGCAACCCCCGAATTGAGGGATTCGTATCGAACAGGTAGTACAAAAGCGGATAAATCTGGTAAAACTGCCGATACCGGCGCAATTCTCGTTCATCAGTGTTTGGAATGCGGTAGGCGGCCATTGCGGTAGAGATTTCTTTCAACAGACCCTGCCCATATAAAGCCCTGTCGTTTCCATGCTGCTCAAACTCAACTATGTACATTCCAAAGCACCAGTTTCGCAGGGTTAGCGCTGTATTTACCGCACGAATACCCTGTGCTTTCAGCTCCTGATGCACATGCGATAATGTTTCTATAAGGTTTTCGAATTTCATTTTTCTGACTATCTTTTCCCACTTACAAAATAAATTCCCAGACAATGAAAAAGATGCTGAATGCAGAGAGGAATACAATTCCCAGCCAGGCATAAATCCTGAGCCATCGCTTCGGCCGGGCGAACTGTGGCACATGCTTGTCCATGATTACACGGTAGTTGATGATGGCCAGAACCGGCGCCGTAACGAATGAAATGGTTGTAGCCATGTCAACCATAAAGCGCATTGTGCCTGACAGATAGCCCAGCAAAGCCACCGTTCCGATGACCACCACCAGAATCCAGACCCAGTAAAGCCGCCGGTAATATTTGGAAATCAGGATGGTTTTCGAAAACAGGAGCTCTGTGGATTGGCGCAGCACGCGCGGGTAGGCATCCAGGCAGGTAATCACCGTGCTGAACATGGTAGTGAGCGCTGCAATTGCAATCAGCGGATAGGCCCATTTACCGATGCTTGCCGTGTACATCGAAATCAGTTGTCCGGCAAACTGGGTTCCGTTGGCAGATAGATTTTCGCAGGAGCCAAACATCACCAGCGCTCCCAGCGCAAGGAAACAGATTCCCAGAAAAGCAGCGCCGATATACCCAATGTTGAAATCGTTCAATGCCTGCTTCATGTTAGGCCGGGTTCCCAACTGGTCTTCTTTAGCCACCGACCAAAGCGAATGCCAGACAGAGACATCAATCGGGGCCGGCATCCAGCCCACAAAGGCAATCAGGAACAAAATATCCGCGTGCCGGCTCCAATCGAAATTTCCTGAAACCGAGGCATGATCGAAGAAGCCGTGATTAAAAGCAAGCAAAACTGCGATGATTGTGGAGAGGGTGAGGGTTATGATAACCACTTTGATGATTTTGTCGAGGGCTGAATAATGGCCAAGACCCAGAATCACCATCGAAACAACAAGCAGTAAGGCCGAAATCCAGACCGGGGATAGGTGAATATTGAAAATGCTGTTGAAAATTCCGGCAGTTACAACCGTCACTGCGGCCTGGATCGCAAACATGGTTCCGATGGTCAGCACCAGGTAAAGAATCAAAACCCAGTTGCCCAGCAGTTTGTATCCCTCGATGAGCGACTTACCGGTGGCGTTGGCATAACGGGGGCCAAATTCCATAAAAGGATACTTGAGCATGTTGGCCAGAATAAGAACCCAAACCAGCTCAAATCCATAACTGGCACCGGCTCTGGTAGATTGAACCAGATGCGAAACACCCACCGCAGCTCCCGCAAAAACCAATCCCGGACCTAAAGTCCTCCAGAACCTGAAAAGTTTTGTTGCCATAACCCTTTCCCCCTTTCAATCAGAATTTGTCGAAGCAAAAGTAGCCAATTCACCGTTAACCTTTACAAAATCTTGCATCACAGGAATAAAGCAGATTGCATTTGTGTCTAACCCATTAATTCACAAATTTTCTTTGAAGTAACTGTATTCAAATAGCGACTAAGAAAAGATAAGATTTTGTTTCACTTCGTTCACAAAACCTAACCTTTTCCAAGTCGGGGTTAACCTGCATAAAATCAATGTTTTTCAAAAAGAAATGAATTATGCAGGTTAAAAAACAATTCAGCCAAAATCCTGTTAAACATTTGTCAAATCTTACTTTAGCTTTAAAAATGATCAGAAATTTTTTCCTTTTAACCATTGTTTTCATCACCATCGGGGCAATGGCCCAGCGGCCAGGCGGCCAGGGCGGCAGCGGAATGCAGAATCTCCCTCCCGAAGGAGTTATCAAAGGTCAGATTATTGATTCCTACTCCGGAAAGCCGATGGAATATGCCAACGTAGTCCTGTTCAGCCACCGCGACTCAAGTATGGTGACCGGCGGCGTTACGGGCAACGATGGTTCTTTCGAACTGAAACAGGTTCCTTATGGTCGTTTTTATATGGTTGTGCATTTTATCGGGTTCAATAAACTCACCCTCGAGGAAATCCGCATCATGCCCAACAACAAACTCATCAACCTGGGTCAGATAAAGCTCGATGGCGCATCACAAAGCCTCGAAGCCATTGAGATTACCGCCGAAAAGCAGCACATCGAATTTCAGATTGACAAAAAGGTGGTAAATGTTTCGCAGGACCTGATGGCGCAGGGAGGTACGGCCGTTAATGCACTTGAAAATACACCTTCGGTGAATGTGGATATCAACGGAGAGGTCAGCCTTAGGGGGAGCTCCAGTTTTACGGTTTTAATAGACGGGCGACCCAGCGTGCTCAAAGGTAGCGACGCCCTTCAGCAGATTCCGGCCAGCAATATTGACCGGATTGAGATCATCACCAATCCATCAGCGAAATACGACCCCGACGGAGTTGCCGGTATAATCAATGTTATTCTCAAACAAAAGCGCGAAAGCGGGATGAATGGAATTGTCAACCTTTCGGTGGGAACAAAGGATAAATTCAGCACCGATTTCCTGCTCAACTACCGGGCGGGGAAATTCAATTTCTTTGGCGGCGCCGATTACCGTGATTTCAATTCAGGCGGAGGCAGGGAATCACGCCAGGAATCCTACTTCGCCGACACTACCCGGTATATCAACTCGATTGGCGACCGGAGCATGAAACGCGGCGGATATACGCTTAGAGGTGGGATGGAGTATTATATGACCGACAAAACCTATTTCTCCCTGAATGGCGAGTTTGGCAGCTTTGAGTTCAACAGGGGGTTTACAGCACGTCAGACGGAATATACGCTGCCCTTATCCTATGACAAATTCCTTTATACCACAAGCAGTTCAAACCGTGAAAGAGGATTTTACCGCCTTTCATTTAATTCGCAGCATAAATTTGACGACAAAGGACATCAGATAGAGGTTTTATTTAATTACTCGGAGGACGACGACAACTCCTTCGACAACCAGACCGAATCGCTCACCGATTCCAACTGGAATATTGTTGACCCGAATCCCTATCAGATCAGGACTTTGGAACCCGGTAACGAACATGATCTCCGGTTCAAAGTTGATTATGTGAAACCTTTTGGCGAAACAGCCAGGCTGGAAGCCGGATACCAGGGCAGAATTGAACAAAGTACCGAGGACTACGAATTTATGTTCTGGGATGTTTCGTTGAACGAGTGGACAGAAAATCCACTCTATTCCAATAGTATGGATTTCGATGAAAACATTCATTCGATTTATGGAATATACTCCGATAAGATCAAAACTTTCGGATACCAGCTTGGATTAAGAACCGAATACAACTACCGGAGCATCGTCAATGCCAAATCCGATGAGCCTTCGCTGATTGACCGGTGGGATTTATTCCCGACTATACATGTATCCCAGACATTTTCCAATAAAGACCAGCTGCAGGCCAGCTATACCCGCCGTATTGACCGTCCGCGCGGCTGGTCGCTCGATCCGTTCGTGATGTATATTGATGCCTACAACCGCCGCCAGGGAAATCCAAATCTGAAACCAGAACTCACTGATTCCTACGAACTTGCATATCAAAAAAGGAAATGGGGATCGCTATTCTCCCTCGAAGGATATTACCGCATGACAACCGACAAAATAACCCGATTGAGATCGCTTCAGCAGGACGGAACTTTCCTCTACACTTTTGATAACGTCAACAACGACTACTCGCTGGGTTCAGAGCTTATGGTCAACACATCGCCCTGGAAATGGCTGGAGTTGAATGTTACCGGTAATCTTTATCATTACCGCATCAAAGGCGATCTGGAGGGTAACGAAGTGGACAACGAGAGCCTGAACTGGAATGCCCGCGTAAGTGCAACCTTCAAGCTGCCTTATGACTTCAGGATTCAGACCAACGGAAATTACAACGGCCCCAGCGTTACTGCCCAGGGTACGACGGAGGGTTTCTTTATGTCGAGTATTGCCCTGCGTAAAGAGTTTTTCGAACGAAAACTCTCCGTTTCGGCTTCGATGCAGGACATCTTCAAAACAGCCAAATGGGAAAGTACTTCTTCAGGAACCGGATTTTACTCTTACGACGTCATGACGCACGATTCGCAGGTGGTGATGCTAAACCTCAGCTACCGTATAAACAACTACAAGCGGCAGCGCACCAGCGACCAGCAGAACGGCGGAAATATGGATATGGGAGGGGATGATTTTTAAAGATGAGCCCAGTCTAAAAAGCCCATTTGCCCCTAAATCCCCAAATGGGGACTTTTCCAAACTGCTGATTTTTAGTGTTCTCCCATTTGGGTCAGGGGTAAAAACAATAAAAATCAGCAGTTTGGGTCTTTTTAGACTGAACTCAAACCTCACTCCTCTATGAAAAGCCCCGCCGCTATGCCATCGGCATAGAGTTTCCCCTGTTTGGTAAGCGTGATTTTATTCTCCTGTATAATCAGTAAGCCCTGCTGCAGAGGGAGTTTGATTTCTTTAAGCAGATGATACAGAAAGTTTTCGCCAAACTTTGACCTGGCCAGTTCGGTATCTATCCCCCATTGTGTGCGAAGGGATGTCATCATATATTCGTTGAACTGCTGGGTTTTGGTCAGCGTTTCAAATCCGTAATAATCATTTCCTTTTTCAACCCCATCCAGGTAGTCGCTTATATTCGCCACATTCCAGCGCCTGGTAATTCCATAGTAAGAGTGTGCCGACGGACCAAGTCCAAGATATTTTTCCCCCGTCCAGTAGCTTGTGTTGTGCCTTGAATAACTTCCCGGCAGCGCAAAATTGGAAATCTCATAATGCTCATAACCTGCTGCCTCCATCATTTCCATCAGGATTTTAAACTGGCCGGCGCTCTTTTCGTCCTCCACCGGGGTGTATTTTCCTTTTCGTATAAAATGATCCAGCGCAGTACCCATTTCCACGGTTAGCGCATAAGCTGATATATGCGGAATTTCCAGCTCCAGCGCTCTGCTTATGTTTTCGATCCATTGCCCGTCAGAAAGCGAAGGGATGCCGTATATCAGATCAATACTGAGGTTTTCGAAGCCAGCATTTTTTGCCAGGTATATTCCTTTGATGGCCTCACTTGCCGAATGGATACGATTAAGATAAGTTAGATCACTATCCCTGAACGACTGAATGCCAATGCTCAGACGGTTAACGGGTGTTTGCCGTAGGGTAGCAAGCCACTCTTCGCTGATATCGTCGGGGTTGGCTTCCACGGTGATTTCCGCATCAATAGCAATTCCAAAGATATTACCGGCTTTTTTAAGCATTTCATCCAACTGATCTGCGTTGAGCAATGAAGGTGTTCCCCCGCCAAAATAGATGGTATTCAATGGATTATCACCAAAAAAATTTCGGTTCAATTCCATTTCTTTCTGGATGGAAGGAACGATTTCAGGGCGGAATTTTTTTGTGGCGAGCGAATAGAAGTTGCAGTAATGGCACTTTTGCCTGCAAAACGGGATGTGGATGTAAAGCCCTGCCATGCGGGGTTATTGCTTTACATATTTGCGCAGAACGATCCTGAAAGTCGTCCCTTTGTCAATAGCCGATGATTTGACAAATATTTTACCGCGGTGATAGTTGCGTATAATCCTCTCCGACAGCGAAAGCCCCAGCCCCCAGCCATGTTTTTTGCTGGTGAAGCCCGGATTGAAAATTCTTTTGAATTTTGATTTGGGGATTCCTTTACCAGTATCGGTCAGATCAATAATCACATGATCGGTTTGCTCTTCAACATTCACTGTAAATACACCTTTGGAGCCCATCGCATCCACGGCATTTTTGGTGATATTTTCGATCACCCACTCGAAAAGATGCAGGTTGATCGGGGCAAGGATCACCTTTTCGGGGCCGGGATAAATTTCGTAGGATATCTTGCGCGAAGTCCTGGTTTTCAGGTAGGCAATGGAGTTGTAAACCACCTCCACAATATTCTCGTCGGCAAGCTTTGGCACTGAGCCGATTTTCGAGAACCGGTCGGTGATTTTTTCCAACCGGTCAACATCTTTTTTAAGCTCATTGATGGCGTCGTGATTGATGTTCTCCATTTTCAGCAGCTCCATCCATGCTATCATTGACGACAGCGGTGTGCCCAGCTGATGCGCAGTCTCTTTGGCCAGCCCCACCCACACCTGGTTTTGCTCCGAACGCCTTGCCGTGCTGAACATCGTGTAGCCGATAAACAAAAACAACCCGACTATCAGCAACTGCACTATGGGGAAAAACCTGAGCTGCGTGAGCAGGTAGGAGCCTTTGTAGAAGATGTAGCTTTTGCCGAGGTTGGTCAGGTCTATTTCAATGGGATTATTACTGGCAGCCATTTCGGCGATGGTTTGCTCAACAAACACCGGATCCATGATCTTATCCGGTTCAATGTTACCAAAATCAATCACCTTTTTCTTTGTGCTGTCGGTGATGATGACCGGCACGCTGGCGGCATTGATTACCACCTCGGAAAAAAAGTCCCTTACCAGGCTGTTGAGCACATCGTGCAACTCGCTGTAAAGTTTGGAATCCTTGTAATAGAGGTAATTCTTCTTGTTCTGAAAATACCGTGCCGGAATGGGCGGGTACACAGAGTATTCGTCAAGCAGCTTGCCAGAGAGGAAAGTAACCGTATCTTTATCAAATTCAACATTTTTGGTGTTGATAATGCGGCCGTCTTCATCGGTGAGGATTACCGGGATGGTGTTGTTGGAGCGGATGATGTCCACATAAAACGTCAGGTCAATATTGGGATCATCCGACCGGATCAGTTGTTTGTATGCTTCGGCCAGGAGGGTAACCCGTTTGCGGTCTTCTTCGCGTATCTGCTGGAAAAACTGCTCGATGTACTTTACCAGTTCAGTTTTGCGGTAAATGGCGTCAGCCCAAATCTTTACGTTCATCTGCTCCTGCTCGGCTACCTTGCGGACAATAATGCTGGTGTAGTACATTGATCCGGCTACAATTGCAACTGCCAGAGCAAACAGGAACAACTTCCATTGCCTCTTCTTCGCGTAAATATTCAGCTTGACCATCAGTATAAATATGCAAGCAAACGCCAAAAGCAAGGCCTTATTATTGAAGGGACTTAACCGTTAAATGAACCTATCCGGCGGGAGGTCAGAAGACCGGGCAAAGGGTAATAGTGAACACAATATATGGTTATGGAAATCATCATTCTTTTTTTTGAGAATAAGGTAATAAGGTTATGAAAATCAACGGGATACGTTTTCTACTAAGGTTTTGCTTAAAGATAAGGTTTTACTTCTCCGAAAAATGACCTTCAAATGATGAAGACCTTATTTTCCATTTCCAAACCTTAGTAGAATTGAGCAATCATCCTGCATTCCAACCTTATTACCTTATTTTCAATGATTTGGGCTGAAAATGAACAATCGCTAACAAAAAACAACCTCAATAAGGTAATAAGGTAATGAAAATCAATGGGATACATTTTCTACTAAGGTTTTGGTTCAGGATAAGGTTGTCCCTCTCCGAAAAATGAAAGATGAAAACCTTATTGCCATCTTCAAACCTTAGTAGAATTGAGCAATCA
>Ga0116204_1001284_pt1 | contig 14056 bp, 17 predicted proteins | sample LakKivwa52mmetaG_FD_94481 | JGI IMG/M metagenome (GOLD analysis project Ga0116204, IMG submission 94481) | Anoxic lake water microbial communities from Lake Kivu, Rwanda to study Microbial Dark Matter (Phase II) - Lake Kivu water 52m metaG | ecosystem: Environmental > Aquatic > Freshwater > Lake...
GAGCCTCTGTGCAACACAACGATCACGGTTGAATGTAGCTTCTGTTGGCTGTACAGCTACACAGACGGACAGATTGACACAATGTTCACTGTCGAGGGCAGTCACACCATGATTGTGCCGGACAGTGCGGTTGTGGAAGAACTCATGTTTGTCGTGGCCACAAAGCAGGATGCAACCTATGACGTGAGCAGGTGTTCAGAAGTATATCAGAGTAACACTCTGACCGGAGCAATGAATGACACGATCAGGATTGCTATATCGCCTTGAAGATAATTAAGAATCCCTCCCTATCTTGTTTTGCTTATTTCAATTTTCCCAATGCCCATCTCCCCGATGGGCTTTTTTTGTTTGCACAATCATTAGATTCAGTGAATAATACATATTTTAGAAATGTTGATTATCAAGCATCTAAAAAATATTTATCATTTTTTTGCATAATTTTTATAAAAACACTTGACAAGTTACATTTCTTGATATATCTTCGCGTCATTATTTCAACATAAATACACAAAACCATATGCCAGATATTAAAGAATTAGAGGAAGCTAAGAAGGCTCTGGATAAAATATTTGACTCCATTAAAGAGAGTCAAACCCCGAAGGCTTCACTCGGCGACAAGGGGCTTATGGCTACCATCACCGAAAACGTTATCAGCGAACTCCTTGAAAGAGGGTTAATCGCCGATAAACTCCTTACTCCTATCGAGGCTATGGAGATGCTTCAGATAAAGCACAGGCACACACTAAAAAAATACATGGATAAGGGCTTGCACCCTATCTATCCACATAAGAACGCTCGGCCTCGTTACAGGTTGAGCGATGTGAGTAGGTATATAAGGATGTTGTCGTAACATAAACATAAACACACCCCCAATGAATTTAACAAAAACAATGAGCAGTCGTGAGATTGCAGCCCTCACGGGTAAACGTCATTCTGATGTGCTTGAAGCTATCAGGAATATGGAGGCTGCATGGGTACAGGTTAGCCAGCGGAAATTTCCGCTCGCTGAATATACTGACGAACAAGGCAAAACAAGACCCATGTACAACCTATCAAAAACAGAGTGTTTGTACGTGTCCACAAAGTTCAATGATGAAGCACGGGCAAGAGTTATCCTCCGGTGGGAAGAACTCGAACAGAAGCAGCATCTTGATTTTTCAAACCCTGAAACCGTGCTTATGCTTGCCGAAAACTGGAAGCGTGAACATGATCTGAGGATAGAAAGAGAACAGCAGTTACAACTTGCCGAAACAACCATCAAACAGCAAGCCCCAAAAGTGCAATACCATGATAGAGTTTTACAGTCAGAGGGACTGTTTGCTGTAACACAGGTAGCAGCCGACTTGGGCATCTCAGCTATTATGCTGAATCGTTTCCTTGCTGAAAAGAAGTGGCAGTTCAAGGTAAACGGCTGTTGGACACCTGCACACCCTATTAAAGACAGGGGCTATTTCAAAAGCCGAACTTTCATTTACATGAATGAAAGAGGCGAAGAACAAAGCTCCATGCTGTATTACTTCACCCAAAAGGGGCGTAAGGCAGCAATGGAACTATATCAAAAGAGCAAGGAGGTAGCAGTATGGTAGCTCTTATAATAATAGGTGCTGTTGTAGCACTCGGACTTGTATCGTTGATACACGCCATTAAAAACGCTCCGTTGATTGATGATGAACCTTTTAATACACACACAAATGAAAATTCAAATCCTAAAAATTAAACTCAAAAACTTCAAGGGTATAAAGTCCCTCGAAGCCTCGTTCTCGAAGGACAATGAGATCACAGGACAGAACAGAACCGGAAAGACAACCGTCTTTGATGCTTTTCTGTGGGTCTTAACCGGAAAGAATAGTGAGGATGAAAAAAACTTCACGGTGAAACCACAAAACGAGGACGGAAGCCCTGTAAGTAAGGTTGACACCGTTGTTGAACTTGTGCTTGACGTGACAGGTCAGGAATATAGTCTCAGGCGTGAGTACCGCGAGAAGTGGACGAAACGCAGAGGCAGTATAACAGAGGAAATGACCGGACACACAACAGATTACTTCATAAACGAAGTTCCTGTAACAGAAAAGGAGTACAATCAGCAAATTGATGGGATTATAAGCATCGACAGGTTGAAACTGCTCTCCAACCCATACCACTTCAACTCATTGAACTGGAGAGCGCAAATAGCTATCCTAACCGAAATATCAGGAGGTGAAGAGAGTAATGATGCCGTCCTTGCCGAAAACCCCGAACTAATCCCTGTAATTGACCGGATGGCGAAAGAAAATAAAAACCTCCATCAGTTAACAAAGGAATACGCTGCAAAGCGCAAGAAACTCGTTGAGGAGTTTGATGAACTGCCTACACGAATTGATGAAGCCAGACACAACGCGCCTGCCTATACTTCCGAAAGAGAGTTTATGACAGAAAAAGGCAATCTGCAATCCAAGATCGAAAAACTGGAAGCGGCTATTGCTAACAAGGGAGAGGCAGTAACACAACAAGCGGAGCAGTACCAAAAGGAACTTGCTCTTGCTGTACGCAAAGAGGAAGAAGCCGAAAAAATTAAGGCTACACTAAAACAGCAGCACGAGGCTAAGGAGCAAGAAAAAAACAAGACCATTGCAGCCCTTCGATCTGAACTCAACTCTCTCATGGGAAAACAGTCAGATAATGACGGGGCGTTAAAGAGGGCGGTTGCCTCATTGCAGCAATATGAAGCCGATGTTGCGGCACTCAGGGAGGAATACAAACGTGCGGCAGCGAAAACATTTGACGAAAGTAGTTGTGTATGCCCAACTTGTGCAAGGGAGTACGAGCATGAGCAGTTGCAGGATATGAAAGCTATGTTCAACGCACAAAAATCTCAAAGTCTTGCTGAGATCAACACAAAAGGACAGAGCATCGCTACACAAATCAAGCAACTCCAGGAAAATGTTACTTCATACAAGCAGCAAAACGAAATCATACAAAAGCAAATCGGTGAAACAAACCGGAAGATCGGTGAACTCACACAGGACACCGCAGCACCGGACTTCAACGAACTGGCGAAACAACATCCTGGCTACATCGCTATCATCAACGAGGCAAAGCAGATCAGGGCAAATCTTGTTATCCCGTCAAAGGTAGCTGACACAGAGGCATTGCAGGCTGAACTTGCAGAACTCCGCGAAAAGATGAAGCCTTATGATAAAATCATCGCGGACAATGAGAAGTACACACTTGCAGAAGTACGCGTAAACGAACTTACTTCACTAATGAAGGAGTGTGCCGCACAGATAGCCGACCTTGAAAAAGTTGAGGCTACACTAACAGACTTTGCCAACACCAAAATAAAACTGGTTGAAAACAAAGTGAATAGTATGTTTGATGAAAGTATCACTTTCAGGATGTTCAACCAACAAATCAATGGAGGTGTTGAAGACACCTGTGAGTGCCTTGTTTGGGGAGTGCCATTCAAAGATGCCAACCATGCCGGTCAAATCAATGCAGGTCTGCATATCATCAACACTCTCTCAAAGGCATACGGAGTTACCGTGCCTGTGTGGGTGGACAATGCTGAGGCGGTTAACCTTGTAATTCCAACAGCCGGACAACAAATCAGGCTATATGTGACCAATGACCCGAAATTATCAATAATCAATAATAATTAATCTGTATGACTACAACTCAATCAGGGGCTAACCTCCCCGCAGTTAAAAAGGTGGATGTATTGAAAAACGTCCTGAACGCTCCTTCGGTGATGGAGCAATTCAAAAACGCTCTGGACAAGAACGCAAGCTCATTTGTGGCATCCGTGATTGACATGTACAACGGTGATTTAACCTTGCAACGGTGCGAGCCTAAAGCCGTTGTAATGGAAGCCCTCAAAGCAGCCGTGCTGAAACTTCCGGTAAATAAATCTCTTGGTTTCTCATACATCATCGCTTATAACAACAGCGTAAAGAATGCAAACGGCGGATGGGACAAGGTGATGCAGCCGACTTTTCAAATCGGTTACAAAGGTTACATTCAACTTGCCATGCGCACAGGTCAGTACCGCACAATCAATGCTGATAAAGTCTTTGAAGGCGAACTCCGTCAGGTAAACAAGCTCACAGGTGAGATTGACTTTCAGGGAGAAAAGAAATCTGACAAGGTAGTAGGATACTTCGCTTATATTGAAATGATCAATGGTTTCAGCAAGACCATGTACCGTTCAGTTGAGGAAGTGACAGCCCACGCCAAACGGTTCAGTAAGTCATATGGCAGCAAAAGCAGTCCCTGGGTGACGGACTTCGATGCAATGGCACTGAAAACCGTACTATCCAACCTGCTCAGTCATTACGGATTCCTCTCAGTTGAGATGATGGGAGCATATGAGGCTGATTCAGTGGACAACAACAATGAACAGAAGTATGATGCCGACCTGAGCGACAATGCCAACAAAACCATTGTCAACTTCGAGGAAGCGGAGGTTGTTCAGGAAGCTATCGCAGAGACAGCCACAGAGACAACAGAGGACGGAATTGCACCAAATCCATCATTCTAAACAAATGAAACTACACGTATTAAATACCGGAAGCAGTGGTAACTGTTACTTGCTTGAAAGTCCCGATGGTGTGTTGATTGTCGAAGCAGGGGTAAGGCTTGCAGAGGTAAAGAAGGCTATTGGCTTTGATATGAGGAAAATAGTAGGCTGCATCATAAGCCACAGCCATGTTGACCACGCAAAGTACGCAGTCAGTTACGCTGATTCCGGTATAAACGTGTATTGCTCCCACGAAACAAGGGCAGAAGTAAGAGCCGACAAGCACCCTCTGTTTAAGCCCATTGTTGTTAAACAGAAGTTTAACGCAGGGAGCTTTCAAATTTTACCTATTGACCTTGTACATGATGTACGCAACTTTGGCTACCTCATAAAACATGATCTGATGGGGTTAACATGTTTCCTTACAGATACACACTACTCCCCTTCGGTTTACACAGGGCTTAACAACATCATTGTAGAAGCCAACTACTCCGAACATATCATTGCTCAGAGGCTTGCCAATGGACAGATAAACCACGCTTACTATGAACGTGTGAGAGGTTCACACCTTTCACTGGAAAATGCCATTGCTTTTTTAGAAGCAAACAACCTCAGTAAAGTAAGGAATATAATACTCATTCACCTTTCGGACGGCAACAGCGATGCAGAAATGTTTCGCAGCAAGGTAGCCTCACAATTCGGGATTCCTGTTTGGGTTGCCGACAAATATATGGTGATTGATATAGGGAATTTTTAACCCGTGTGTTTTTTAGTTTTTCGCGACCTCCGTGTGTAGGCAACACACCGTTGTTCTTTGTAAATGTTCTTCATGTGATGACACCCCCTGCTCCGGCAGGGGGTTTACGGGCAGATAGCTAAGTGGCTAAAGCGACCGATTAAGCGAATACAGAAAAAGCTAATGGGACAATCGCAGGTTCGATTCCTGCTCTGCCTACTATAACACACCTAAAACAATAAAGCTATGGCAATACAAATCATTCAGTTAGTTGAAGATCAGATTCTGGTCAATGGCAAGGTTGTTTCATTCGATGAAAAGACCGGCAAGATGGGCGAAGAACACGTACATCTGGAAGAAAATGAAAGAAAAGCGGCACAGAACTATATCAAATCGGTAGTGCCGAGAAAACTGAAGTTGCAGAGTAGTTTGGTGACGGTGTAGGGAGGTGCAAGTGAACTTTATTAATCACATATTTGATGAAGTAAAACGAGTATTAAAAGATACGGGAACTTGTTTTGTAAACTCAGTAGAACTATGAAACTCCGGTCAATCAACACCCGATTTTGGGAAGACCCCTACGTTGAAGACTTGCCTCCGCTTGGTAAGTTGTTGTTCATATACCTTATAAGCAACGACAAGACCAATATTGCTGGAGTGTATGAGATTAGTATTAAAACAATTTCATATGAAACAGGCATCAAGCCGGAGGAAGTTCAAAAGCTCCTGAAAAAGTTTCAGTCAGACAGTAAGATGATCTATGTGCATCAATATGTAGTGCTGTTTAACTCCCCGAAGCATCATGCCGTTGACAAAAGCCTATCCCTGAAAAAGAACATCACCAACACACTTGATAAACTACCTGAAAAGATTAAGGTAGTAGTAGCAAGTAGCCAATACGCCATGCTTGATGAGTTGATGCCCGATGATTTTATGAATTATCAACATAAGCCTATGTTCGCTGAAGATACACAACATGAGGTCACAGAAAGTGACATTAAGACAGTTGAAGAAAAGCCTGTAAGCAAACCATCATCAAAGAGAACAAAGGCCGTTCCTGTGGCAGACAGCCCCCCCACAGAAGAAGAAGTGGTAAAGTTCTTTGTTGAGAAAGGTTATACGTCAGAATCAGGAAAGAAAGCCTATGAGTATTACCATGAGGCAAACTGGAAAGACAGCAAGGGTAATCCGGTGATGAGTTGGAAACAAAAGGCAATATCGGTTTGGTTCAAAGATGAAAACAAAATTGGAAACCATGTAGCCGGTGCAAAGCCGTTGATGGCGAGTATAGGAAGCAACACAAGACAAGACGAACTTGCAGGAAAGATGGGTAAATTAATGAGTATTAACGAGGATAATTTAACACCATAAGACAATGAGCGAAAACATTGTACCATACGGAAAGCAACAGCAGCCAACGGCACTCGTTTCACTACTTGAAAACGAGCAGACACAGCGTATTAAGGAAGTGCCTACACAGAAAATCACCACCATGATAAACCGGATTGTGATGATAGCAGGGCTACCAGGCAATGCCATACCTGAAGATTCAACCTCATTTCCACACGCCACATATCTTGTCAAGATGATCAGAGAGCTTTTCGGGAACTACACCCCCGAAGAAGTTGTTCACGCCTTCAAACTGGCTGTAAAAGGAACTATCAAAGCAGACCTCAAAACATACGGAGCGATGTTAAGCACGGAGTATATAGGTGCAGTAATGAGATCGTATGCAGAATATAAGTCTGCCATCAAGAATGAGAACAGGCACAAACTTATATCAAGCAACACTGATGAAGTGAAGACAGACATAACAGATGATGAAAAGCGCAAACTTGCTCAGGATAGTTTCATGCTTGCATATGAGCAATACTACCAGAAGGGAATCATTGCTAACTATGGAGACACTACATACAACTTCATGGTGCGCAACAAAATGTTTTCTCCCGACATCACAGAAAAGTCAGTGATGAACGAAAGCATCAAAGAGGCGAAGGCTGAACTTGAAACAAAAAGAGAGCAGACTGTTTATAGTGCCGAGCGTACACGCCTGAAAGACATGATTTCCATGTTTGACAAAGGACAACACGCTCCAGAGAGGATTGTGCATAGCACTATGATCAAGAGACAATTTGATACTTGGATAAGAAACGGTATCAAAGCAAACGAATTAATCAAACAATAACACATCCATAAATGGAAACAGAAACCATGAGCGCAAAACCACGAAGGGTTGTCAAAAGAAAGTACATTAATATGGATGAAGTCAGATTCGATCTGATGAAAACCATGCAAACAACAGGACGCTATATGCACCCACTCGATATAATTGAGGTTGTGTGCGAAGCAGCCAATGTAGATATGAAAGCCATCACAAGGCGTAAGTCGCACCAGAAAATAGGCAGAGACGTTACCGATGCCACACAGGTTGCGGCAGCGCAGTTATTTATCCGCACACCAATGAATATTGACAGCATCGCTGCCCTTGTCAACAGGGATAGGACAAGCGTAAATTACTATGTTATGAACTTTGCCGCTATGAGGTTCAGCAGAGCCAAAAACGGAATTGCAGAACTCAGCAAAAAGGTTGAAGTAGTGCTCAATCAGATGGAGGGGTGATGAATAACGTTTTGCGGCTTGGCGGTCGTTTTAATGCCGCCAAACCGCTGTTATAAGTTGGCTGCGGATTATTAACGAAAAACTTAAATTTTAGAAATACAGATGAAAAAAGCACTTAACTTCAATTTTGCACGACAGCCCCTCTTTTGGGTATATGCTGTTATGTGCCGTTTTTTTAACTTCATTATTCTTGGAAGATACCGAGTTGAAATTGAAACACCACAATTTTTAGGTAGTCAAGATAATTTCTATATGCTAAAACAAATTGGTTGGCTGTATTTAATGACACTAAAATTTAAACACGATAAAAATTGTGGCGGCAATCACGATGTTCAATTTCATTCAATAGAAGATGCACATAAGTCAATTGTTAGGTGGCTTTAAAATGGCACATAACTACTATATGTACAAAAATTCACTAAAATATTAACCAATAAACCAAATATCCATATGAAATCACCCATCCACAGCAGCCGTATTACAATCAAATACAGCCGCAAAAACATCAGAACTGTTGAAGTTGAATACTTCGAGGACGAGAACCAAACAAGGTATGTCGAAATAAAACAATGCGACAAGCCTACTCTGTGCCTGAAGCAAAGCGAGTTCATGGCAGTAATCAATGAAATCGGAGTTATGATGCAAACACCGGAGTTCACTATGCACATGACCACAAAGAAGTACGCTAATGACGAAGCGGCACAAAACAAGGATATGTTGATTGAAAGCACAGTGGAGGATTAGCGGCATGGAAAAGACAACACCATCTCCCGAAGTCGTTGATGTAGCCCTGAGAATGTGCAACATTGAACTGGCAAAGCCACTGCTTGAACGTGTGCTTGATGTAGTTGATTTGTTAAGCACCGAACAAGGTAATGTGAGTATAAGTGATATTGAAAAGCTAAAGCAGCGTTGGAGGCTGCAAGCACAAGTTAAACCATTAAATATTAAAGAGTATGTCTAAAGAAAAAACTCTTAGTACACGACAGACGGCACGACATGGCACGACATACTAATTGATCACTTATAAATCAAATTAATATGAAAAAGTACAGACCAAGCAACGGAACAGAAGGTGAAATATTTACTGATCAATACTGTATGAATTGCATTCATTGTGACCCAGACCCAAGAGGAAAGAAACAATGTCTCATATTATGTAAAACACTTGTTTACGATCTTAATGACAAGGAATATCCAACAGAGTGGATTGTAAACGATGATGGGTTTCCGATATGCACGGAATGGGTTAAATGGGATTGGGGTAAAGATGGAGACCCTGACAACCCGCCACCAGACGCGCCAATAAAACCAAGTCCGGTAGCTGATAATCAGTTGATGTTATTTACCGATTTTGATGAACTGGTATATCCAAAATTAATCTTAGAAACGCAATGAAAACCAAAATTGATTTAATTTTCAGCAACCTCAAAAACGAGTGTATTACTGAAAAACAAGCACATCAACAAGTGTTGGGATTGCTTGCTAAAATGCCTGCACAGCCTATTGAAAGATATGACGCAGAACTTTGGCTCGCTGAGAACAAAGACATATGGAATCATCCGAGAATTACGGATAGAACCGATAAAGAAAGTTATGAGGTAGCTGATTTAATGGCTGAATTTGCTAATCAGTTTTTCGTTATTGAAACTACCTCAACTTCCCAGAATAACTCTGCTCCAATTGAACATCAAAACCCTGCAACTGACTGATGAGGTTTGTGAGTGTCAACGGATAGGTGTCTATTGAAGCTGCGAGTACAGGACTTGCGTACACCACAATGATATATCGGAAACTCACATGCAGCCTCTTAACTACAATATCAGTGTTCTCTCCGGCAGTAGGGTTAACTCCTCTGATCATCTTCCACTGCACACCATCGGGCGAGGCAAACACATACAAAGCAGACGTTTTTCCGGTAGGCACTTTCTGATAGCCCCTTAAAATCATCCGCTCGATCTTCTTTAATCCATTGCTGCCAAGTTTCATTGGTCGACTCACAAAGAAATGTATCAATCCGTTTGCTGTGACAGTGTTCTCTGAATGAACAACCACAACACGCTCCCTTGATATTTCCAGTCCATAAAGACCCTCAGAACCTCTGTAAAACGCTGCATATCCAACACCCACTTTTGTCCAGTGGTTATTGTCGAAAGAATACACATAGGTATAGTTTGAACTTCTAACAGCAAGCAGTAATTCCCTGTTAACATGGTCATATGCCATGTTTACTCCACTCAGCACTGTCAGAAAACTTAAGTCGCTTATCATGCTGGTGTAATTGTATTTTATCACATTCTGATAATGGCTTATACCGGAAACAGGTATCGTCAGACTTCCTTCCATCACCTGCCCTATCTCTTTTACCTGTGTGCCTGAAAGGATAAACAGACCGTTTGCAGTAGCATATACCACAGCACCACCTAACTCCACAAGCCCGTCCGTGCCACCCATAATAACATCCATGTTAAGCGGCAAGGTGTTCACGTATAGAACATCGGGCGTTTGTGATTGGTTTAGGTTGAATATACCCTCTTTGGTAAACACATGAAGCGGAAACTGCCCAAACTGTCCCTGTGACATAGGTTCACTCATGGTTGCAAGTGCGGTCAACACATTCTGCATTGTACCTATGCGATAGCTGTTCTTTGCTGGATACAAGAATAGGTTGTTGAGTTCGCTTACCTGTAAGCGGTTTGGGTCTGTTATCAGGTCGTTCACTTCCCTTTTTGGCTCAAATAAAGTTCCTGGTATGGTAATGCTGCCTGACGTGGGATATATGAAACAACTGAATTTTGCTCCTGCAAGCAGTAATACGGGGTTAACAGGGTCTTCGGATACCCATACTTTGATTGTTATTTCGTCCAGATTATCAAGTGTTGCGGAATATGTTTCGGTAGCTTCAAATGGAAACTTCAATCCGTAATCTGTTTCCTTTACTTTTGTTCCGTTCTTATGCCAAGATACATGATACCGGCACTCGGCAGGTTCGCTCATGGTGTCAACCCCAAAATTGAACTCAAACTGATATGCTCCATCGGCAAACGCAATGTATTTGTGTACTCCGACAGTATCATCAAAGTGGTCTCCTTCATCAACAGCATCTTCCAGAGCAACAAGGGCAGGTGTTTTAACTGTGGACTGGTCTGCCTGTAAATCAGCTACAACAGCATCATCGTTTGTCACAATAGCTTCGCTGATCTGAATTACATTAGGTTCAAAATAACCATTAGGGTCGCCAACATCATCCGCACTGTTCAGTGTGCCCACAAAATAGGAAAGGTTAAACACCGGATGGGATTTCATATCGTAGCTTGCCAGTTTGCGATATTCTCCATCAGCCGTGACGCACACATTTATTCGTTTTGCCCTTGTGTCGGGATAGGTAATAACCTCTTTCATGACAAGCCTGAGAAGTAAATCATCGCCAACCGTTTTAGTAAACAATGTACAGCCGCTTAGGTTCGTGAGGTCAACTGGCGGTGTGCGCCTTGTAAGACGCTCTCCCTTGTCTGTTTCCAGTTCAACCTCAAAGTGAATATCCCAGGGGACGTATGATATAAGATTGAAGTCGCTTTTGGTGTAGCCTTCAAATATAATATCATTGATTATAGTAGCCTCATCCGAAGCATAACGCCCATTGTTGTAGCTGTCCAATAGCTTTGTGGTCACGTTTCCCATGTGCAAGCGACTGTTGTAGTCCTTTGAGAACAACCCGAATATGGTGTGGTTGGTAAAGCTGTCGATAGGTAAATGCTCTCTTGTTTCAAGGCTCTCGATGTTTTCCACAAGCAGGTTTGAGTTCACAATATTGTTAGTAACAATATCGTCAAGTGGTATTTCCACAGCCTTGTAAAAAGCATTCATGTTTTCAAATGACATGGCTACTGAACTGTTTGGGTTAGGGTAAATAGTGCTTCCGTCAATCGTCCATGATGAAGGAAACTCAGCCGCAACGTCACGTTGTGATATAGGTTTACTCATAAACACAACCAAAGACCGGATGATATTCTTGTATTTTGTGAGGTCTGCTTTCTGATCTGAACTGAAGATATGCCACATCAAAGGGTTGTATTTCCCGTAAGCACCTGCAAAATGACCCAAACCTCCCAAATAAAAAATAGAGTTCCGAAAAAAGACAGTAGCATCTTTATTCAAACCCACCCTGCAATAGTGAACGGGGCTGTGAAGTATATAGCTCCCGTCAAACAACTGCCATGCTGTGCGAAAATAGGCGTGTCCTTCAAAATATCCCTTCTGTCCATCATCAAACCTTAGCTTTCTGAGCGCACCGATAGCGTTTTCCCAACTTCCTAAATCACCTCCCAGATCAATATTAACGGGTTCTTCTGCCGTGAAACTCTCAAACCATATTTTTCCTTCCGGCACTTTTGGCAACAATACATAGGTGTCATCGTCATAGTCATAGTTGAACACATACTTATTTACATCGGTTGTGATGATAAGATACTTGCTAAATCCCTTTATCTCTTTGAGTTGTTCTTCGGTAGGTATGATCATAAGGGTCTGCACAACTGCGGTTGTGAAAACATTGTACACGTAAACCGTGTTGTCTGTTTCGTCCAGAGCAACGACATAGTTATCTTCTCTGACCTGATGCACGTAAAAGTTACTGGCATGGTCAAATATATCCATGTTGTCCTTCTTTACAACCTTTGGTGTCAAGGCTCTCCATGCTCCATCCCTTAGTCTCATGTTTACAATTTCCTGACAAGCTCCATCGGGGCTGTTGGTGTCGGGTGTGCTGCGCACAATTCCTATCGGGCTGAAGCCGATTGCCTGTTGTTGTTCCATATCAATAATCTTCTTCGGTGATTAATTCTTCATCGCTTTCTATTTGTTCTGCCTCTACCCTTATTTCATTTCCCTGTTGGTCAACATGGGTGTATGAGGTGTCTTCTACTTTGAGATTTATGCTGTTATATCTATCCCTCAACACGTCAATAATCGCCTTAACGCTTTCTTCCTTATCATCTGGATTCTCAGACTTCTCAACGGATTGCAGGGTGACAAGGGCTTTTGATAACTGGTCAAGATCATCTGCATCAGGAATCATGTCAAGCATCCTTGTGACGGTCTTTATCTTTGCAGCGTAAATCAAGTCCATGAGGTTTATGCTCATGCCTTTAATACGTCTCGCTTCTTCAAGCAATAGTCTTTCCTTCACAATGCTTTCGATCTTTTCTCCCTGACTTCTTTGAGTGGCCGCCTCATAAGCATGTTGCAACTCCCGATCAAAAGAACGCACAATCTCTCGTGGTAATACTTTACCCGCCTTTTCTGCCTTTAGCTTTTTCTCTGTGTCCCTGCTTTTTCTTTTCTTATACCAGTTCCTTATCTTATCCACGTTGTAGCCTGTTTCGGCTGCCGTCTCCTTGTAATTGTAGTTTTTGACAACAAGAATCTTCAACACCCTGTCAATCTCGTCCTGTGATGCTACATTAGGTTTGTCTCTAATGATTAACGGCTGTTCTTTTTTTACTGGTCTCATAGGTAAAGGTCAATAAAACAAAGCGTCATAAGTTGACGGTTGCTTACTGAATCAGGTGTTTGCGAAGTTGAAACAATCGCTTGTTGACCAGATCACGCCTTACCTCGTTGTATTCATTCAGCCACTTGGCAAGTTCGGTGTCAAGTCCATTCATCTTATACCATTCCTTCATAATGAATGCAAGTATAAGGTTTTTAACACCATCGTCAACAAGCGAAAGGTTGTTTTCGTTGTAAGCGGCAAAGTCTTTGACTTTGAAACCGGATGCCAGTTCTTCTGATTCTTCGGGGTCTTCCAGTATATCGGCAACCGATGTTCTCAGGATAACGGCATTAGGCACTCCTGTTGTCATTTTCATAACAATGTTGAATGCATCGTAAATACTCTGCTCTAAGAACAAGTCAAACGCATCACGCTCGTCCTGTGTAATGGCAAAATCATCAACAAGGCTTTCGCCTTTCTCTGACTTAATGTTCTTTGCCCTGTATTGGGAGCGAAGTGAAACGTTGTCAAAGATTGCCTCGTCCAGATAGTAAAACACTATCATGGCGGGGATTGTTTCTGTGGCTTCTATTCGTGCAAACATATCTTTATTGTTTTAGGTTATTACAGCACTGTAATTGTTAATGTTCCTTCTGAAATAAAGGCTTCATATGTATCATCTTCACTTATTTTGAAAGTTAGAACTTGCTCA
>Ga0116204_1001285_pt1 | contig 14052 bp, 23 predicted proteins | sample LakKivwa52mmetaG_FD_94481 | JGI IMG/M metagenome (GOLD analysis project Ga0116204, IMG submission 94481) | Anoxic lake water microbial communities from Lake Kivu, Rwanda to study Microbial Dark Matter (Phase II) - Lake Kivu water 52m metaG | ecosystem: Environmental > Aquatic > Freshwater > Lake...
ACATGAAACCCCAGTCACGGGGATACGTGGCCCGGCCCGGGCGAGGCTGGAGTTTGAGTCGCCCGCAGAAAAGTAAGGGCGCAGTGCGCCCGGATTAAGGCGATCCTCGCCAAAGGAGAAGTCCTGCCGTTTTACCGGCCAGGTGAAACGGGCAGGGTATTTTTGTCTCTTTTGGGGGGGATTTTTTGTTTTTTGTGGAACCGGCAGAGGCCGGAAGCAGATCCCGCCAGCTTGACCTCCGCCTACGGGCGGCAGCTTTAAACCGGAATTGGCGGGCCGGATGGCACCTGTGCCCAAATGATGGGTTCGTAGAGGCTCCCTGGTAGCCGCACAACCAGGAAACCAGTCTGGCTCCGGGCTGGCTAAATCAACGGGCAGCGCAGTCGAGACGGGACTGGGAAAATAATCCGTCAGCGGCCCTAAAAACGCATCACCTGGCAACTTCTCAAACTAACGCGGCTAACTCATCGCGCCAGACGGTAACTCCACAACCCGACCTCCTTCTGCCCCAGGCCGTGGATACGCAACCACGCTAATAAAACGCGGCAATTTTCACGCCAGTTCACCCCCTGCCGGGGCAAACAATACGGCAGATCAGGAGGGAGTAGTATGCGCGGCGGCGTTGCTTCACAAGTCCACCACCTCTTCCAGGCATCCGGCATTAAACAATACGGTAACTCCAAGCACCAGGCCAAAGAAGAGGCCCGAGCCCAGGGAGCCAAAACCTGGCACGAGATAGGGAAGGAAATGGGCATCTACAGTTACAACACGGCAAATGCATACATGGACGTCTGGATTCAGGCTTTCCGGTTCGCCAAAGAAAATTTCGGTATGAAAGACTTGGAAAAAATCAGCGGCGACCACTTGGCCGAATATTTAAAATCCAAAATCACTGCTGGCATCGCCAACTCCACATTCTTACAATACGCCGCCGCCCTGGAAAAATTAGAAACCGCCCTAAATATGTATTCAAAGACATTTCAAAAAGGAAATACCTACGATTTCTCGGAAAAACTAAAAGAGGTTAGACAATTAGCACAAGAGCAAAACTTGGCACGCTTTGTGGGCTCCCGGGCCTATGGTCGTCCAGAGGACGTCATTAAGATGATATCTGACCCTCTATATCAGTTGGTCGCTCGGATACAGTTAGAAGGGGGAGCCAGGGTTAAAGAAGTCCTGATAGGACCCTCACAGCTAAAAGGATTGCGGACAGACACCATCACCGGCCAAGAAAAAGGCTGGCTGGCGGTCCGGGGCAAAGGCGGCAAGTGGCGGGAGCTCCACATAACGCCTCAAACTTATCGGCAGGTCGAAGCCAAGGTGAAGGCATTACAACCAGGAGAAAAATGGGGAATCCAAAATGATAAGGATGCCGACGCCTACCGCCTGGCCTTAAAAAAAGCCTGCCAACAGGCCGGAGAGTCTTACAAGAATAAACAGGGCGAAAGTAAAGGCTCTCACGGGTTCAGATGGAACTACGCCCAAAACCGGCACTCTGAAATCCAACGCGCCGGTCGCAGCTACCATGAAGCCCTGGCCCAAACCAGCAGAGAAATGGGACACGAACGAGCCGATATCACCACCCATTACCAACGCTGAAAAAGTCAACTACCCCGCCCTGAAGGGCGGAGCTTGTAAAAGCTCAAGTTGACTAGCTTCAGCCAGAGCCGAAAGGCTATCGGGCTACGTTGGCAAGGCCAAGACACCCTGGGATATTCCGCACGTTCCAGGCTCTATCGCTGGTGGCATCGGACAATGCCGAAAAGTGCAGTGCGACAAAAAAACCGAGGAAGGCATTGGCAATCTTAAACGCTGGCTTTGTCCTTATATGGCATTGCCGCCCCTTTTCTTTTTGCGCCGGGAGGTCATCGCCTTTTCAAGCCGCCGTTCCTCAGCCCATGCCTTCTTTAACGCTTGTTTAATGGCAAAGTCGGGCCAGCTCCCCACATCCCCCTGAGCCGCCGGGCTATTGAGCCACCTTGAAAAACTGCTATTTGATTCCTGACAGCTCCGGTAAGTCAGGTCATAGCACTTTCGGCAAGCAAAGTATTTTCCCGCAGCGTAGAGGATAGCCACCCGCCGGCCACAGTTCCCGCAGACAAACCAGGGCCGCCGCCCGCCAAAGTGCGCCGGGGTCCAGGTCAAGGAAACGATCTGGTCCACCTGTTCCGGTTCGCTCCCCCAACTGGAAAAACTATACATGAGGGTTATGCGGTCCTGTTCTGTCTTTAACGTGATACTTCCCGCCGGTTCGCCGTCGCTCCGGGTCCATCTTAGACCGTGCAAGCCGGGCCTCAGCTTCCCCTCCCGGTTCAAATATCTCACGTCAAGAAATAGCTGCCCCTCAACTGTGTCCTTTGCCACAAGTTCACCTTCCCCCCGGTATCCTAAATCATTAGGGTTTGTTCAATCGGCCTGCCCCGGTGCATCATTGCAGGAATACGATAACCATGAGGGTTTCCGGGTTTATTCCTGCCCCTGCAAACCAGGTCAGAAAACCATGTTTTTTTGTCTGAACTTGACGGTATTTTCATTGAAAAAATGCTGTTTATTGCACCAAAAAAGCGATTTATTCATTGTTTTTGATTGATTATCAGTCAGGTTTAATCAAGTTTTTACCCTCTTTTTTGCCAGGCAAAGCCAATCTATTCAACCGGGTTCACGTCCACCACATCGCCCCCGGTCCTATTCAGCCGGGCCGCCTGTAGCCGGTGAAGTTCGTTCAGAGCCTTATACATGCCCCGTTCAATATGGGCCTCATAACGGTTCAGGGTTTCAAAGTGCTTTAAGCTATTGTCCAGGGAAAGCCACAATCTTACTTGTGGTTCAAAGCCCCTGCCTTTTCTGTTTCGCTTCTGCCAGTCTGCCTGCCGATCAAGGTCATTTGATACTTTCGTGTCCACCAGGTCCTTTTCAATCCTGAGTAACCGGCGCAGCCGCCAGGCCGCCGATATAATCCGGTCAACTAAGATCATTTCCAGTTCGCCCACGGGGGCCAGGTCATGCCGCAGCCGCTTCCCCAGGTCCACCAGGTCCTTTTCATCTTCACTGGCAAGCAAAACTTCTTTCGATAAAAGCCCATGTTTAACCGGGTTCAGGGCCACAATCGCCTTGCCCTCTGGGGTCCTGGGGCCGGTGCTCTTTAAGGCGTTCGCCCGGTTCGCTTCCAATTGTTTTTGGGAAATAGTCATACCCCTATACCCCCTTTTCAAAATTTGTGAGAGAAAATGCCCGCCCGGAGTAAAGAGGGGGGTGGGTGTCAGAACCCCTCCCCCCTACCTGTCAACCTTTTGACGTTCCAGGGCCACCACTGCCAGGGCCGCATAATTCGCCAGGTCAAGCAGAGTATCGGCCAGGGATTCATCCGGTACCCGGGCCTCCCCACGTTGCACCAAATTACACGCCCTTGCCAGCTTGTCAGTCATCCGGGACAGTAGCACTTCCACCACGGGCCGCCCCAAGAGGTCTGCCGCCAGTTCAAAGCTGTTCCCGTAGTCGGCGTTCTTTGCCTCGTGGATAGCTGCCATGCGCTGCCCCCCCCCTGAAAAATTTTTTTGACGGCGCATAAAATCCAGTCTGGCAACGGTCCCCGGTTTGTGCCTTGGTAGAGATATCGCATACCCCGTGTATCCTCTTGATATCCCTTGCATGTCTGGCGGTCCAGGTTCACAATGGTGCAATCTGGGTGCACTGCACCCACTTGTTTTATTTGTGAAATCTCTACCCGGTCCAGGCCCTGGCCGTTTGCCGGTCAAGCCGGACGCCCTGAACCAGCACTCGGAGCCGGTCCCGGTCATCCTGCAGCATCAATGCCGATAATGCGATACTTTTTCCGCACTATCCGCAACATGAAACCATGATTTTCCTGTAATCCGGTCATACATATAAGCCATTTCATTCACTCCGACCATGTGATATCTATTACCCAAACAATAAAGAACAGTAGAAAGTATCAAAGCACATGATAAAATCAATGCAATTTTAGTATTCATGATGAAAACAACCTCAATTTGAAATTCATTATTCCCGGCCCCTGGCCCCGGAGGCCTGCCGGTCATCCCTCGGTAAAGTTTATAAATTGGAACATTTGTTCCATAATCCACCCGCCCACCACGTCTAAAGTTCAGAGCAAAATCAACCTACCCGATACCATTACCCGCCTGCCGATCGTGCCACCACGGGACGTAAACGGCCCTCTACAGCCGTGTTTCGAGCATTTTTAGAAGTACATCTTTATTCTTAATTCTGTTCTTTAATTGCTTAATCTTGAGTTCGATAGCCTCTAATTGAGAAATAAGATGTTCTCCCATTACTTCCCACATTGCTAACGTCAATTCCTGTTTTTCTTTTTCCATGATCTATTTCCTTTCTTTAATGAGATATTCGTCAATCCCGGCCCCTACCCATGCCCTTAAATCAATTTCTTTCTGCCACATTTCGCCAGGGTCTTTGCCGCCTACAGACGGCCACCGCCGGGCCTGGGGGAAGGTCTTTAGCCACCACTTCCAGCTTGCCACGGCCCCGGCCTGGTCAGCGTCCAGGGCCACAAGTATCAGCTTGCTTTTTGCCAGGATAGCCGCCGCCCCCGTGTCCGGTTTACTCTGAGCATTGCCAAGGGCCACCACGCCCGCCAGGTCGCCGCAGTCCTGCCAAAGAAGAAAGCCGTCAAGTTCTGATTCAACTATGATGAAAACATCCCGTTCCGGCCCAAACACCATCGGCCCCATGTATGAGCCTGATACCACGATATAACGATTTTCGGTAACATCATGTCGGCGCACCCGCAGCCGGGCCACCTGGCCATTAACAAAATACGGAATGACTATCCCGGCAGGTATCCAGAGGTCTTTTTCTTTCCCATTGTCCCGGTATTCTTTGGGAAACCCCCACAATTCTCGCTTTTCCCATTTCTGCGATGGTATCAGCCCCAACCCCCGGGCCTGTATGGTGTCATCGGCCAGCCCCCGCCCGTTCAGGTATGCCCACCCCTCGCCGTTACATTGCAAGTTTTCTGTGGCCTCAGCTAACAAGGAACCCGCTGATAACTGCCATTGTTCACCTGGCAAAGAAAGGGTTTGCGGAGTCCATTGCCCCGGTGGCACCGCTGCGGAGGTCTGCGGCCTCTGGGAAGTCGCCGCCGATCCCGCCCGGGTACTCCCCCCGGTGGACGGCCCCCGGCCTGCCAGCTCCCACGCATCAGGGAATGATAGACCCCTATACTCTCGAAGGTATTGCACATCATCACCCGCCTTACCGCACCCCCGGCACCAGTACCGCCCCTCTTCCGGCCATACCCGGAAACGGTCCCGCCCGCCGCACCATGGGCAAGTTCCGGCATACTCCCCGCCCCTGGTAGTCGCAACCCGCTTTAATTTAATTCCATCAGCCTGACAAAGAGAAAGTAAGCTCATTTTCTATACAAGTGCGTTCACTTCGTTCACTCGTTCACTCTGTGGCATTATCTAATTGACATTACAAAGAAAAAAAAGAGTGAACAGAGTGAACAGTCTAAAATGGTATCGTTCACTCCGTTCACCCGGTGAATAGAGTGAACAGAGTGAACAGAGTGAACAGAGTGAACAGAGTGAATGAATATATTTATTTTTTAATTCTATATTTTCCATATCCATCAGGTTCTATATATCCATCGTTAAATAGCTTAGAAATCAAGTGCTTACAACTGTCATAACTCAATTCTGCCAGTTCAGCTATTTGCTTTGGTGCTATAGCCTTGTCAGCTTCCCGCAAGACTTCTAAAATTTTTAGCCGCTGCCCGCTTAATTTGACTTCCGTTGCATTGCCTAAATATGTCCAGAGGCAGTTTTCAAATTTGAGTGCAAGCTCGATCTCTGGAATATCCTTTCCGGTAATTTCGAGTATCCCGGTATTTTCCCGCCGCCCCCGTGATAGCTGGGCAACAAAATCCGGTGCGCCGGTTATCCCGGTAGAGCCTGAAAGCTCGTCAATAAAATCCCCGGTTTCAGATTTTGATTTTCTGGTATGGTGAACAGCCAAAAGGCAAACATGGTATTTGTGGGCAATGGCCTGCAATTGCCCGCCGATCTCCATGTCATTTTCATAGGCATCGGCCCCACGTTTAAGCCTGGGCTTTACCCTTGCCAGGGTATCAATTATGACAAGTCGGCAATCCTGGTAAGCCTCTAACCACTGTGCAAGAGCATCTAAGCCGCCCTCATGCAATCGCTTCCAGTCCGTTGTTAGGTGAAGGTTATCCGGCCCCCCGGCCCCATTGAGTAACGTCTTTTGGCGTTCCTGTAGCCGCCTTTGGTTATCTTCCAGGGCAAGATAAAGAGCCGTTCCGGTGTCAACCGGATAGTCGTTACTGCCGATTGCATAGCCGCCAGAAGCAACCGCCAAAGCCAGGTCATAAGCAAGCCAGCTTTTCCCGATTTTCGGACGGCCCCCAAGTATCCCGTATCCTTCCGGCAGTAGTCCAGGGACGGCCCATCGTATCGGTGGAAATTCTTTTGCGGCCAGGTCTGCCCCGGTAATGGTATGAATCCCGTGTTCAACCTGTAATTTTTCGGCCTTTATTCTCTGCCGGGCCTCTTGGAGAATTTTGACATTATCCATTGCCACACCCCGCCAGGTCAGCCCAAAGCCGGTCAATGGCAAGCGATAGCTGCCGGTCAAATGAGGGCCAGTCAATGAGAAATTCCAGGAGGGCCAGCTTAAAGGCAAGATTGATTTTTGAGGCAGGAATTGATAAACTAAAAATCATCGCATTAAATCCTTTTCAATGTGCGCCTGGTAGCCGCCAGGCGTTACTTTTTCCCGGTGGGCCAGGGACGGCCAGCCGGTTATTTTCCCGCTTGGGCAAGGGCCGCCATGCCCGCCCGAATTAACAGTCGTGTGGTTTCCGATAAACTCAGCTTGTGCGCTTGGGCCTGGGTTTCCAGGTATTGACGTTCTTCCTGAGTGAATCTAACCACGGTCTGATAATCCTTTTTGACGTTCGGTTCAAACATGCTGGTACCCCCACAAAATCAAAAAGCCGCCCGAAAATGTCCGTTAGCGGCCTTTAATAAATGAAAAACTGTTTATAGACTTGAAAAAAATTCGTTTTTTTCTTGCTTATTACCTGTTGGCAATTTACAGTAAAAACATAACGCACGGGCGAACTCCCTGTGTGTGATTTCTAAAAAACGCTGGAACGATCTTGGCGGGTCTCTCCGGCGTTTTTGCTTTTGGTATTAAGTATCTATCGTATGGCTAGTTCTGTCAAGGTAACTTTTTAATATTGTTAAATTTAGTTCCCGAAATTAAACCCTGCCGATATATTCTTTAAAAAATCATGATAGTATCAATAGTTACACAATCCAGAATTGTTAAATTTACTCGCTCGATTTAAACCCTGATTTATCTTTCAGCCGATTAATTTCACGCTCTGGAATGTAAATTGTAGTGTGAGGGGCTTCCTGAGAATATTCAATTTTCCCCTCTGTAATCCACTTCCGCAAAGTATTAGGGTGAACGCCAAGCAATCCCGCCGCCTCTTTTACAGCACATTTCTTTTCAAAGTAGGCAAGTCTTTCCTTTCTCCACTTTGTTCCTCTCCATTCAATGTCAAGGCCATATACAAGGTCCTCAAATGTCACGGGTCGCCCTTGTTCATCTGATATACCCTCTCCAAACGCTTCCCGCAGTTTCTTCCGGGCCATGTATTTCCTGTGATATTCTTTCCTTGTTTCAGGGTCCTTAAATGGCATGGGTTAAAACATATCCCCCGATTAAATCAAATTATTTAACTGTGCTTTCGATATTCCCATTTGTTTAAGTATGGCCTTGAGGGTTCCGGGTTTGATAATCCCCCTGGGCAGAGTGCTTACATATCGGCCTGCCGCATCATATACCCGCATGTGTTTTTTCCCTTCCACCACGGTATAGCCCAACTTCAAAGCCACACGCCTTAAATGTTTGCCGGTGTAATTCATACCGCATGGGCCTGGGCTTGCCGTTCCCTTTCATATTCAAAGTGTTCTTCCAAAACTTCAATGATATTGTCAATGGCCTCTTGCTCGGTTTCCCCCTGGGAAATGGCCGCCGGTTCTTCCTTGCATTGCACAGTAAAACCGCCGTCCTCAAGGTCCGGGGTCAAGACTACAGTGAAAGTATGGCCGTCCACTTCGATCTTGTCCTCTTTTGGGGTAGCCAGCTTTTTCACTTCCCCTTGCAATTCTTCAATCAGTTCCCCCAGGGCCACAGAAAACACGGTTTGCCCTTTTTTGAGCGTGTCAATTATCTTTTCCCGGTCCCGGTCCAGGTCCACCACAAAGAGGGTTTCGCCGTCAGTTACAAGGCGCAATTCTGCCAGGGGTGCTCTGACTTTGGGGTAATGCTTGCGTAACCAGGCAAGGGCCTTGCGGATTTTTTGCAGGGAAATACCATCTTCCCTTAACTGTTTCGCAACCCGCAATTGAACCAGGTCTTGAAAAGTATATCCCCGCCGGGTCCCCTTTCCGGCAGCCCCTTCAGTCGGTTTGACAACCCCCGTTTTATCCCAGTGTGATAACTGCATTCTGGATAAGCCTAATACATTCATTACCATTTGCCGCCTGAATACTATAGGCATGGCCGTTCTTCCTCCTTGTTTCCTCCCGTTTAATGCCATAATTTCATTAAACATACTGATTATGTTTATAAGGCAAGGTAAATGTAAAAGTCAAGTGATTTTATTTGAGGGGGAAATGATGGAAGATGATGATGGTTTTTGGGTTATAAAAAAATTATGCGCTAAATATCTATTTCACCTTTGTAGATGGAGTATGTTGTTACCCCAATCCCCCCAATTGTGCAAATAGTTCCCCAGATAGCCCATCCACTGCCCATTATGATAGCTGGAAAAAAGAGAAAACCACATATCACAAGCCCTAAGCCAGATAGAATATAGGCAACATTTGTTTGCTTTGCAGGAGCGATTTTGGCACCTGCTAATATAAACGCAACTCCCATAGCAGCATGGCCTAAAGTATTCAAGTAAAATTGGCTAATAAATGATTCTGGAGGAATGGCAAAACGTGCCCAACCAAGTCTTCCAAGAAAAATAACCAGAATCCAAGCAAACCAAGCCGCTAATACGGCTCCTGGTAGAAAAATGCCCCATCGCAATATTGTTATGGCTTTATTTTGAGTCTGCATTTTTCTTCATTCTTCCCCTTTGAAATACCATCGCCACCAGCTTCTTTTTTTGCGGGGTTTTGTTTCCTGGGGTGTTTCGTTCACCTGAACGGGTCCGGGCAATAAAAGTTTATCAACAATGCGCCGGTAATCACTGACAAGCCGTTCCAGGTCTGTAGCTCTTTGCTCTGCCGCCTGTAGTCGGGCCTTTAAAATCTCTTTTTCGGGGTCCATTGGGGTGTTCACCTGGGGCCGTTCGCCCCGTTCGCTTGCCCGTTCTTTTCGTTCGGTTTGGCCGTTCACTGAACAGACAGGGGTGAACACTCGGAACAGTTCGGCAGGGTCAATTTTAAAGCCGTTAGAATCCCTTTTAGCCACAGATAGCCTACCATTAGCAATGGCTTTTGATATTGTGGCCTTGCTTTTTCCTACCCGTTTAGCTGCCTGGGAAAGCGTTAAAAATGGCCGTTCGTTTCGTTCGCCCAAACCGTTCACCAGTTCACTTTATCCGTTCGCCTCTTGCGCCAGGTCTGCCGGTTCATCTTCCTGGGCCTCTACCATTGCCTGAAAGGTTTCAAGGGCCTCTTGGGCCTCTTGCCGCAGTTCCCGATATTCCCGGTAAGTGATTTCCCCGGCCTCAAGTGCGTCAATCGCCCGTTCCTTGCCCCGCCGATACCATGCCCACGGGTCCATATCAACCCCCCGATTTTTTCAAGGTCTTTTTGACACAACGTGTCCAATAGTAGTCAAGAGACCCACGACGACCACGCAGAAACCAAATAAAATTGTAAATTTACGGGAGCTGAGAGGACGATTTATCGCATACAACAACCACCACTTAATCAAAAAGGCAGGAATGGCAGCCGCAAATAAGCAACCCAAAGTTGCCCCCAGCGATTTGGCAACGCCTGGCATCAATCCGTCAGTTAGCAACGGTCCTAGATTTCCTGCAAACCAAGCAAGTAAAACGACAATGAACCAAACCCTCCTCTCTTTCTTTCTCTCTGGCTCAAGCATAATAGCTCCAATTTCCCAAAATATCAGTTAATGCTATTTGTTTTTCGATATAACTCTCAAAGAATCAAGATACTTAGCTACATCTTCTTTTATTAATCTATCTTTATTTTTGGATATAATAAAAATATTATACATAGTATCATCTATTAAAAGTACGCGTGCGACACCGTGATATAGAATTCCCTTTTTACTGGTAGTTGTTGTTCTGAATTCTATTGCTGGTACACTGTTAACAAATATATTTTTCTGTGAGACTACCTTTGACTTTAAGCTCTGATCAAACCCGTCGCGGATATAAGGTGCATTTTCTGTGACGGAAAAACCACGTAAACTTCCGTCCTTTAAACGATGGGCCTCAACTCCTCCGCTTAATTCATCTTCCATAAATCCAATATGCCATAATACTCTAAGCTCCTTCGAATCATCCAACAACCTAAATTCTTTCGGCTCAGATATTGTTAAAAATTCAATATTAAATTGCTGGTTTTTATATATCTGCCACTTTGCGTTAGCCGTTTTAGCTATAAATAAGATTAAAAATAAAATCAACAATAGTGTGAGCCTTAGCTTCCTCTTTTGTGGGTGCATTAATTATTCCTTTTAAATTTCAAATCATATGGCCTGGCATTAACCGTATGGAAAATCGGTCATGCATTACTTTTGATTTGATACTGCCTCAACCCGCCCCTTTGCCGGTCAAGAATAAAGGCAGGTTTCCCGCAGATAAAGCCGTTGTCCTGGTAGGCAATACATTTACCGGGCACTACGCTCCTCTGTTTTTAAATAAAATGGCCCCGCACAGAACCAATATTTTCCAGTTATGCGGTTATACATATACGCCTCTTTGGCGCCGGCCACCATCTGGTATCTTGTGCCAAAGCAATAAACAAAAACAGAAAGCAATAAAGTTATGGAAAGGATCAGGGCAACCCTGGTTTCTTTCATTTGCCAAAGATCACTGACAAACTTTTTCATGCTTTTCCCCTTAAGCCGTCAATCTTCCCATTTCTTCTTTTGATATGAAATAGTGCTTCCCGATCTTCACGCCCTTTAGCTTGCCGGTCCGCAGCCATCGCCGCACGGTGTCGATTTTCACGCCCATCAAAGCCGCCACTTCCTCGGTTTTATACATGACAGGTTCTTGCTTTTCGATGTAGTCCATTGCCGCCGCCCTCCGTTCCGGCGTTAATTTGTCCAGTTCTTGACAAAGCCGCTTGAACACAAAATCATCTTTTAACGGCCCCGGTTTACTACTCTTTTTACGGTCATTTGCTTCCATTCAGCCCCTTGTTTTGTGGTATATCCACGGTCGTTTAGTTCCTTGGCAATGGCCTTGTAGCCATGCCCACGGCCCTTTAAATCGTCAATCAGCCGGATAACGGCCTGTTCCTTGGGGTTCTCTGCCAGCTTCCCGGCCACAAGGTCATAACCAAAGGGGACGGCCCCGCCGGTCTTTTCCCCTCTTGCCCGCTTTGCGCCAAGAGCCGCCGCCGTCCGTTCCCCGATTGTTTCACGTTCCCATTGTGCTACAGAGGTAAGAAGATTTAACACAAGCCGCCCGCTTGCGGTTCTCGTGTCAACCTGTTCGGCCACCACAAAAAGAGAAAACTTAGCAAAGTATTTTTCAATCAGTTCGCCAAGGTCTTTAACGCTCCGGGTCAGCCTGTCCAGCTTTGCCACAATCAAGCCCTCAGCTTCCCCACGGGCCAGCATCGCCAGGGCCAGGGCCAACCCTTCCCGGCCCTTGACAGATTTTCCGCTTGCCGCATCTTGTACCATGTCAACAAGCTCAAGGTCATACAGCCCACAGTAAGCCCGGATTTTTTCTTGTTGGGCCTCAAGCCCCAGCCCGCTTTGTTCCTGTTCCTGGGTGGACACTCTGAGATAGCCGATAACCTTCATTTACCCTGCCCCCTTGCGATTTGTTAGTTATAAGGTAGCATATATGATAATACGTGTCAATACATTTTTTTGCTTTATGATACAATTTCTCAAAGGGTAACACTACGGTCGATCTGTTACCCCTGGGAAGGGAAAACGGCTTGATATACGGCCCCGTGAGCCTTTCTTTTTGCCGGGCAATGGTTTTGTATAGGTTTCTTTCGGTTCGCTTGACGGTGGGGCCTGGGGAAAGCCTGTATGTTAAATCCTGGGAATTGACCAAAACCCCGCCGCAAGCCCCTGGCTTTAGCCATGGGGAGGTTCAGATACACAGTTTAGGCAGGGCAGTAAGCGCTTCGTACCCAGGCAGACGCCTTAAACGTCGTCGCTGGGTGTTTCTTCGTCCTTGGCGCTCTCTATTTCCAAGAAATCTTCGCCGTCCATCAGGGAAAGGGCGCGGTTAAGCAGCCTTGTCATATACAGGGCCCGCCATTTGTCCACCGCCATATTTTTTTCCCCGAGCCGTAAGATTAGATAGGATTGATTGTCTTTTTCCGTCTGAATTTTTCCCTTCACTCCCCCAAACAGATCATAGCGCTCGCCCACCTTCAAGCGGTGCGCCAAAAAGCTGCTCAAGAACGTCTCAAAGAGATAGACATCCTGGGGGTTTTGCGTTAAGGGAACGTCATTCCAATACGCCCCTTCAAACCGCAGTAGAGAGCGTTTCTTGTATTGGATGGGGGCAAATTTGAAGGTCAGCTCTTCCCAATGCAGTTTTAAAAAGTCCATGAGCGCCTCAAAGGTTAATTAACCACCAAAATTTTCGGTGCCCCCGGCTAGCCATGGGGAGGTTCAGTTCTTTTCTCTAATTCTTGTTGGCGGGCTGTCCAGACCTGCTGAATGTAGCCGTGGCCGCACCTGAACTTGTGGTACCGGTGGAGATACTCGGCTATCTGGCGCCAGGACAGTTCTTCCCGCCGCAGGGTGTGGATAAGTTCGTAATATTGGATTTCTATGGCCCGACGTTTTTTGGGGGGTTTTGCCTTTCGAGGAGCGGATTTAATGCCGGCGATCCGGACCTCCTGAACTCGTTGGGAGATCTCCGGGTTGATTTCGCCTTTGCGTTTTAGCTGCTCTTCGGTGTTTTTGAGTTTCTGGAGTGAGTGCAGGAGGGCCGCCAGGGTGAATTCCACCTGCTTGCCCGGCAGCGTCTCGCCCCGCTGCCGGGCCTGGCGCAGCAGGTCCGTTTGTAGACGGACCGCCTCTAACCAGAGGCCCGGGCCCTGACCGGTCCACCAACGCAGTAGCGGCTCCGGCTCCAGGTCCGCCAATAACAACCGCCAATACTCCATGTCAAACATAATTTTCTCCGTATAGATAATACAACAAGTATAAAACACAAACAAAAAAATAATCAATAAAATAATACTGTTAAATCCCTCTTTAGCCGATAGGCTAAAGAGGGATTCTCGTATGTGGGGTAGTCGAGTGCATAACCCAAAAACACCTTTTTTTGATTGACAGGCCCAATACTTTCTCTATACTTAATGCCATAACTAGGCATAGTGGCTCTGCCTATCTCGACCGCCCGAAGCTGTCAAGAGCGACGGTCATCGGTCCGAAGCCGTTACCGTTATCCACCAGGCCGAGGGTGAGCCTTAATCCCCTCCTTACAAACGGGCCTATCCTGATAGCTACGGTCCATAGCCTGGATAGGTCATCGGAACCCTCGTCGAAGCTGGACCGCCGCATCTGCGGCAGCGGCTAAATAAAAAAGCGGCCTGGAGATGACGAGCCCGGGGGCTCCCTAGCCGTAGGGTATACATGGCCCGGTTTGGGCGATACCGGGGAAAATCGCCTCTAAGAGACAGGCTTAAAGTCTAGGCGCAGTAAACATGAAACCCCAGTCACGGGGATACGTGGCCCGGCCCGGGCGAGGCTGGAGTTTGAGTCGCCCGCAGAAAAGTAAGGGCGCAGTGCGCCCGGATTAAGGCGATCCTCGCCAAAGGAGAAGTC
>Ga0116204_1001287_pt1 | contig 14046 bp, 12 predicted proteins | sample LakKivwa52mmetaG_FD_94481 | JGI IMG/M metagenome (GOLD analysis project Ga0116204, IMG submission 94481) | Anoxic lake water microbial communities from Lake Kivu, Rwanda to study Microbial Dark Matter (Phase II) - Lake Kivu water 52m metaG | ecosystem: Environmental > Aquatic > Freshwater > Lake...
AAAATCTGGCACCAGGGGAACAAAAAAACAGCTCCAAATGTTTTCCATTCAGAGCCATTTTTCATATTGAGATCAATTGTCAGTTTCAGTGTGCTTATCTCTTGACACTGCTGTTAATCGGTGTTAATCGGTGCTGTTAATCGGTAGTCCTAAGGCTGCACTGAGTGGTTTTAATGCCAATGCCGTAACCCTAAATAATCTTGCTTCTCCTTTGCCTGTCCGTCCGGGCGCCGCAGTTAGCATCTCTTGGACATTTGACGTATTTGACGATCAATGCCCAACATGTACCACCCAACTTGTAACCGGTCTGGGCGGTTCTCATGGCGGAGTTTGTGCCTTCGACACAAATGCGGATCTTTCCCCGGGCGTGGCTGGTTCTGAAACCATTTCTGTGAACGCCCCAATGACGTATGGGACGTATAACATTGTCGTGGAATTGCATCATAAGGCGGGCGGTTGTGCAGAGGCGCTCGCCGCGTACGGCACCGGCACGGAAGTGTTGAAAAAAAATATTGGAATTATCCATGTCCAGCCGTTGCTGGTACTATATGAAGCAGGCGTAACAACAGGCAACATCGGTTCACGAAGCGCAGCAGATGCGCTTTGCGCTGCAAACCTTCCGTCCGGCTATACAAATTACAGGGCGTTTATTGGATACAGTTCTGCCGATAGCATTGCGAATATTCCTGCCAATTATGGATTTTCCTCAAGTGTGGCGATTCAATCTCCCTCAGGAAAATATGTAGCCAATAATTGGGCTGACTTGATGGATGGAAGCATATCTGATCGTTTGCAGCAGTTGGACGTTGTCTCGTCTGGGAATGTTGCTTGGTGGTCTGGGGTGGAAGCATCAGACGGATCATTCATTGACGGTGTTACCAAGAATTGCAACAATTGGACAAGTGATTTGGATACGGTTGGGGGAACGTATGGAATGACCTCTGTTGCAATTTCAACCTGGCTGAAAGCCAATAACAGCGCCGGTTGCCAACAATATCTCGCATTGCTCTGCGTGGGAGATTAAGCGTGATATGGGTATGGATGCGCCAAGGTATGTTGTCTATTTTATAAATAATTAGACCAGGAGATTTTATGACCAGGAAAATATTGGCAGTTCTCGCTCATCCCGATGATGAGTCATTTGGCTTGGGCGGAACGCTGGCGTTATATGCCCAGCGCGGCTACGAGACGTATTACGTCTGTGCCACACGCGGCGAAGCAGGCTCTGCTGATGAGGAGTTTTTGAAAGGGTTCAAAGACACGGCTGAGATGCGTACCGATGAGTTGATGCGCGCGGCCAAACATCTGGGTTTGAAGGATGTGTTCTTTTTGGGATATCGTGATTCGGGGATGCCCGGCATGGAGGCGAATGAACATCCCGATGCGCAGATCAACCATCCCATTGAAGAGGTGGCAGGCAAGGTTGTGAAATATATTCGTACACTGAAGCCCGATGTTGTCATTACCTTTGACCCGATCGGCGGATATAAACACCCTGACCATATCCATATCCACAAGGCGACGGTGATGGCGTTTGCAAATTCCGATGACGCTTCTTTCTACCCCGAAGCGGGTGACCCTTTCAAACCGCAGGCGCTTTATTTTCAGGTTTTTCCGCGCTGGTTCCTGCGTGTGATGACGAACATCATGCCGCTCTTCGGCAAAGACCCGACGAAGTGGGGGCGCAATGGTGACATCAATTTGAAGGAACTGGCCGAGGTGGACTTCCCTGTGCATGTGCGTTTGAGTACCCGCTCAGTGGACGAAGCGAAGCGGCTGGCGAGTGCAGCGCACGCATCACAGGGCGGCATTGGTATGCGCAAGGGATTGATGGGGTTCATCACCAAAGTCTTTGGTGACTATGAGGATTTCATGCGCGCTTATCCACCTGTAGTGGAAGCTCATACGCGCAAGCGGGACCTGTTCGACGGAATATGAACAAAGTAGTTGGTGCGTGTATAATTGACGTATAGAAGTCGGTATTTGCAAAAGCAGAGGTCAACATGCCAGAACGCCGTACTACTCCGCGCAAAAAATTTTCAGTTTACATGCGTGTATTAAATGATGATACACAAGAGATTCTGGGGCATATGGTGGAGGTCGGCGCTATTGGGCTGCGGCTTGAGACGGTTGGCCCGCTGCCGATCGGCAAGGAATACTATTTGCGCCTTGAACTTACCGCAGAAGTGGGTGCGCTTCCGTATATTGTATTTATCGCGCGTTCAAAGTGGTGCAAAATCGACGATATTCAGCCTAATCTCTACCGTGTGGGATTTGAAATTGTAGAGATCATGCCCGAAGATAAAGACATATTTTTACGGATTCTGGAATTGTACGGCTCATAAGTGGAGCTGCGTTACTTTTCAGCGTACGTCACTTTGAATAAGTTGCGGATCGTGGAAACATAGGCGACACCATTTTCGACATCGAGTGCGATTGTGCGGATCCACGGCCCCAGATAAAAACTATCAACCACTTGGTAGGTGTCTAAGTCAATAACCTGTATCCTATTATTGATGAAATTTCCTACCAGCATAAGGTTTCGTTGGGGGTCAATAGTTAATGTGCGATCACCCAGGCTGGTCTTTATTTTTCCATTAAATTCAAGCGTTTCCGCATCATAGCGCAGGATAGCGCCTTCCAAAGGGGAGGCGACAAAGACTTCAGAACTGTTGGGGGAATATGCAAGGCGGTCTGTCCTTGGGCTGGTTTCTGTTTGTTGAATGACTTTCTTCTCCGCCAAATCCCATGCCACAAGATAAGTATCTCTAAATGAGTTGAAATACAGAATGGGCTTTTCGGTATGGAAGGCGACATTGGTTGGAATCAGCGGCATCGGAATCGTCGCAGTGAGTTCCCCGCTCGGGCGGTCAAACATCACGAAGGGGGCACCCGTTTCAAAGTCTGCTTCAGAGGCGATGGTGATGGTGTCTGTCTGGCGCTCCCAATTGATCCACACGTCACCTCTAGCGATCTCTGGCACAGACACCGACCGAAATGACCTCAACTCTACAGCGTCAAGATAGAGTAATTCGTGTGAAATATTTTTGTAAATATAGATTTCCTGTAATTCAGGATTAAACCCAAAGCTTTGCACCTTGCCAATATCCGTTTTCGATTTGCGCGGGGGGATATTTAAGTTATCCACATCAAAGGCGAGCATAAAATTTTGCCCCAACCCCACGGCATAGAGTTCGCGACGCGCGTGATTTAATTCCACCCAATTGAAATTTCCCTCGGCAAATTTTTCCACGGCTGGGCTGGCGTGTAGTTTTTCTCCAAGGGTGAGGATGCGCTGATTATCGGCTGGAGTGAAAAGGAATACCCAAAACAATGGCGCGATCAAAATGCCTGCCAACCATGACCATTTTTGTGGAAAGGCAGCGCTTGTTTTCTTTTTAATTTTTTCAGACAACCAGAGAAAATATGACTGCGGGACGAGAATTTCCGCAATACCAATACCCGCAATAAAAAACGACGATAGGAATTTATTATCTGTCAGGCGTTTTACGAACCATTCATATGGCAAAGTATTTATGGCAAGAATTATCGTTATAAAAATGCTCCGCAAAAGCGCGTTTGGCACGATCAGCAGAAATTGAAATGAAATATAGATGACCAGGAATGCCGCTGCGAGAAAAAGGAAATACGCTGCTTTGTGTGATTTTGTCAGCCTGCCAGTCAGCCAAAAGCTCAGCCACAAGATAACCGCACCGCCTGCATACAGAAGCATGCGTGTCGAAAACGTACTTGCAGAATACACCGCAAAGTCCATGACGGCATCCAGCCCGACCGAGTTTTCTATAAATTCTGCGATCTGGAAGCGAATCCCATACAATATCAGCCCCAAAATCGGCAGACGAAGAATGACCCATGCGATCAGTGATGTTCTTTTCATTTTCTAGTTTCACCTTAATTAATATAGCCGCAAAAGGCAGGGGGGATCCTCTGCGCATTTTGCGGCTACAGCATAACGTCAAATATAGGCTTCATTATTGTGCGCTTATCGGCGGTTTCATGGTGTGCCATGCAGTTGCCTGCTGGTAGGCATATCCGATCCGCAATACGCCAGCTTCATTCCACGCGCGCGACACGACCTGCAGACCGATTGGCAGGCTGTTGGACGTGAACCCGCAGGGGACGGAAAGCGCGGGCAGCCCGGTTAGGTTGAAAGGGGCCGTGAATCGGGTCAACTGGCGGGCGCGTTCAATTGCATCTTCACCTTCCAAAACAGGTGCGGGGATTGGTGTTGTGGGCAGCACAAGGACATCATATTCTTCGAATAGAATCTCGCATCGCCGCTTAACCTCAGCTTGAGTGCGCCGTGCAAGCGCATACTCACTGGAAGTGAATCCTGCTCCCGTTTCCAGCCGTAAACGGACATCCGCGCCGAACCAATCGGGATGCTCCTGCATACGCTCACGATGGAAGGCTGCGCCATCAGCTTGTGTCATCAAGGCATTGGCAAGCGCGGCTTCTCTGAGGAAATCTGTTGTAACTTCACTAATGATCGCGCCTTGTTCTTCCAATATGCGAATGGCTTGCTCAACGGCTTTTTGCACTTCGGGATCGGTCACTTCTTCAACGAATTGTCCTACCGCGAAGGCGATTTTTCTGCCATGAATTGAATCGCGAATGTGACTGGAATAATCACCCGGCAGCGTTTTGAACGAAGAGGGGTCGTTCTCGTCATACCCGCCCATGACTTGCAGCATTAATGCTGCATCTTCCACCTTGCGGGTGATAGGACCTGCATGATCAAGATTCCATGACAATGGCAGAATGCCGCTCAGACTGACACGTCCAAATGTGGGCTTCAAACCAACCACGCCGCACAACGAGGCAGGGATGCGGATGGAACCGCCTGTGTCTGTGCCAAGAGCGGTCATAGCCATGCCTGTGGCTACGGCAACAGCACTTCCGCCAGAGGAGCCGCCGGGGGTGCGGGTGATGTCCCACGGGTTGCGGCACGCGCCAAAATGCGGATTGTTGTTGGTTACGCCTAATGCAATTTCATGGGTATTGGTCTTGCCGATCACGCGTGCGCCAGCTTTTTTGAGTTTTTGTACCACAAATGCGTCTTTGCTGGGGATGTTGTCGGCGAAGAACCTAGAGCCGCTGGTGGTGCGGATGCCTTTGGTGTCGTACAAGTCCTTGACAGCAAGGGGGATTCCAAAGAGGGGCGTGCTGCCTTCATTGGGGAGTGCGTCTTGTGAGGGGGGGACGACTGTGATGAAGGCGTTAAGCGTCGGGTTGAGTTTTTCGATTTGACGGTAACAGGCTTCGGCTAGGTCTGAGGCGCTTACTTCCCTGCTTTTTACAAGATCGCGTTGATCGGTGAGAGATAATGTTTCTATGTCCATACGCTTAAATTATATCCAGAGGTGAAAATTTCCCCATAGCCTAAATGTACTGAAAAAGTAGGTCACGCTTTTGGCGTGACCTACAGTTTTGTTAGTGGGGTTTCTGGCTAGAATAAGCCGAGGACTTTGCCTGTTGCCATGTCGAGGTCTACGTCGTAGAAGACAGGGCGTGTGGGCAAGCCAGGCATGGTGCGCATATCGCCGAGGATCGGGTAAAGGAAGCCTGCACCAGCGCTTGCTCGAATTTCGCGGATGGTTACGCGGAAACCTGTGGGCGCGCCTTTTTTCGTCGCATCGGTGCTGAAGGAAAGGTGGGTCTTTGCCATGCACATCGGCAGATTATCGAACCCGAGGCGGGTGTAGCGTTCGATCTGTTCTTCGGCTTCGGGGGTGTAATCTACACCGTCGGCGCGGTAGATCTCGCGGGCAATGGTTTCGATCTTTTCCTTGATGGGCATATCCAGCGGATAGAGGAATTCGAAATTGCTGGGCATCTTGGCAGCTTTGACGACTGCTTCTGCCAACGCTTTCGCGCCTTTGCCGCCATCGGCCCAATGGGTGGAGACGACTGCGTCCATTGCGCCCATCTTGAGCGCGGCTTCGCGGACGAGTTCCACTTCGGCGGGGGTGTCGTTTGCAAAGGAGTTGACGGCTACGATCACGTTCACACCAAATTTGAGCGCGTTTTGCACGTGGCGTTCGAGGTTCGGCAAGCCTGCGCGCAGCAGTTCGAGGTTTTCGTCGGTGTATTCGGGAGCGAGCGGTTTGCCAGCCACAACCTTTGGTCCGCCGCCATGCATCTTGAGCGCACGGACGGTGGCGACCAGCACCACCACCTGCGGGATTAAGCCAGAGTAACGGCATTTGATATTGAAGAATTTCTCCATGCCGATATCGGCGCCGAAGCCTGATTCAGTGACGACGAAGCCGTCTTTGCCGACCAGTTTGAGCGCGATCATATCCGCGATGATGGAGGATTGTCCGTGGGCGATATTGGCGAACGGACCTGCATGGACGGTGGCGGGCGTGCCTTCGAGGGTCTGCATCAAGTTGGGCTTGATCGCATCCTTCATCAAGACGGTTACTGCTCCAGCCACACCGAGATCTTCCACTGTGACAGCTTCGCCGCGTTTGTTGGTGGCGACGACCATTCTGCCAAAGCGGCTACGCATGTCTTCGAGAGAGGTGGTCAACGCAAGCACCGCCATGATTTCAGAAGCGACGGTGATGTCGTAGCCAGACATGTGCTCGTGTCCCACTTCGTCCTTGCCGCGCCCAACTTCCACTTCGCGTAGGAAGCGGTCGTTGATGTCGATCACACGCCGCCAGGTGATGGTCTTTTCATCAATATCGAGGCGGGCAAAGCGTGAGCGTTCTTCGGGTGTCAGGTCGTTGGGATCTGTTTTGTTGATGCCGAGTTTCTTCAAACGGCGCAGCATGGTGGGCGAGAACTTGCGGTTGCCTTTTTTGTCCAACGGGCAGAGCGCATTGAAGAGTTTCTCGTCATCCTGCGTTTTTTCGTGCATCACACGTGCGTCCAGCGCAGCGGAGACGAGGTTGTGCGAGGCGGTGATGGCGTGAATGTCACCCGTCAAATGCAGGTTGAAATCTTCCATCGGGATCACTTGCGAATATCCGCCGCCTGCCGCGCCGCCCTTGATGCCGAAGGTCGGTCCCTGCGAAGGCTGGCGAATGGCGGTGATGACCTTTTTCCCAAGGTGCGCACCGAGCGCTTGCGAAAGTCCCACGGTGGTGGTGGTCTTGCCTTCACCGAGCGGGGTCGGGGTGATGGCGGTCACATCCACATAGGTTCCGTTCGGGCGTTTCCCGAGGCGGTCTAAAATTTCAAGTTTGATCTTGGCTTTGTACGGACCGTACAGTTCCAATTCGTTCTCGCGAATGCCGAGTTCCTCCGCGATCTGTAAAATCGGCTTGAGTTTTGCGGCTTGTGCGATATCGATATCCGAAGGCACGGGGCGCAAAAGTTTCAGTTTCGTCGGTTTGAAGGTTGCCTTTGCGGGGACGGCTTTCTTTACGGTTTTTTTGATCGCCGCTTTTTTGGCGACGGATTTATTCGCCGCTATTTTTCTTGCCGTTGCCTTCGCCTTGCTGACTTTCTTTGCAGGTTTCGCTTTGGTTGCCATGGTCTCTCCTTGGGAAAATTATATATAATCCGTGCCTGTCTATTATCCAAATAATTGACGAAAAAAGCAAGAGTTTTTCGTCATAACTTTGTCACTTCAAGCGGTCAAAAGCGTGCCCACATTTTCACCTTGCAAGGCGCGGGTCAAAAATCCATGCTCCTCTGCCGAAAAAATTTGTACAGTCAGGTTTTCATGCCTATGGATGAGGGAAAACATCTCTTCGACTTTGGCTTTCATCCCGCCTGTGACATCGGTGCTCGCCGACCCGCCGATACCCGCCCGCATCTTTTCATAATCTGACAGTTGGATCTGTTTCACCAGCTTTGTCCTCGCTGGGAAATCCTCCCACACACCTGCTTCGATGCCCGCCAGCAATATGCGTTTTGGCGTGAACACATCCATCAGAAACTTGAAGACATCTTCAGTCGAAAGGATCGTGCCGCCAAGGGATTCGTCAAAAGCGACATCACCCTGCACGACAGGCAGGAGGTTGACCTCCAACGCCCTGCGGATGGGTTCGATGTTGTGATGAGTCACATTGAGGTTATCTGACACCAGCGAAGCGGACGGGGGAAATGGCATGGCGGGTAAGCCTGCCTCGAGCAACGCCTGCACCACAAAGCGGTTCAACTCCGCCGCCTGAAAACGGACTTCGGTGAAGCCCAGCCAGCCTTCGCGGGTGTGGACGCCGTCCCGCGTGCCGTGCTTCTTGGCGGCAACATGCCCGAATGAGCCAGAGCCATGCCCCAGAATCAGGAGCAGGCTCGGGTTTGAGTCCAGAGCCGTTTTGACTTCCTGAGCCAGATCTGCCAGTTTGTCCAATCTTGGAGTGTAGGGTTTGTCCTTGTCGGTGATGAGCGAGCCGCCCAGTTTGAGGAGTACGATTTCTTTTGTCATAATGCAAGTTTTAACACAAAAACCCTTAAAAGTGACAGGCACTTTGCCCATGCTATAATCGCCTTATGGATATTCGTGCAGGCATTATCGTTGTAGCTTTATTTGCTGTTGTAGGTGCTTATGTGGCGATACGGGCAGCTGTCAAATCGATGCAGACAGCGCGTAAACTTTCTTTTTATAGTTTGCGAAAACGCTACAATGTCAATGCATGGCGGCTTTTCTTTTTGGCTTTGTTTTTACTTGCCTTTGCTTATTGGCTCCCATTTTTTGGAGAGCCGATGGTATATGAAGTCTTTCCGCCGTCCCCGACCCCGTCTTTGACGCCGACGATCACACTGACTCCGACCATTACGCTCACGCCGACGATCACACAACCTCCCACGTTGACGTTGACTCCGCTGGTTTCGGATACTCCTTCGCCGACAACCACGCCTTATTTACCAATTGCCATTGAAGCCTTGTTTACAGGACCTGTTACGCCCAACCCTGACGCTGTGTTTACTGCCATTCAATTTTACACCGAGTTGAGCAACGGCGAAGCGGTCAGCCCGAAGACCGTGTTCGAGCTTCCCATTGAAACGATGTACGGCGGATTTGATTACAACAACACCCTGCCCGGTGTGCAATGGACGTCTCTGTGGTATCGCAATGGTCAGTTGGTCTGTTACGAAACCGAGTCGTGGAAAGAGGAATGGGGCACAGGCGGCATCAGCGGCTATACCGAATGTTCCAGCCCGTTGAATGGCTGGCAGGCAGGACAATACGAAGTTGTCATTTTTATGGGCTACGAGTGGAAAGTGGTGGGACGCTTCGTTGTGTTGGAGAGTCTTGTTACTCCCACTCCAACCGCCACATGGACGCCGACTCCGTAAATTAATTTCCTTTCAAAGGTGAAACCTCTATGACTGAAAAGGCCTTCCAAGATTATTACCCCGAATACTTTGCCCATTGCTATGGCTGCGGAAGCATGAACGAATTGGGACATCAGATCAAAAGCTATTGGGATGGTGATGAGTCTGTGTGTCATTTTCAGCCAAAGCCCTATCACACTGCCATTCCTGGCTATGTGTATGGCGGTTTGCTGGCTTCGCTGATCGATTGTCACGGCACAGGGACGGCCGCCGCGGCGGGTTATCGCGCTGAAAATCGCGCGATGGATACCGAGCCGCCACTACGCTATCTGACCGCTTCTTTACATGTGGATTATCTGAAACCGACTCCGATGGGTCCCACCCTTGAAGTGCGCGCGAAGATAAAAGAAGTGAAAGGCAGAAAAGTTTCTGTAGAGGAATGGATTCTTGTGAATGGGGTCATTACGGTGAAGGGTGAAGTGGTTGCCGTGCAAGTGCCTGAGAGTTTGGTTCAGGAATTGCTGGATCATATTTAATCAGACTGTATAAAAAAATAGAACCCCGTGTGATCGTGTCACACGGGGTTCTTGCTTTCTACTATATCGCCCAATCTTTTTTCTTGCTGCCCATTTCCTTTGCGATCTCTGCCGCGAGACGGGCGTTATTCAACAGCAGGGCGAGGTTGGCTTTGAGCGATTTGCCCTTTGTCAATTCGCTGATGCGGCCAAGCAGGAAGGGAGTCAACTTTTGCCCGTGGATGCCCTGTGCGATAGCTTCAGCAGACGCTTGGGCAATCATCGGCTCCATTTCGGACTTTGAGATTGCCTCTGTTTCTGGAATGGGATTCGTGACGAGAATGCCGCTTCTCATTCCAAGGTTCCAATGCGCTTTGGCGAAGTCTGCGATCTCTTTGGGCGAGTCGAGGCGGGCGCTCACGCCCAGTCCGCTTTCGCGGGAGTAGAAGGCGGGGAATTCGTCCGTGCCGTAGCCGACGACGGGAACGCCCATCGTTTCGAGATATTCCAGCGTTGCGGGCAGGTCGAGGATGGCTTTGGCGCCAGCGCAGACAACGATGGTGGGAATTTCTGCGAGGGAACGCAAGTCGGTGGAAATATCGAATGCGGATTCTTTGTGGACGCCGCCGATGCCGCCTGTGGCAAAGACCTTGATGCCCGCCATGTTCGCGGCGAACATCGTCCCTGCGACGGTAGTGCCGCCATTTACTTTTTTCACAATTGCAGTGGCGAAGTCGCGGTGGCTGACTTTCAGCGTGGAGTCTGATTCAGAAAGCCGAATCAATTCCTCGTCGGAGAGTCCGATGCGGATCTTTCCATCCATTAATGCAATCGTGGCAGGAGTTGCACCAGTGTCGCGGATCTGTTTTTCCATGTTCCGTGCGAGTTCCAGATTTTGCGGACGGGGCAACCCGTGTGTGATGACGGTGGATTCAAGCGCGACGATGGGCGCGCCCATATCAACGGCGCGGGTGATTTCGGGGGAGAGTTTGAAATTGGGATGTTTCATGGATTCCTATATGTAGTGGGATGTGTGTTGGGCGATATCGTGCAACGCCTTGTCTATTTTTGAGAGGTCTTCGCGTAATTCGATATCGGATTTATTTTCTTTTTCGATCAAGTATCGCGCGGCGAACAGTTCCCTGCGAAAAGCGTTCAGAATTCGTATGGCTGTTTTTTTGTCATCCTTGCTGCCAGGGTATTGCTGTTTGAACTGTTTGAGAAACTCGCTGCCAAGCTTGGCATTGGGATTCTTGTCGATGAAATTTCTGAGTTCTTCCTGGTCGATCGAAGAACCATATTTTCCGCTGGCTGCGCTTCGTTCGAAATTCTCAATGATCACATTGTTGACCAATTCGACTATTTTTTCCACTTGGTGTTTTTTTGCGGAGTTTTCCACAGAATTGCGCCTGCCTGCATTTTCGCGGGTGAGCCTCCATGCTTCTTTGAGTTTTTCAGTGATGGTGCTGGAAGGCAAATGCCAGGTGCCAATGTCGATCCATTCGATGGAAACACCGAGATCCGCAGCTTTTTTGCGGAATTCATCGTTTAGGAATTGTGCGGTGATTTTGGTGCGCGATTCGAAATTTGGGGGGCGCACTTCTTTTGCTCCGCTTATTATGGTTTGACCGCCTGTCATTTCCACACGCATTTGTGTGACCTTTTCTTCATTGGCGTCTAAGGCATCCATCTCCTTTTGACTGATGCTGGCAAGCAATTCGCTCAAAGTGCGCGATGTGATCAGTTTTTCCAACTCGGTGGTGATCAACGGAATGACCGTGGTGTCCCACGGGAAGGTCACACCAGAAGGCGTGGAAGGCGGCGGCGTGATAATGGTCTGGTTATATACAAGCGATTGCAACGCCTGCTCTTCAAATGGATACGGGTTATTTTCATGTTGGTCACTTTTTTTGCTCGGGTCACTGCGTAAAATGCTGAACATGACCTTGATATCCAGCGCCTCGATGGGAATGCCATCCTTGGAGCGCGCCTTGACGGAGAGACCGTTGACAAATTGGTCGCTCAGGTTGATGACAGCGTACTCGCGCTTGCCAACTTCATCATTTTTGCCGATCTCGCGAATCCGTTCGAATCTGCCTAGTTCCCACGGCTTGCCTCGGGCGTAAACAACCTCAGGTTCGCCATTGAGTTTTTCAAGCAAGGCGGCGCTGCCGAGATTCACCTGAATTTGGCCTGGTCCGCCAATGAGAATAATGGGGGAGCGCTCGTCTCTTTCGGATATCTTACCGTCGTTGATGGTAATGCGTTCGTGCCCGTAGCCGAAAGCAACTTCCTCGATGAAGTCTGAAGCGATGTACTCATCATTCAATTCATAAATATCATCCAAGTAATGAGCCGCTTTTTGTTTGGCAAGACTGTACACAACCAGTATCAAGGGAACATACTTGAGGAAACTCAGAACAATGATCACAACGCGGTGCATGTTTTGTTCTGCTGAAAAGATGTTCAGGATCATCGTCAGCCCGCTGAGCGCAAACCAAACCGCTCCACCCGCAATAAGGCGCCAGCGATTTCTAAATTCGACACTTTCTTCGTTCAAACCGAAGATCAGGGAGGCGAACTCGTCGCGTTGGATGGGCCGCTTCATGAGTTGCCTTGCTCCTGTCCCTTGTGGAAATCAAATTTGTTGACCAGCAGCCACTTCCAGATCTCTTCCAGCTTTTGAAGTTCCAATTCCATCTCACGGTTGGCGTGGCTTTCGTTTAGGATCGTCTCGCGCAACGGCAGGATCAACTCCTGTAAAATCGTGAACGGGTCAGAGGTGGGTGCGATCGGGTTTTCGAATTTTTGGGTGGCGGTGCGCGCAAACGTCTTGATCGCTTCATTGCGGGCGGAAGCTTCGATCAACGCTTCTTTTTCGTTGAGCAGCTTCTCCTCTTTTTTGGCGATCTTCATCCACTCTGCATTCCATTGATTGATGATCTGCTCCTCAGTGGCAGGGTCAAACAGAACATTGTGAATGCGCACATCCATGATCTCAAGCCCGCGGACTCGCAGCTGCCTGAATTCCAAACTGTCCAGCCACTCGCCTGTTTTTGCGCCTGTGTCATTCAACGCTTCCACATGCTCCTGCCTGACGCGTTTATTGATCATTTCCTCGATGACCTGCAATCCGCTTTTCTCTTCGCCTGAGAATAGATCTTCAAGTTTGAATTTTCGAATATATTCGCGCCAAATGTTCACAACCAAATGCTCGGGGAGTTTGTTCCACTCGAGGCGCGCTTTGCTGTTCTCAGACGTCCCCAATTGGATCACTTCACGTGTGATGGCATTCCGCACCGCGCGTTGGTCATACCCATATTGCGAGGTCACGCCGCTTTCAGTTGGCTCTTTTTTCTCGGGGCGTTTAATGCTGAACTTAATGCTGATGGTGGGCGAAACTTCAAACCCGTCACGCGTCAAACCAGATGTTTGCTGACGGCGGAAATGCAGGTCATTATAGGCTTTGGGATTTGAGATCGGCGTGGGGTTAAGGAAAGGCTGTTCGCTTCGCAACGGACCGATGAACTGCCACTGCGCCCGGAGATCGACACTCCCTGCTACATATTCGTTCCCTTGCGTAAACTTGATCCCCGGTCCAACCGCGCCTTTTATCTCCGTATCTGTTCGCAACACCAACGCGCTGGCAGTATCCAGCACGAGCACGCCTGGTCCGCGCTTGTTCTGCTCTCCCTCGTGCATGATCACCCGCCCGTTCTTGACGAACAGCGTCGGGCCGCGTTTACCGAATTCGAAATCCTTTACCCTTGAATAGATTTCCTCTCTGTCCTTTTTATTTTGAATGGGCAGCACAAATTGGGAAAAGAAATAGGTCAACCTGTCTAATAGATAATAGGCGACCACCAGATCGACAACAAGCAAAAGCGCGCTGACGATAAGATTAAATCGAATATCCAACCCCCACAACACCCCATGCCAGACCACTGCTACGATAATTACAACGCCGTACGGGGTCTGTAAAAAGGAGCCAAATCCGCCGAAGAGTTTTCGCATGTCAGCTTGATTCTAAAGCAAAATTGACCAAACTGGCAATCGGAGTTATGGGAGAATATTTGTCTGTAAATCTCGGTGAATAGTCATTTGAAAGATAGTACATGAATAACCTTTAATAATTACATGATTTCTTGACATTAAAAATGAGGCTCTTTGGGATTTCGCGTGGCGGTGCCATATATGGTGGTGCTCCGATTAAGCAAACCTGCGATAGCCTTCGATATCAAGGTAGAGCCGTTGGAACAAAGTTGTGTTGCGAAGA
>Ga0116204_1001288_pt1 | contig 14037 bp, 14 predicted proteins | sample LakKivwa52mmetaG_FD_94481 | JGI IMG/M metagenome (GOLD analysis project Ga0116204, IMG submission 94481) | Anoxic lake water microbial communities from Lake Kivu, Rwanda to study Microbial Dark Matter (Phase II) - Lake Kivu water 52m metaG | ecosystem: Environmental > Aquatic > Freshwater > Lake...
CCGGGGTTGGGTTCGTGGTGTCGATGGGTGTGGTGCCGATTGCGGCATTGAAGCATGTGCAGGCGAACCTGATGATGCCGCGCTATTTCGCGGCTCAGATCACGTTCGGTTTGCTGCTGCAGTCCCTGGTGGTGGTTGCAATGGTGCTGATGGTGGTTGATCGTCGTTGGCCAGTTACGCGTGTGTCGGGTCGTGGTGCTGGTGTTGTCACCGTAGCCAAAGCCGCGGTTGTTGCAGCCACTGTTGTCGCGGTGTTTCTGGTAGCGGTCACACCACTGGGCTTCGGCCTCAACTACCGAGACCAGTCGTACAACAGCAAAGCTGGAGTCCAGTTGAGTGCGGTAGAGATTCAGGATCTCAGGAGAATCTCCAGTACTGATCAACTTCCTCTCATCGTATTCGTCGGGTACTGGGACCTGTACCCCCATGTATTCCAGTTACGGGAATCTGCGATTCCAGCTCTGGCTTTGGAAGGCGTTCCGATCTTTGACTACCAGCAAGCAAATTTCACCAACATACTTGAGTCGGGAAACTACAACGTGCTCTGCGCTGAGCCACTATTGAAATGTCAATCAAGCATTGATTCAGTTCTTGACGCGAGACAATTACCCAGAGGCAAGGCAGTCGCGTTCCACTCTGATCTGAAGTTCAACTCTAAGATCTCTGGCAGAATCTTGCGAGTACGAAGTTAACCATAATCATGTTGGCTACGTGGTCACTCGCGCGGAACTTCAGAAATGAGACCTCTGACGTTTGAGGCAATATCGCATATCTTTGGTCCAGTTAGAGAATTCTGTATTGTACGCAAGACAACGATGTCGTTGCTTTTCCGCACTTTTGAAGCTCTTCAATCTGAGTGACAGTATCTCGCACCCGCTCAAGATCTGATGCAGTCTCAATTATTGATTTGAATCGCAGGAGTCCGGTCAACGCAGTAGCGGTGAGGAGAACACCAAGTCCTCGCTGAATCCATCGAATCAGCGAGGACTTGTGGGAATGAAGCATGACGAAGGCCCAATAGACGGAAGCGAGCAACAAAAACAGCGGTCCGTATCTAATCGCAAAGAAATCCCTCGTGTTGTTCAAGCGGAAAAGCACGGTGAGTAGGGCGCTGAAGACCGTGACTCCCAATACAAAGAATGGTCGAAGTCGCTGAGCAGTCGTGCCATGTGATCGACCAAAGATGATGAGCAGCGTCAGAATTACCACACTCCAAGCAATAGCTGATGCGATGTGTTGGTTGCTTAGATACTCTCCAACGGTAGTTGCATAGTTTCGGTCTGATTGTCCAATAATTGAGAGGGGAGCAATCAGCCAGGTGAGGGCCAATGCGCTCGTCCATCTCAATACATCTCTCCAGCCAAGTAATGCCTCTCCGAACTCCACTGGCCAACCTCGGGCATTCACATCTGTTGGGAGCCACACACCTGCAAGCAAACTTCCTGTGGCACCCCCGATGAGAGCAAAGACCGTTAGCCAGAGTGACGCACGAGATAAGCGTTCACCAACGTGAATGATCAAACTTGCTACCAAGAGAAGGAGTGTCAGAGCTGTGCTTGTGAAGGTAAAAATGGTTAGCACCGTGAGAAAAAGAACTCGTCCACTCATTCGTTGGTCAATACAGACGATTCTTAAGAGCACTAGTGCGAAAAGAATGTCAAGAAGCCACATGATCTGCATTCCGATTTGAATTGAGTACATCGCGCTCGCGCTAGTCAGCAGTACTGAGACGAAGGCAGACTGAACCAAACGGCTCTGCCTTAGGCCAGAATCATCAACCAAGTATCGAAGCAGAAGTACAACACCTGCAGCGTGAGTTGCTGCGTTTACCCAGATCAGTCCCTGATAACTCGCACCAAAGACAACCGTTTCAAGCCAATAAACAAGTTTCCCGATTGGGAAGAAGTGACCCATATGGCTGACGAGCACCCCGCTCAATGGGCGAACCTGCGATTGCAAAAGTGACCACTCGTCTTGGTAATACGAAAGACGCGGTGATAGCCATGCTGCAACGAAGGCAAATCCTGCAATGAGAGAAACCGCGCCGAGGTGTCGAACGGTATTGATTTTTCGCAGAGTGTCCATTGCCTTCCGGCACCCATACTGCACTATGTCGCAGCGGTGTCGAGGCTTATCGGCATCGGAGGAAATCCAGCGAGAACGGAAACCCCAACATCTCTCAGTAGAGTGGGAACTTCCAGCGCTCGTAGCTTAATGGATAGAGCATCTGACTACGGATCAGAAGGTTGGAAGTTCGAGTCTTCCCGAGCGCGCCATATTGCATCAATTGTTTGGGGAATGACTGATTGACAGAAGTTAAGTTAGTTGAAGTCTGATGTCCGAGTAGGACAAAACATGAATGACGCCATAGATACTCAGCCTTACCTCGGCTCAACATTGGTCTTGCAAAGATTCCTGTTTCGCATCAACTCATGGAGGCACTGATAAAGCCTGAACCACTAAGTAATTTCTGGCGCGTCTGGCGTCACATTGTTCCGCCAAGGACAACACATATCTCCTTTAGGGATTGTGATTGAAACCTTCGTCGGTTTATCAGTTGTGCCACTGTCTCGTAACTACCGAATATCAGCAATGCACATTTACAGTATCGGTGACATAGATTGTCTGAAAGTATGAGTGGGTTCTATGCGCGACAGAAGAAACGTTTGGCAAACAGAATTCCAGATCTAAATAAACTCGACTTTGCCAAGATTGCAGCAGAAAATTGGTTTGGTAGTCGTGAGTCGTGAAGCGGCATCGGTTCTGAAGTCAGAAACACGCTTCAAGTTGTAAGTGGCATTCAGGACATTCTGACTCGGTTCGAAATCCAGTCTGTACTGGATATTCCATGTGGAGATTGGAACTGGATGCGAACCGTCAACCTTGAGGGGATTTCGTATCTCGGTGCAGATGTAGTGGCAGAACTTGTCTCAGCCAACCTTGCAAAGCACTCGATGCATGACATCAACTTTGTTTGTCTTGATGCAGTCACTGACGGCTTGCCGAAGGCTGATCTCGTGATATGTCGGGACTTGCTCGTACATCTTGATCTGAAGGATGGTCTTAGAGTTCTTCAGAATGTTTACCGCTCGGGTGCGAAGTACTTGCTCACAACGACATTCCCTGATCGAAGGGTAAATCGAGAGTTTTCGAAAGTGTATAGGAATTGGCGACCGCTGAATCTTGAAATTTCGCCCTTCCGACTACCTAGGCCGATACTGTTGATAAATGAAGATTGCAGAGAGGGACAAGGTCAGTTTCGCGACAAGTCACTTGGCCTCTGGAGTGTGGCAGAGTTGGGACTGCTTAAAGGAACTATTAGGCAATAGACGTTCAGCCAGAGGCAATGCTCATTGTTCGAGTGTGATAAGGGATTTCGCTCATGCATGATGAGGGGCCGAAGCAATCTCCAACATGCCTCGCTGTCTCAGTTTGACCTTCGCTTTGAAGCTGTCTGTGCAGGTGCTGAGTCTCGTCGCGGTTGTGCCACTCCCGCACCTAAACCATCACCTACACCCGGGTCAGCGTGCTGCCTGGTTGTTTGGCGGGTTGTTTGTCATGTCGACGTTGTTCGCGTTGAGGACACCGATTGAGTTTGGTCGTGACTACGATGACCAATCCCTCGGTTCAAAGAAGGCGATGGTGATGCCTGTATCCGACATTGAGCGGGTGCTAACCGAATTGCTCGGCATACAACCGATTCTCGTGGTGGCGAAGTATTGGGATGTATGGCCCAATTCATTCCTCATGCAACGAGCCGGGCTCATTGTGGTGGCCATGGAGAATGCCCCTGCCCACGACGTACGCCAGAAGGGTTTTGCTGACCTGCTTGAATCTAAATCAGTTACGCTGCTGTGCCTCCTGCGCGACGATGCGGAGGGCGACTGTGTCGACTTGGTTGAAGAGTCGTTCCCAAACTATCGGCTAATGCCAGGCACACTGACCGTTCTTGAATCGTGGAAAATCGACGGCGGCACCCTCGCCGTGATGACGAGTAGTCGGCTTGGCTGATCGTATGAGTGTGGCAAGTAGCCTGCATCCAAAGCGCTAGTAGCTTATTGGATAGAGCACTGACTACAGATCAGAAGGTTGGAAGTTCGAGTCTTCCCGAGCGCGCCACATACCTATCCAGCAAGAATGTGCTGTCTGGATAGTGAACGCGATATGCGATGCTCGCCACCACCACTATCTAGTCGAGTTACTCCAGTCATTCTCGATAAGGAGTGCATGCGAACACGTCCAGAAGAAATCAAACTTGTGAAGTTCTCCTCATGAGTTCAGAATCCAAAAAGCTAAGAGTCCTTTACTTCTGTTCTAAGTTGCCCGTGCCAGTTCGGAATGGAATCGATTTGCGAGTGAAAGGTCAGATATCGGTCCTCTTGGAGTTCTCTGAGGTTTCAGTCTTTGCCCTGTTCGGAAATCAGGAGAGGTTTGACCCCCGCATTTCGTCATGGCGTTCCTCGAAAGATGACACTGTCTCCCGTAGTCCAGATTCAAAGGCCCTGATTCGCTCAATCAGTAAAGGTCACCATCCATTCGAAGCGAGATACTCGACGGAGACATGGCTAGAACTCCGGAATGAAATTCGCAGATTTCGGCCGGATTACATAGTCGTAAGCCGCAACGAACTCTCAGCCTATTTGGAAGACATCCTCACGTACTTTGACAGCAACCTGATTTGGGATTTGGACGAATCCGCGGCTTCTATGTGTTCGACAATTCCACAACTCTTCACCAGTCGACATCAAGCCGTGGTCTTTAAAGCCTTCTGGAATCGTGTGCTGGAAATCGAGAGGGCTCTCATTGGCCGAGTGTCTCAGGTTTGGATGAGTAGCAGTATTGAACGAGAGAAGGTCCTCTCGCAGTCCGCTGGTGAGGTACATCTTCCCCGAAAGATCTCAGTGGTACCTCATGCGGTGGCGGTGGAGTCCTATTTCCCAATTTCTGGCACAAAGAGGGAGAAGGAAAGGATCGTCTATCCGGCGAGTTTCGTACATGAGCCGGCACTTGATGCCGCCAGATTTCTCATCAATGAGCTGATGCCATTGATTCCGGAAGTGCACTTGACGATCGTGGGTAGTTTCATACCGCGCTGGCTGAGAGAATCGACTTCGGAGCACATTTCCGTTGTGGGCCCCGTCGCCAGCATCAATGACTACCTCCACAAGGCAGGGGCACTTGCGGTCCCCCTGAGGGCAGGTGGCGGAACAAGACTCAAGGTAATTGAAGCTCTAGCCGCAGGCTTACCAATTGTCAGTACGGCCTTCGGTGTCGAAGGTCTCGGTCTTCTCCCGAATCAAGATTATTTGGAGGCCGAGTCAGCCCCTGACTTTGCTGAGAAATGTCGACAATTGTTCTCGAACGATGAACTTTCGGCACAGCTATCAGGCAGAGGGCAGGATACTGCGAGTAGGCGTTTTTCGACTCGTGAACTTGAGATGACAATCAGACAATTACTTTCTGTTCGCCAGTAGAAATGATCTAGCGAATGAGCTACGACGTCATTGTGGCCGCAAGGGGCAATTGCGAGTATCTGCAGGATTGTCTGTTGAGTATCGCCGAACAGTCACTTCTGCCCAACTCTGTGAAGTTGATTCTCGACAACGACGATCCTCATTATGGCGAACTTCAAGATATAGCTAAGAGAAAGTTCCCGATCACCGAAGTGCGTAGGTCCCCGGGCCACGGAATGATTACCGCAGTCAACTTCGGCATCAGTCTGTGCAGCTCGGAATTCATTGCATTTCTTGATTCGGATGACCTCTGGGAGACCGAGAAGCAGCAGCAGCAGATTGAGGCACTGAGTGCGAACTCGAGGCTCGATGTCGTGACGAGTAATGCTCTGAATGTGAGGAAGACACAGCTTTCAGATCAGATAAGTAACTGGACTCCTTCGCTTACCTTTACGAGTGCCACCTTCCGTAGGTCAGCATTTCAGAAGTTTGGGCTGATTGATGTGAGTGCAACCCATTTCAATTGGTTGTATCGATGGTGGGCGTTTGCATACCAGGCAGGAATTTCTCGCTTGCACTTGGACAGCCCAGGTGTAAAACGTCGAATTCACTCATCGAACAGCTGGGTAACACAGAATTCGCGTGCTCATCGGGATCTATTCGATGAGCTGCGGCAAATCATGCACCGACAGACCCACCTTGAAGAGTGAATTCCAATTCCATCGCATTGAATCCAGCGAAACACAGGTGACATGCACTCCAGACTGGTCGCAACGAAATTTCGAGGTTGTGTGCTGGATTGTGAATGGTCAAGATGTGCGTAGTTGGGTCACCTCCAATGAGCCTGCATAATTGAGAACCGTTGACGAAAGCCCAAAGGTCAAGTTTGGCGAGTGCTTCAGCTCGCACCTTGATGAGGAGCTTCGTAGAATTCTCAGGAACTTGGATGCGGAATCGCCAATCGATAGTGGCTCCTGCAACCCGAAGTGCTGTAAGTGCGGGATGTGAACTACCAGATTGAAACGGCGCAATGCTTAGGCCATCGAAGACGGGAGTAGATGACTTCCTAAGCATCCCTCCGCAGACTTTGTAAATGTAACGCTCGACGATGGCGATCTGGCCGGTGTACATCCATAAGCGATACAGCAAACGAGACAGCGAATGTTGATTCTCAGTATCCACCGAAATTGTTCGTCCTACGCGACGAGCTTGAATTCGGCGAAGTAGCGTCCTGGAATTCGTGTCTTGAAGGATTCGATTACGAAGAGCTTGGATTCGGTGAGTTCTGGAACGAGGTGTTTCAGGCAGTTGTAGTTGCAATGTACTGAAACCTGATTCACTTGTGGAATTCTGAAATCGGACGATACTTGCCTCGATATTGGCCTGCTTTGCGAGAAGGCTCGCCTGTCGGAGATCAACAAATTTCTGGAGTCGTCCAACATCCGAAATCGCCTGGATGAAGTCAGTTGGTCCGGCGGTTAGATCACCATGAACAACTGCATGAAGAAAGAGCGACTCGTGACTTGGAATCTTTACCGTAGACGATCCGCAACGAACTGAATTAGTGGGTTGGTCCAGCATGATCACGAGGAGCTTTTGTGGGTACTTTGTTTCAGCGACATGTAGGTCGAGGTGCGTCTCTCCTAGAGAGTAGTTAAGGCCCAGGAAATGGGAGTTCGATGAGTGACCGCTGCAGGGAACGTCTTCTGTGCGACGAAATCCCAGAGACTCGACTATTTCTACTGCGCGTTGAATGTCTCTGGAACTGAAAAGAAGGTCGATGTCCCCCATGGTCCGTGATCCAACGGAATTGAGCAATAGCTGGATTGCTAATCCCTTGATGACCCGAAAGTTGAGGTCGGCGTCATTAAGTGCCCGAAATACTGGGTCAAGCGAGTGAATGAGTCGTGTTGTCTTTGTCCATGTGTACTTGTAAGTCCCCCTAAGGCGTTCGCGCTCAGGAAAGTCACGAACACCACGAAGATTGCAGAAAATCGCTGGTGCTAGACGTTGCGTGTTGACATTGACTTCGTCAAATGGAATATTACCCATGAGCTGCTTCCAGGCACCGAGAGCGACAAATTCTGGTGCGAGTGCTGCTAGGACTGCAAGCTGATTCTCTTCGTACTGCCGAAAAGTGGCTTCAGTCATGCTGGCGCTCTTGAAGAATACTGAGAATTGTACGAGTGTTGTGATCTGCATCGGGACCTATCCACAGTGATGAAGAAGGTACGGTGCGACACAGCTCAGCGATGTGGAGGCGTGATCGTACTCCGTTTCTGAAGACTTCTCGCCCAGAGTCCGTTTCGAGGCGTCTGTACGCATCTCGCGCCGTCAGCCTCATATGGCTTGACGTTGGCCAGATTCTCGGGAAGAAGATGTGAACAACTTTTGTGGGGGAAATCATGCGCTCATTGAGTTTAGAAATTGAGAAGAATGCCTTTGACGGTCCCTCGGTCGGATAGTTGGCTAACTGGATACCGCGCCGAGCGAGCTTGCGGGCGATAGCAGACCCAGGATCAACCTTCGCCCGACTAAACACCGGATAACACTCTCCATCTTGGATCCACAGGCAGTCATCTGAAATCAATTGACTTCCCTCAAGAGCCATATAGGTAGCCGTACTCGACTTGCCCGACCCTGACGCTCCTGCGAACGCAACAGTTCCATAACGCGTATGGACCGCTGAAGCATGAATTATCGCAGCGCCAGCACTCGTAGCAAGCCACGACCACATCAGCCGAAACGGTGTGATCATTCCGCGGAGATCAGTCTCGGATTGGTGTCGAGTTCTCACTACACCGATTCGTGAACGCGTGTCGTACACATAGACATGCCCAGTATGACCATCAAGAAAGAGTCTGAAGGGATACGAGACCGACTCAGGGATGACTTGATGTAAACCAATCCATCCCCGAGCCCATTCAAACGATGGCAGCGCAGGCAAGTCCTCTCGAGAAATAACGTAAATTGCTGAATCACTTGGAGTTGCAATACCCGACTTGCGACTGGCCACAAACGCAGAGAGAAGTGAATCAGTCGCGAGTCCTGAACCCGACAGGAATACGTCGGAAGTCGCGCTACCAATCGAAACTGACGCCGAGAAGCGTGTCCTGGTCCTGGCAAGTTCGATGATGTCTTCGCAAAATGCTTGGGACTCCCTCTTAATTCTTTGGAGCGTCAGGCCAGCCATCCTCGGTGACGTCGTGAATCGGGTCAATCATTAGGAGGTCGGCCAATTGATCATTGGAAATGAGCAGTGGGCTTCGCCATTCATCCCGCTCGTAGTCGTCGGGAAGAGACAAGTGTTGCGTTTCAACTTGGGTAGTGACTGTAGCTGAGGGAACGGCCTCAATGAGCCCCAGCCCAATGAGGTTTTCAATGAATGAAGTGACATCTTTTGTAACAGTCGTGCTGTCTTCTGCAACTCTGAAAGATTTACGAATGATGTCGTCGAATGAAGAGATACTCACACCGTGAGTGATCAGCCAGAGAATATCCGCAGCACTCTCGCGGAAACTGTAAAAGTGACCGGTCACAAAATCAATAGCGATTGTCTCACCGTCAAGCCGTTCTACCGAAACAGATTGCTTAAGTTCATAATGGCTTGTCATGTTGCTTCTGCATCTCCTTTGGATGTCGAAACGTGAATCTCACGTTGTTGAAATACTGATTCGACTACCTGCGAGATTTCGTATGAAAAATCCTGCATTGATCGTGGCGGGCGACATTCGATCCATGGTGTGTTGTGAGCCTTAATGATGTTTTCAGCAAAGGCGACTGGATTTTGAGCTGAAAAGAAGAGATTCGGTTGAGCTCGCTCAAGAAATTCGGGAATAGCAGACACTACAACCTTGAGTCCGAGTGATAAGCCCTCCTCGATGAACATCCCAAACCCTTCACCTTGAGATGGCATTACACCGACATTCGATGACATCGCCACTTTCTTCGTTAGCGCGTCGTCGGCACCTAGATGCCAGCGAAGTCGCGATCCGAACTCCGGATGATTTCTAATTGCGTTGCAGAGGTCTTGGACCATCCAACCTTGATGTCCGATGAACGTCATGACCACATCCTTGCCCCACGAAATAAGCAAATCAAAAGTCTTGAGCAAAAGGTCGTGCCCTTTTCGTGGTTCGATGGTGGAGATATACATGATTGAGATCTGATTCTTGTCAGGAACATGTGGAGTCTGTTGAGGCATTCGTGATCCAAGAGGAACCACGTGAATGTTCGCGGGAAGCTTCCAGCCCAAGTTAAGTAGGTCTGTCTTTACCTTGTTTGTCGTAACAATGACATGATCAGCGACCGACAAGGTCTGCTGTAGATAAATCCGAAAGGCCGGTTTACTTTCTGGAGGGAAAGCATCGGGAAGAATTAACGGCAACAAGTCATGGACGAAAGCAATAACTGGAATGCCACGTTGCCTCGACAACGCCCTCAATCGACGAAAGTCGACATTGGCGTCACAATCGGGGAGAATGATGATGACACACTCTTCGGGTGACACGAGAGCTCTCATTCGAAATCGAGCACCGTGCCTACCAGAGGTGATCTGACGGTGTCCACCCCTCGATACATCGGTTTGACAGCTCATGGGTGCCAGATGCACGCCACGACTCTCCCAAAAGGGCTGCAGGTCGTCGTACAGATGTGAGATTACTTGCTGAATGCCAGTTGTGAACTTATTGGTGGAATACTGCGTTACCTCAAGACCAACGGTGACACCGTTAGTAAGTTTGGCACTTGAACTCATCGAATAGAGAGTAGGCGATTTCAGAAGGCGTTTGATATTTCATCAATCTTGAAAATGAAGGTGCGACGGGCATGTTTAGCCACAGTTGCGACCACTGCTCGTGACTGATGTTCACATCAACAATTGCTTGCGCAACAGATTCAAACTCTCTCTGCGCAGCACGTAACTTTCCCATCAGCACGAGTAACGTCCCGAGGAAAGCAACAACCTGTGGGAGTCCACTGACATCTTGGTCCCGTGTCGATACATCGGCAAAGTCAACGAGATGTACCGATGTTCCGTCAATCAGTAGATTCCACGGTCGCAAATCATTATGGAATAGGCCGTGTTTGCTGTAGTGCAAACATGTTGAGTGAAAGCGTTCGAGAACATCAAGTCTGCCTATGTCACTATCTGATAGTGGTCGACCAGGTAGAGCATCGCGTACAAGTTCAACAACAACCCGTCCGGGTGTGAGGAGTTTCACTTTGGGAAATGTGTCAGCGAGTGGATGCAGAGATTGAATCTCATTGAGAAAAGCACCTTCGCGCGCCACTTGAGATCGATCAAAATAGTCGAGTGACGCAAGCTCAGTTTTGTGTAGGAAGCCATCAGATCCAATCCATGTTCGAACCGAGGAACCCTTGACTTGGGACATCATCGGCCGAAAACTCTGAACTCCATCAGCACGCGCGATTCGTCCAGCCTCAAGGCAGTACGCATCACTTGCATAAACGAGAGGACACGCCGACTCATCTCCAGCGAGTTCGTGGAAGTAGTTGAATTGAGCGAGGAGATTCCTTGCTGAATATTCTGACTTGTAGTCAAACTCGGGACGAGTGTCCTGCCGTGGTATCGGCAGGATGACAATGGAATAATTTGCTCGAATGTCAGCGATGTACCGCTGCACTCTGTCCGGTGAATGAGTGCGATAAAACGAAAGGAACTCAGGCCCGACCAGAAGAATGTCGGCAGAGGAGAGCCCGAATTCAGTTAGTGAGTCTCGATTGGTGTTGAGAAACCTCGCTACCAATGGTGAAGTTTCGTCATGTCTTGTCATTTCAATTGGTCGGCGCTCGTGCGACCGTCTCGAAACTGGGCACGGAGCTCCGTCATTAGAGCCTTAGTGCCTGTCTCACGGTCGCTTACCCAGCCACTGCTTGCTGAGATTCTTCGTCGTAGAACGAGATCGTTGTGGGGCCGCGCAATGACTTGTGTTGATTCAGCTTTGGCCCACCAGCGATACAACCAGTTGAAGTGGGTTGCCTGGCTGTCTGGGTATCCATTCTTCTCGAACGCCCGGCTTCGAAAAGTCGTCGCTGAAAATACGCGAGACGCTAATGGCTTTACGACAGTCGCGGCGAAACCTGGTGTGTCGTAGAAATTCTGCACAGCCCCAAACACTGCATCCGTTTCCGGCGAATCTTCTAAGAGTCCAATTTGTAACTCGGCCTTGTTGGGCATCCAAAGATCGTCAGAGTCGAGAAAACTGATGTACTCCGTTTCGCATAGGTCAAGTGCATGTCGAAACGCCGGCACCATTCCTTGCTCGTCAATCTGGAGAATTTCGACATCAGGGAAGGCTTTGTTGACTTCACTAGCCACATTGCCGTCAGAGAGCGCACCTCCGTTCACGACAACAATGCATCTCGCTGCAGCTAACGTTTGATTCTTAATCGACCCGAGTGCCTCCACCACAAATCGGTCACGGGTCCTTACAGCAGTGATTGATGTGTACACGGTGGCTGGCGCGAGGGATAGCTACGAACTGATGTAGTGACGAAGAAACAACTCCGAAGTTAGTGGTATCTTCGCACCATGGCAAGGATAAGTTGCCATATCGCGCACTCGCTCGTCGAGAATCGCCGAATCTGGAGTCATCTCGGTTGGCGAGATCTCAAAGTTCGGTACGCTGCGACGTGGTTAGGGCCGTGGTGGTCTGTAACCAATCTCACTGTTGTTGTTTCGGCGAGTTCACTTGCCGTGTCCTTGATCTCCAAGAGCGCGTTACTCTCAACTGTTCCGCGTGTCGCCATCGGGTTCATTTTGTGGACGTTCATTAGTTCGTCAGTGGTGGAGGCGACATCATCACTCGAACAGTCCAAAGGACTATTGCTCAATACACAGCTTCACGAGATTCTGGTTGTGTACCGGCTCGTATGGCGCAACCTAGTCATCTTTATTCATAACTTTGTAATTGTCCTAATGGTCCTTCTAATACTCGATCCAGAAGACCTGCTCAACATATTTGCACTTTTACCAATACTGGCAATAGTCGCTTTCTCACTCATCTTTCCAGTACTGGTGGTGTCTCGTATCGTCTACTGGAAACCGGCAATGCGATCTCTCATTCCACCTGCCATGCAGTTTCTCTTTTATCTCACCCCTGTTCTCTGGGCCCCACCAAGCAATGGTCCAGGAAAATTGCTTGTTGAGATTAACCCCATTGCTTGGGTGTTGCAACTAGCGGAGAACGCTGTTCTACATGCTGAGATTCACTGGGAGTACCTACTTCGTACCGTGCTACTTGTCATATTCAGTCTTCTGGTAGCAGAGTTCCTTGTCCGCAGATTTGACCCGATTAAGAAATATCTGTGACGACTCCGCGAGTATCTCTCCATGGTGTTGCATTGACGAGGCTCACAGTGCATGGGCATTCGCGTGATGATCGAACAGTTCTAGACAAGGTTGACCTTGTGATCAACGATGGCGAGCGAGTGGGAGTCATCGGTAGAAATGGAGCTGGGAAAACAACTCTCCTTCGCATAATGGCGGGCGTACTGTTGCCCGACCAAGGAGCATGTGAAAGATTTGGTCACCTTAGAGCATTTCTCGATCTTGGATACGGTCTAGAACCTGAGCTCAGTGGTAGGGCTAACTCACTCTCGCGTGCGGTAATCGATGAGTTACCAGTGAGTGAACGAGACGGATTCGTTGCGTGGGTGGAGTCGTTCTCCGAACTCGGCGGACAGTTTGAGCAGCCTCTGAAGAGCTACTCAACTGGCATGTTGGCTCGCCTTGTCTTCTCCATGTGTACATACAGCACGCCAGAGATTCTGCTCATTGATGAAGGAATCGGCACAGTTGATGCGCATTTTCGGGAAAAGGCTCTTTCTCGCCTCAATGAAATCTATGGCGGTACTTCAGCATTGGTGCTGGCCACACACGATGAAGTATTACTTCAGCAGCTCTGTACACGGGGAATAGTGATTCATCAGGGCAGGCTGGTGTTTGATGGATCACTGACAGACGCACTCGATCACTATTCAATCATGAGTTGACTGCTGCGCTTGACCCTTAACATTTGCTCAGAGGGTTAGGGGTTCGAGTACCTCCGAGCGCGCTTCTGGTAATCCGCGGGCTTGTGTTTGAGGGCACCAATTTATGTGGTCTGTTTGGTTGGCTACTGTGCCATTAACGACTCATGGGTGTAGGTGGTGGTCTTCGGGTGGTGGGGCGCCGGGGTGTTGTTGGGACGTTGGTGTTGGTGCTGGTGTGTGGGTGGTTGGTGGTTGTGCGTTCGGCTGGTGTGGGGGTGTATGGGTCGGATGGTGGTGATATCGCGACGTGGATTTTTGTGCATGAGTGGATGAGTCGTGGTGTGTTGTTGTATCGCGATGTGTGGGAGCACAAAGATGTCGGGTTTTTGTTGTTGACTCAGCCGTTCTATTGGGTGGGTTCGACGTTGGGTCTTTATGTGTCGGGTGTGGTGTCGGCGCTGGTGTTGGGGGTTGGGGTGTTGGTGGGTGTGCGTCGGGGTGTGTCGCGGTTGGTGGCGATTCGTGTGGCGTGCGTGTGGTTGGCGTTGTATGTGTTGTCGCCGACGTTTCTGTCGGTGTACAAGGAGAG
>Ga0116204_1001289_pt1 | contig 14036 bp, 10 predicted proteins | sample LakKivwa52mmetaG_FD_94481 | JGI IMG/M metagenome (GOLD analysis project Ga0116204, IMG submission 94481) | Anoxic lake water microbial communities from Lake Kivu, Rwanda to study Microbial Dark Matter (Phase II) - Lake Kivu water 52m metaG | ecosystem: Environmental > Aquatic > Freshwater > Lake...
AATTTACCCCGCTGTTCGAGAAGGGCGACGAATTCCTCGTCGAACGCCCACGTGATGGCTATCAGGAGATCAATATTCTGCTGCATGGCGCTCCATGGTATAATTAGAACCCTTCCGGAGGTTCATTTGTTATTCACTGTAGGGTTGAATATATTGAGTATTTGGTATAAAGATATGAAAATCATCACGTTAGGGCTCTTTCTCCTCTTCTCCATGACGCTCGCTGGGTGCGGCAGTACCGGCAACCTTCAGAACCAGGAATCGCATGAGGTCACCTCTGAGGATCAGGGATTTGCAGCCAAAGACAGCGCTTTAAGCAAATTCATTCAAGGATCGCTCTTTGAAACACGCGGCGATTATGCCTCCGCCATATTGGAATATCAGGAGGCGCTCCAATATGAGAAAAATGCCGCCATTCTCTATGCCCTTTCCCGCTCTTATAGCGCCATCGGGAAACATTCTTTCGCCGCGATGCATGGTAAAGAGGCGGTCGAACTGGAGCCGAAGAATCTCGATTTCCGCAAGAACCTGGCGAACGTGTATCTTCACGCCATGGATCTTCAAGGTGCGGTCAGGCAATTCGAAGAGATTGTCACAATTGATTCCATGGACAATCAATCCTGGTTCGCTCTTGCCCGCCTCATCCAGAGTTCCGCTCCGCTTCGTGCCCTTTCCATTTACGAACGGATACTGCAGTATGAAGGTGAACGGTGGGAGATACTTTCGGAAATGGCCACTGTCAACATGACTTTGAACCGGCTCGATCCCGCGGCGAGAGCGCTCCGCAAGATGCTGGATATCGATCCCGGGAACCGCGGACTCCAGCGCCAGCTTGCACAGCTCTATCTCCGTATAGGGCGACAAAACGAAGCCCTTGGAATTCTTGAACCTGCGTACGAAGAGGACCCCAAGGACATTGAAACCGGAGCCATGCTTGCCGATCTCTCAATGGAACGGGGAGAGTATGTCAAAGCGCTGGAACTCTACAAATCACTCCGCTCCATCGCCGGCGACAATCTGGAATTGAAAATGCGGATCGCCATCGCATACTTCGGTATCCAACAACGGGATTCATCGGTGACACCGACCACGATCGAACTTCTTAACGAACTGTCCACGGAAGCGGCTTCCGACTGGCGTCCTCACTGGTATCTGGGAGCGATCGCGGCGACCTCCATGCAGGATTCGCTTGCCCTCATCCATTTTCAGCGTGTCACAGAGCTCGCGGCATGGAATGCGGACGCATGGTACTATGTCGGCAGTTTGCGTATCCAGAACAGCGAGTATATTCCAGCGATAGAACAACTGGAGAAAGCGCGCACCCTTCATCCGAACGACGTTCGCTTTGCTTTCTTGCTTGGCGTCGCGTACGACCAGACCAAAGAAGAGGAAAAGGCGATCGAGCTCTTCCGTCAGGGATTGAAGCTAAGCCCGAACGATATCAGCATACTGACCTCCTACGCGCTGACGATGAATCGGTTGGAACGATTCGCCGAGTCCGATTCGCTCTATGAACGTGTGCTTGGCATTGATCCGGAAAATCATCTGGCCTTGAATAATTATGCCTATACGCTTGCGGAACGGGATCTTCAGTTGGACCGCGCGTTGTCAATGGCGCAACAGGCTGTCGCGGCTCAGCCAAAGAACTCGTCCTATCTGGATACGATCGGTTGGGTCTATTATATGCTGGGTAACTATACAGAAGCGGAAAAGTGGATTCTGAAATCCATCGAAACAGGCGATGCCAGCGCGGTGATCTACGACCACATGGGAGATGTCTACGAGAAACTTGGACAGAGCGAAAAGGCGACGGAATATTGGAGAAAAGCATTGGAGAAAGACAGTTCGAATGAATCGATCAGGAAAAAGCTTGAATAAACTCGTTGTTCTTGGATCCTTCGTTCTCCTTGTCGGTCTCGCCGGATGCGGCGGAGGCGTCACCTCCACAGAACTTGGATCGGTGGAAACAGTGGAAGATGCGCGTTTGCATCTGGAGCGTAATCAACAGGCGATCCGATCGATGAAAGCCGAAGGCGTTCTTTCGATCGAGTCGGGCGATTTCGCCCAGAAGGCGGGATTCAATCTGACCCTCCTCAAGCCGGACAGCGTCCTTGTCCAGCTCGAAGGGCCATTTGGCATTAAAGTGGGATTTGCATTGCTTACACGAACGACCTTCTCTTTCTACAACAGTTTGACAAACGAGGTCATCACCGGTCCGACAAACCAGAAGAATCTTGAGAAGGTCCTGAATTTTCCCCTCTCGTACGACGATGTCCTCAATCTCTTCCTTGGAGCGCTTTTCACCGAGGACGACCGGCGCGATCCGGACGACCTGCAAACCGATTCCGGCCAGTTGGTCGCCGTCTTCAATCACTCGCGCGGGAAACGGCTTTATTACATCGACCCTGCAACCAAACAGATCGTACGTATCCGTCATTTCGATGGCCGCAATCGACCAATGCTGGACCAGAGATTCACCAATTATACGACATTGGATGGCATAGTCATTCCGTTCCGTATCCGTCAGATCCAGGAGCAGGAACGCCGCATGGCCGCCATTTCTTACAATCAGGTCTCGTTGAACAAATTAGATTCCTTCAGTACACCGGCGATCCCAAACAATGCTGAAGTTCGGCAACTGAAATGAGGATCTTCTTTCTCATAAGCGTTTTTCTTGTGCTTGGCTTCTCGGGACTTACGGCCCAAACGCGGGATATCAGGACCAAAGAGCAGGAACTCGACCGGATCCGGAGAGAGATACGGACGCTTGAGAACAAGCTGAAGGATTCTGAAAAAAGAGAGAAGCTCACCGTCAACCGCCTGGACGATCTGACCAAACAGACGACACTGACCAGACAACTACTGAGGAAATTGAAGGCCGAGGAAGAGGAAGTGCGGAAGGATCTACAGGCGACATCCGGACTTATCGCACAGCTTGAGGACCAGGTTCGTTTTCGGAAGAACCACTACGCCTCCTACGTCCGATCACTATACAAAAACGGCAGAGTGTACGACACCGAACTTCTTTTCTCATCCAATTCGTTGAATCAGCTCAATATCCGTCTCCAATATCTCAAGCGTTTCTCGGAACAGCGACGCGCCGATCTGAAACGGATCGCCGAAAAGAAGAATGCGCTGGAACGGCAGAGTCTCATGTACGAAAGCAATCTGCTGCGTCAGCGCAAAGTGATCACGGAAAATACGAGCGAAGAACAGTCGCTCAGGAAGGTCACCCTCGAACGGGAGAAAGCCCTTCAGGAGATACGAAAGAGCCGAGCGAATCTCGCTTCGGAATTGGAGCAGAGGAAACGTGCAAAGCAACAGGTGGAACAATTGATCGTGCAATTGGTAGAACGCGAGCAGGTCCGTAAGGAACGCGAAGCTGCCGAACGAAAACGGAAAGAAGAAGAAGCTCGCTTGGCGGCCGCGCGCCGTGCGGAACGCCCCGCAACGGAAGCCCTTCCCGCGACCCCTGTACCCGCCGTATCGACTTTTCGCCCCTCATCACTCCGTTGGCCTGTGGAAACCGGCCGCGTCACCTCACGATTCGGGCGTCAGGTTCACCCCGTCCTAAAGACCGTGACGGAAAATAACGGCATCGAGATCACGACCCCGGCCGGCTCTCGCGTCCTTGCCGTCGCCGATGCAGAGGTATCGCTTGTCACGTTCATTGCCGGTTTCGGCAATATCGTCATCCTGAATCACAATAACGGATTCCGTACCGTCTATGGAAATCTGTCCGATGTTCTGGTCGAGGAGAATCAGCCCCTCAAAGAAGGCGAGATCGTCGGTCGGAGCGGCGATTCCATTGCGGGCGATATACTTCATTTTGAGATCTGGCGGGAGCGGGAGAAGCTGAATCCCGAACTATGGCTCACCCGCAAATAGCCGTTTCCTAATACACCACGATCTCATCCACAAAGAGCCATGGTTTTCCGCCTCGGGCTCCATGCCAATTGGGAAGCTCCGGCAACGCTTTTGCCGTGATCTTGATAAATCTCGCTTTCCTTTCATTTTGAAGTTTGGTACCAAATGTGACGACCGATGCTGTCTCATGCGCCGCGAGCGTCTCTGTGGAAAAGGTGCCTACCACCTCATAGTTCGTTCCATCTTCCGAGATGGAATATTGCACTTCCAGCGGAGGGAAGATCCAATTTGAAGTGTTCTTCAGATACGATGTTCCGATGGTTGATATGGATGTGATCTCCTCAAGATCCAGCACTGCGAGTAGGTCTGTGCCGCGATATCCCTGCCAATGCTCGTACGAGAGAGAACCTTTGATCCCATTCACCAATCCGTACGGCCCTCCTGCCGTGTACCGTTCATAGCGGTTCCCCAGAATGATCTTGCGATAAAGCGCCTTATGGAGATGGACCGTGCGGGCGGAAACGGTTCCCATCCTTTCACCTTTCAAGAAGGCGGCCGCTTTCACCTCTGTCGTCTTTTTGATCGGTACGGGCATTCCATACAATGGCGACGACCCCGTCGGTTCTGTGCCGTCGAGCGTATATCGTATCTCGCAAAACGGTGATTCCGCAAACATGATGACGGTTCCTTCCTTCGAAATGGTGTCAACGGAGAGGCCGATATTCACCGTGAACATGCTGCGGGCGTAATTGTAACCAAGAGCTGCATACCGCTCCAAATGTGTCATCAGTGCTGAAAAGAATCGCAGGGAGTCTTTCCGTTCCGCAGGTGACCAAAGAACTTCCGACATCGCCGCCATTCTCGGGAGGGTCATATACTGCGCCGCCTGCGGAGTGGGAACAAACTCCGCCCAGAGGTTTCCCTGGCCGCCGAGGATCATGTCTCGCTCCGTCCCTGTCAATTCTTGCGGCACCGGTTCGAAACTGTACACTGTCGATATGGGCAGGTAGCCCCCGATCCCCAATGGTTCGTGTTCCTGCGGTCCTTGATAATAATCAAAATAGCAATGGCTGGTCGGCGTCATCACCACATGATGCCCTTCACGCGCCGCTTCGATCCCTCCCCGTGTGCCCCGCCATGACATCACCGTTGCTTCAGGTGCCAGTCCTCCTTCCAGTATCTCGTCCCAACCGATGAGTCTCCTCCCTTTTGAAACGAGAAATCGTTCGATCCTCTTGATGAAATAACTCTGCAGTTCTTCTTCATTCTTCAGATCTTCCGTCCGTATCCGCTCCTGACATTTGGGACAGGTCTTCCATTCCTTCTTGTCGGCTTCGTCCCCGCCGATATGGATATACGTGCTCGGGAAGAGTTCCATTACTTCCGTGAGAACGTCTTCCAGAAAATGGAACGTGCTGTCATTCCCGGCGCAAAAGATATCGGTGATAGGCCAGATGCTTCCTGTCGGCACAGTGAAGGGACCGCCGGTACAGGAGTATTGCGGATACGCAGCAAGGACCGCGGTCGTGTGGGCCGGCATTTCGACTTCCGGAACGACCGTAATGCCTCGTTCGGCGGCATACTCGACGATCTCGCGTACATCATCCTGCGTGTAGAAACCGCCGTACGTCGCCTCTTCCCCCTCCCGCTGTGGCTCTCTGATATACCAGTACTCCGATCCCCGGTCTGCTCGCCATGCCGAAACACTTGTCAGTTTGGGATATTTTTTGATCTCAAGCCGCCATCCCTGGTCGTCGGAAAAGTGCCAGTGGAACACGTTCATTTTGTGCATCACGAGCATGTCGATATAGGTCTTGACGAATTCTTTTGGAAAGAAATGACGGCTGCAATCAAGATGCATTCCTCGCCACGAGAATCGCGGCGCGTCGGTGATACGCACAGCGGATATTTTCAACTCCCCGGTGACACGACGGGTTCCGTACACCCCTGGCGGAGCCATCTGCAGAATTGTATGAACCCCGTAGAGATGGCCTTTGAATGTCGACGCCTCGATCACGATGGAGTTCCCGGTCGCTTCGAGCGTATATGCTTCGTCACTGGGCAAAGAACTCTTGCTCTTGCGGAAGAGAATGACATCCCTGGCGGATGCCGGACTCTTCTTGAAAAGTATGGGGAAGGGATGTCCGGTCGCTTTTCTGAGCCGCTCCGCAAGATGGGTCGCGGCAAACAAAGGAGTGTCAACCCCCGATTCTATCCAGATCGCGGTCGTTGCTTGCAGACGAAATTCTCCGCTCAAATTCTCCACAGAAATTGGGAGAGGAATGAGAGGCATTTGTCTGGCTCCTTGGGCGAAAACCGACCAGAAACCCGCAAAAAAGAAAGCAAGCACCATATGCGCAATTCTATTTGTCATATCACACCTTCATTTCTGATTACTCTGAGAAATCTTTCATTGGATCCTCACGACAACCGCATCAAAGCATCAAGAACGATCTGATTTGCCAATCCTTCCTCTCCAGGGATCGGCGACGGGTGATTGTGAAGGATCGCGTCAGAAAACCGGGTCACTTCATCGACATAGAGATCATGGACCTGAATCTCTTCCTCGACGGTCTCCGGAGGCTGTTCCCCTTTGCCTCGTGTGATGACCAACCGCAGAGTCATAGAACTTCGTGTGAAGTGTTCCGCATACAATGTGGCGTCGGTTCCGATGATCTCGATCACACTTCGCCGCACCGGAGCCTTGTAGCTGCAAAAGATGGAGGCGATGACACCTTCCGAGAATCTTAGACTCGCCAACACTGTTTCTTCCGTCGTCTGCGCCGACGGAACGGGTGAAAGATGTCCCTGCGCGGAGATCACTTCGTCATCAAGAAGGAACCGCAACGTATCAAACGTGTGAACCGCAACATCATAGACCGGCCCGCCCCCTGCCACTGCCGGATCGGTGAGCCATGACCGATGCGAAAGCCTGCCATCATAAATGAATTCCGTGCGGATCGCGACAACATTTCCGACCGAACCGGTCTTGATCAGTTCCTTGATTCGGACAACCAACGGAGAGAAACGGACCATGTGCCCCACCATGAGTTTCACACCATTGGCGCGGCATGCATCGATCATCCGCTCCGCTTGCGCGCTATTCATCGCCATCGGTTTCTCCACCAAGACATGCTTCCCCGCATGAGCCGCGGCAATGGCCGAAGGCGCATGATCAATGTTGGCTGAGACAATGAAGACGGCATCGACAGAGGCATCGGCAACGAGATCGCGGACAGAACCATATCCTTGCGGAATACCGTATACTGCCGCTTTTTCACGCGCCGCATCAGTGGAACGTTTTTGTATAGCGCCAAGCTCCGAATTCACGGATGCGCGTATGGCGGGGAGAATGGCACGTTCGGCAAACATACCGAAGCCGATGATACCATACCTGATCTTTTTATCCATTGCCGGTGTCCGGATACATATGGGAGTGAATGGTAACGCGGAGAAAGGTACGGATTATTCGGCTCGAGTACACCGTTGGGGTGGGTGGGACAAGGAACGGATCAAATGCGTTCGAGGTTGTTCTTCTGAACCCATCCTTCTTTCCCGTCGGGGAGAACGACCCGTTGCCAGTTCCCCACTTCATCCTTCAAATCGACGGTCAGTCCTTCATGCACAACAAAGACATTCACGGATCCAGCATCGGGCGAACTTTTGGCGGTAACACTTTGCGATATGATGACTCCGCGCGGGGTATCCAGAAGCCCTGTCTGAATGAGCATCATCGATCCGGTTGTGATGACCACCAGGATACCTGCCAATGTCATGGCCCGGGAGAGTCTGAATATCCACTCTCCGCTTGCCGAAAATATCATTGTGAGCGAAGCGGCCAGAACGATCCAAAAGATAATAAAGAGTATGGATGCCGCATCGGGTGAAAGCAGGGAGCCGAACTCTTTCAGCCAGCGGACGAGAAACACTTCGGGAACAGGTTCAATCCTGTCCCGGGTTCTTAAAAGCGCAAGCTGAAGATTGAATGTTGCGTCCGGATCCCCCGGTTCGAAACGGAGCGCCCTATGATAATGAACGACCGCCTTGCCATTGAAACCCAAGCGGTAATAAGTGTTGGCAAGATTGAAATGGGTTGCATAATTGGTCTTTCCTAACGCAATGATTCTTTCATAGGCATCGGCTGCTTCTTCGTACCTGGCCTGCTGATAGAACTCGCCGGCAGAACGAAAGAGAGAGTCCGGATTCTGAGCGTGCAAGGAGGGGGATGTTCCCAGCAACAGAAGCAGAGATATCATCTTCACTGCATCCATCCCCCTCATGATTTTTCTCCTTGCGACATCTCAAGCTCGTTGATCGTATCGACCGCCTGCTGGTAGATCTCTTTCATCCCTTGGGAAGGCGATGCACCCGGGGAAAAACGGGAGAATTCCGCACGGTGATACGTGTCTTTGAACTTTTCCACTGCGGTGGATGATTGTCCTTTTCCGATCAGTTCTTCCATTGCAAGTTCCAACGTAAGACGCGATAATGGCACCCCTGTCCTGTCGCTTGCATAGTGCAAAAGGGTCCGGGTGATCTCCGCATAGAATCCCTCATGTTCCCGTTTCATCAATGCCCGCGCATGTTTGAGCCGTTTTACCGCTTCCCTTCCTGCCTTTCGAGCTCTCAGGGCCGGCGTATCCGTTTGACGGGAAATGACAATGCGATAGAACAAGAACGATACAAAGAAGACGGGCGGTAGAATCGTGCCAAGAATGAACCAAAGCATTTCCCATGGCCTCGTTCCGGCGGAGACAAATCTCCCCGGAGAAGTGCGGATGTATCTGATATCCTCTCCCAGTAAACGAACATCCGACTTTGTCGCTATTGATGAACCGCCTTGGATCTCCTTCCCCCGATTGACAGTCACTGTGAAGGAGGGGGCGGAAAGGGTCGCATATTTCTTCGAGCCGATATCAAAAAATGAATACCGTACGGGTTCGATGACACGCGTTCCCGCATTGCGGGGTACCAGAAGATATTCTGCCGTCTTCGAACCGGAAATAACTCCCCCGTCCTTGGAAATATTGTCGGAGATCTTCGGTTCATACACCTCAAAGTCGGCCGGGAACTGCACTTTTGGAAGGGACAGCAATGCTATGTTGCCAGTACCACGCACCGTAATGGCAAAGGTAATCGGTTCTCCTGCATTCACTTCGTTCTTATCCAGTTTCGCTGAGATGGTGTATTTACCCACCGCTCCGAAGAAAGTATCGGGGGCCCCTTCTGGAAGTGGCAGGACTGTTATGTCCACGATATTCGAGCGAAGGGTGTGCTCGACCGTCTGAACTCCGCCAAAGAAAGGATCGTTGAAAATGTCGAACGGATCATTGGAACGGCGCCTCGTTTGCACTTGTACCTGTGTGCGTAATTCCAGAGGATCGATCTTCAGTCTTCCGGAGCGGGTCGGATAGAGCAGTGAACTCTTGATGACCGCCGTTTGATATTGTTTCCCGTTGACCATCTCGGTGGTCACGTCGGGTCTGCCCGGTTGTTCGAGATCCTCCGTCCAGAATCCCTGATTGGCAGGAGCTTTGGGTATGGAATATTGACCGACATTCAGCCGCGTGAAGAGCTTATAGGAGACGGTGATCGGCTCCCCTTGATACACCTGCGAACGATTCACCATCGCCCGAAGAAAGATATTCTCGTCATCCACACCGGGGATTGTCTGGCTTTGCGGCGTGCTTTGCTGGGGCTGTGCCTGTCCCTTTACGACGGAGATCTTTAACGGAGCGCTCCGGTAGGTTTTTCCATCAAATGCGACTTCGGCAGAATTGACGGTGAACACACCTGTTTCACGGGCGTAGACATAGACTGTGTATGTCGTCGTAGAGGAGGTCCTGAAATTGACGATACTGATACTGGTGGAAAGATTTGGTCCGCTCATTTTTACGAAGGGGTCCCACACCGGCTCTGAGAATTTCTCCGGCCTTCCGCTTCCGCTCGCCTGAAAAGTGAAACTGACCGCAAACTGCTGGCCTTGCTGTACCGTCGTGTTCTGCACAGCGGCAGTGAATACGGGATCCTGCCCCATCACCGCCAACGGGAACATGCAAAGAATAGCGATCACCATCAAGGGTATGATGTGCTTTCCGGCTTGAAAGCTAAATAATGAGTGGACTCCCATTACCAGTCCTTCTCCACATTCACGCGGGCTCCTGCTTCACGTTTTCTGAGACGTTCTTGAATCTTCTTTTCATTATTCTTCAGCGCTTCAAGAATTGCCTCTGCCTGTTCCTTGGGAATTTGTTGCCGCATTTGCTCTTGGCGACGCTGTTGCTCTTGTTGCTGTTCTTGTTGTTGCCGTCGTTGCTGCTGTTGCTGATCTTCTTTTTGGTCCTTCTCTTTCTTCTGTTGCTGATCGTTCTTCTTATCTTGCTTTTGTTGCTGCTGTTGTTGCTGTAATTGTCGGCGCGCCAACTCTAAATTATGACGCGCATCCTGATCTTCCGAGTGCAAACGCAGAGCCCTCTTATATGCCTCGATGCTCTCCTGAAGCTTGTTCTCTTTGAAGAGGGTGTTGCCCAGATTGTAATACGAATCGGCTCTCTCTTCGTCCGTATCCGCTCTTTGTGCTGCTTCGACAAACTGTCCTGCCGCCGCAGAATATTGTTCCTGTTTGTAGAGAGAACTGCCAAGATTCGACAGGGCAACGCGGGATCGATCATCCTTCTCCAACCCTTTCCGGTACGAGATCTCCGCCTCTTTAAAATCCCCTTTTTCATAGAGAGCGTTGCCATCACTTACATGTTTCCGTACTGTTTGCGATTGCAGGATCAAGGGAAGAAACAGAATCATCACAACGGGCAAACCGCGCCGGATGAATACCTTGCGCAAGGTGGTGAGGATCCATTTTCGTTTCTCGGACATCATCATTTCTATGATCAGGAGAAGAAGTGCCAGCGCAAGGGGATATTGATAGACGGTCTGGTATCCCGCCACTTGCAGGGCGCCATACTCCGCTTTCTCCAATTTCGACAATTCATCGAATATCTGCTCGACTTCATTACCGCCGCTTGTCGCCCGAAGGTAGGCGCCTCCGGTTGCCGAAGAAATCTGCTGCAGGGCGGTCTCGTCCAGTTTGGTGAGGACCATCGATCCAGTTCTGTCCCGTTTATAGTCGGCTAATCTTCCCCCGCGATAGACCGGTATGGGACCGCCGGAGGGCGTCCCCTGACCTATACCAAATATCCGCACATTCATTCGGCGTGCCCTGTCCACCGAGGCGAGAAGATCTCCCACGGTGTTCTCCCCATCGCTCACGACGATGATCGCCTTCTGGGCGGGAGAATCCTTCTGGAATGAATTCATGGCAAGATCAAGCGCCGCTCCGATCGCGGTCCCCGGATAGGGTACTGCATCCACATCGGCAGCGGAGAGAAAGAGATCGGCGGCGGAATAATCCGATGTCAGCGGAAATTGCACGAACGCCTCACCGGCGAACACGATCAAGCCGATCCTGTCTCCGCGCAACCGCTGCAGTAATCGGGAAACATCCTGTTTCGCTTTTTCCAGACGGGAAGGACGGATATCCTCCGCTTTCATGCTGAGCGAAACGTCCAGCGCAACCATAAGATCGATCCCCTTTAGTTTCACCTCTTCCATCCGGGTGCCAACCCGCGGATTTGCCGCGGTCAGGATCAGCATGGCGGCGGAAAGCACGAACAGGAGGTCTTTTCCGAACTCTTTCGTCCTGCTCTTGCCGGGTGCCAGCACTTCCACTGTCTGCGACGAAAGGAATTTCCCCAGTTCTTTTCTTTGTCTGTACCTGAAGAATATCAGCAAGGCAACAAGCGGGATCAGAGCCCATAGTATCTGCAGATATTCCGGATGAGCAAATTGTATCATGGTTACGGCAACCTTCTCAATACCGTTCGCGAAAGAAGAACTTGCGCAGCCAGCAATGCCAATCCAGTAAAGACCCAGGAACCAAACAGTTCCTTGTAGTTCTTGTACGTTGAGACGTCCATGATTGTTCTTTCCAGGCGGTCTATCTCCGCATAAATCGATCTCAGTTTCGCATTGTCGGTCGCACGATAATAGGTCCCGCCCGTGAGCGACGCAACTTCCCTCAGCACCTTTTCGTCTATCTCCACCGGCACCAACTGCCTTTGCATGCCCCAGGGGGTTTGCACCGGCATCGGCGCAGATCCCATTCCACCCACTCCGACGGTGTACACCTTTATATTGAACGATGCAGCGAGACGAGCCGCCGTCAGGGGATCGATCTCTCCCCGATTATTGACACCATCCGTAAGCAAAATGATCACTTTGCTCTTCGCCTTGCTATCCTTGAGCCGATTGACCGCATTTGCAAGCGCGAGACCTATCGCTGTGCCATCTTCCACCATCCCGAACTTCACATCCTCCAGCTGTCGTTTAAGCACCTGATAATCGGCTGTCAAGGGGCATTGAGTGAATGCTTCTCCCGCAAAAATAACGAGGCCGATCCGGTCGGATGTACGGCCATCAATGAACTCTTTTGCCACCGCTTTTGCCGCAACGAGCCTGTTCGGGGAAAAATCCTCTGCGAGCATGCTGCCGGAGATATCAACCGACAGGACAATATCGATCCCCTCCGTCGTGATATCCTCTCCGCTTGAGACATCCTGCGGCCGTGCCAACGCCACGATCAGGGCAGCAAGGGCTGCATAGCGCAGTACTGTCGGAACATATCTGATGCGAACCCTCCACGAAGCGGGTATCATCAGCAATTGGTCGGTGGATGAAAATTGAACGAACGATCCCTTGCTTTTCCTTTTCCACCATGAAAATCCCCCCATCGCCGGCAGGACCAGCAGAAGCCAGAGGAATTCCGGATGTGCAAACTGATCGCCAAAGATCGCCGCCATCATGATGCCAGATCTCCCGCGGGTTGTCTTTCACCCGCCATGATCAGGGAGACCCGTGTTCTCCGGCCGTACTCATATGCGAATTCCAATGCCTTTTCATGCTCGGTCACTGTCGGCTGCGATCGCGCAAATTTCACCAGATCGGCGTTCCAAAGGAAGTGCTCCAATTCACTCAGGAACGGCCGTGCCTCACCGACAGTTGAAAGCATGTTAATGATCTCATCCGATGTGGATTCCAGCGCAAAGACGCCGAATCTTCTCTCGATATACAATCGGAGAATGTCCGAGAGTGCGGAGTAGTACTCTTTTATTTTCCCTTGCTGCCAGAGTCGCTCATCTTCCAATGCTCTCAGTCGGCGCAACGCCTCCTCATCAGGCGCGATCGTTGGAGCAGCGAAGGTTTCCTCCCGGGCCTTTTTCGCGAACTTCCTTCTGAGATATACTATGAGCAACACTGCAAGAGCGAGAACGGCCACGCCTATCAGATAAGGGAGATAATCCTCAAAAAGCCAAGGAGCCAACAGAAGAGGTTTGAGATCGCGGATGGTACCGGAGGAATCGATCTCGACAGAATTGATGAATACGAGTAGCGGATTGGAAACCGTTTTTTTCTTTACCGTGTCCCCGGCGGCGTTGAACCAGAATTCAACAGCGGGAATGAAGAAACCTCCGGTATCAAATTGTGTGACATTCACCTGCCACTCCTGGATCCCCTCCTTCTGAACCGGTCCGCTGACGGAAAGTATTTCGAAAGCCCCCAGCGTATCTGCCAAGCGGGGACCCAGAGAATCGATGCCGCGTAATTCCCGTGCTTCGTACTGTATCGTGATCCTTTCTCCAACGAGATACTCCCTTTTTTCCAGCCGTGCGGTCACGATGGGTTCTGTAAAGATCTGACCCGCGATGATCTGGAGGAGAAGAATGGCGGCCGCCGTTTTCATCTCCGCTTTTCCCTTTTCTTGAAGAACTTGGTCAGTTCCCGCATATAGGAGGCATCAAGTCGTATCTCGATCGCATCGACATCCGCTTTCAGGAATTCCTTCCTTTTTCGCTCCAACTCCTGCTGTGCCTGGACGGCATACAGTGTTCTGAACCGGCGATCGGACGTATCGATCCAACGTGTTACGCCGGTCTCCGCATCGCGCAGGGAAACAAGTCCGACGTCGGGAACCCCCTCTTCGCGAGGATCGCGCAAATAGACCGCCACGAGATCATGCTGCCGACCGACCACTCGAAGGGCTTTCTGGTATCCGGTGTTCTGGAAGTCGGAGATCAGAAAAACGATACTTCGCTTCTTCAGGACCAGCGAAATAT
>Ga0116204_1001290_pt1 | contig 14034 bp, 12 predicted proteins | sample LakKivwa52mmetaG_FD_94481 | JGI IMG/M metagenome (GOLD analysis project Ga0116204, IMG submission 94481) | Anoxic lake water microbial communities from Lake Kivu, Rwanda to study Microbial Dark Matter (Phase II) - Lake Kivu water 52m metaG | ecosystem: Environmental > Aquatic > Freshwater > Lake...
CTCGGCGCGTTCATGAGCGAGGTCAACGGCGCGATCGACAACCCGCTCGAATGGATCACCGGCTTCGATCTGATCAATCCGCGCGTCTTCTTCGGCCTCTTGGTCGGCGCGGCGGTGCCGGCCGTATTCTCCGCGCTGTTGACGCTCGGCGTCGGCCGCAACGCCGAACGGATGGTTTCCGAGATCCACCGCCAGTTCGACACGATTCCAGGACTCAAGGAAGGCAAAGCGGGTGTCGTCCCCGAATACGACAAGTGCATCCTGATCGCGACCGAAGGGGCGCTCAAGGAACTGATTCCGGCGGGATTGTTCGCGATCGGCGCGACAATCGTCGTCGGCTTCGTCGCCGGCGTCCAGGCGATCGGAGGCTTTTTGACCGGAAACATCGTCTCGGGACTTCTCCTGGCGTTGTTCATGAGCAATTCCGGCGGACTTTGGGACAACGGCAAGAAATACGTCGAAGCCGGCAACTGCGGCGGAAAGGGCTCGCCCGCCCACAAGGCGGCGGTCGTCGGCGACACCGTCGGCGATCCGTTCAAAGATACCGCGGGTCCTTCGATCAACACCCAGATCACCGTCGTCAGCCTGGTCGCCAGTCTGATGGCGCTGTTGTTCCTTTCGTTCCATCTGTTCTGATCCGACCATTCAAAAGCCCTTGCGAGAACAACCCGCAAGGGCTTTTTTGATGGATCGAACTATGTTTCGATGACTTCAATGAAATCCAACAATCCCAAATGCCGAAAATGGTCCGAACGATAGTGGAATGTGTCGAGCGTGACAAGATATCTTTCGCTCATGTCGGTCAACATGGTGAACGGTTTGATTTCGCGTTCTCTCGTCGCCGGATCGATGACCGATTCCGACACCTGCACATAGAGTCTACGAGTGCTTTTCTGCGCATAGAAGTCGATCTCATGATCGCGTCCGATCTTTCCGACAAATACGGTGTAGCCGTGTTTCCTTAACTCCAAATAGACGGTGTTTTCCAGGATTCGACCTGTGTTTGCTTCCCCATTGGGAACGAGAATTTGCCGGATTCCAAAATCCACGACATAGTACTTCTGAAGCGTTTTGAGAATTTCTTTCCCGATGACATCATAGCGGGAACAAGGGTATAGGAAATAGGATTTCACCATCAGATTGATGTAGTTGTCCACGGCTTCGTAAGATAAGCTGATGCCGTCCGACATCAGCGTGTTGCGGATGTTGTGAATGGAAATCATCGATCCGACATGTTCTAGAACAAACCGAGCGACCTTGAAGAAGATGCTTTCGTTTCGGATTTTTCCCCTCAGAAGGATGTCTCTTTGGAAGATGGTGTCGAAAAGGTCTTGCTTCATGATCTGTTTCAGTTTCGGATTGGATTCTAAGACCACGCCTGGAAAACTGCTTTCCAACCACTCACGATAGATCTCGATTTGCCATTTTTTGTTGAGAAACGACACTGTTTCGCGAAGGCTGAGGGGGTACACATCGAAGGAAAGGTATCTTCCCGCCAAGTAAGTCAAGTGTTCCCCCGCAAAAACTCTCGCGTTCGAACCCGTGACATAGATATCGATCGGAAAAGAGGCGCGCAAGGAGTTGACCAATCTTGCCCAGTCGGGAATCTCCTGTACCTCATCGATGAATAGATAGGATGGCTGACCCGGTCGAATTCGATTCGCGACAAATTCGTGAAGTTTGATCGGGTCTTTCAATTCATCGAACTCGATTCGCTCGAAATTCAACTCGATGATCTGAGTCGTTTCGATTCCGGATCGAATCAAGTCCTCTTTCATCATATTGAGCAGTGTGGATTTGCCGGATCTTCTGACACCGACCAACAACTTCACCAATCCATTGTCTCTCGATTCGAATAATGGTTTCCGATAGTATGGACGATCAATCATGGTATCACCTCGAGATTATCATACCAAATTATTGCATCGATTACAAGTTTTTTGGTTATCAAAATAAATACTCGCAAATCTTGGTGATTCATCACGAGAAAAACCCGAACTGCTTCCATTCCATACAGTTCGGGTTGTTTTCATAGGCCGAATCAACTGGTTCGCGTTTTCGACAAGGATCGAAACACGTTTGAGTCGATTCCATGATGCGATTGTTCCTTTCGTTACACCTGTTCAAAAAACAAGAAGCCCATTCCCTGAAATCGTTCGGCGATGGGCTTTTGTCATGCGGCGTGTTCAATGCGCAGATCGAGATAGCCGTAGTTTTTGACTTTGACGTAGAATGAGACGAGGAACGCCAGGCTGACGATTGCGGTGCCGGTGTTCGAGATGAACATGACATAGCCGAGCGCGATCGGACCGGTCCCAAGCAATTGAAGCAAGAACAGCGCAGGAATGCGGAAAACGTAGACCCGGATGATGTTTAGGATGAGCGTCATTTTCGTGATCTTGAAGCCGATGAACAATCCCGCGACGATGCCGATCGTCGCCGAACTCACGGCGGAGAACTTCTCGAAGGCGAAGATCGCTTTGACGAGCGGAGCGAACTCGGGACTCGTGTTGGTCGAAAACCAGGGGATCATCGTGTCGACGAATGCCATCACGAGGAACATCCCCGCGAAGCCCAGGATCGCCGAATACAGATTCGCGATTCCATACGTCTGAAACGTTCGCTTCAGCTTCCCGGCGCCGATGTTCTGGCTCGACATGCTGGCGGTCGTTTCCTCGAACACGAGCGCGACCGCGCCCGGTCCGCCGATCAGTTTCGAGCCGAGTCCGAACGCCGCGATCGCGGTCGTGCCGTAGATCGCGGCCATGCCGTTGACGACGACGCGGCCGACGCTGAAGAGGAATTTCCCGCCGATGACGGGGAGCGCGACGAGGAGGATCTCCTTGGAACGTTCGACATCGATCTTGAGATCTTCCTTCGTGAGGGCGATCGAACTTTTCTTCGAAAACAGCGCGCGAAGACCGAGCAGCGTGAGCATCCCCTGCGCGATCATCGTCGCAAGGCCGACATGGAACGTGCCCAGCGACAGAATGACCACGAAGAGATACGTGAGGGCGATCTTGACCGCCATCGCGACCAGGTTCAGGTTCATCACCGCTTTGGTGTTGCCCTTGGCTCGCTCGACGCCCATGAAGACGCCGTTGATCGCGATCAGGACGGTCGTGGCCATCTGAACGACGTAATAGCCCATGCCTTTGGCCAGGATTTCCGGGGTTGCGTTCATCAAGACGAGCAAGGGTCTCCCAAACGCGATCATCAGGATCGCCACGATAAGAGCGAGGACAAACGCCGTCGTGAGCGAGCTGCCCGCGTAGCGCTTCGCCTCCCGGTAATCGCCGGCGCCGTAGTGGCGCGCGACGAAGACGCTGCCGGCGATCGCGATCCCGCCGCCGATCGCCTGGATCGCGCCGGTCACGTCGCCGATGAAGAAAACGGCGCCGACATCGTCGGTCCCGATCCTTGAAACGAGCAGGAAATCGATGAAGCCGTAGAAATAGTTGAACAGCGCATAGATGGTTAAAGGCAGGGTGATCGCGATCACGACCTGCCAGAGATTGCCGTTCAATATCATGTCGCGGCGTTTGGTTTCGCCGGCGGATAAAAGTCGTTCTGACATGGAATTCCTCTTGGGATTCGACCGAATCCCACTTATTGTATCAAAGCCCTTTGCCGTTGGCAAGGACGACGAATCAGTCGCGGTTTCGTTGCTCGTGACGGAGGAAATGGAGGAGTTCGTGACGATAAACCTGTTTCCACGAAAGCCCGTTCTCATCGACGGTCGCGCAGGGAAGAAACGACAGATATCCCCTTTGTTGGTCGTCGTAGGCATGCGGATCGGGTTCGCCGAAGTAGTGCGGCTTCTCCATCGCGTTGTCGTTGAAGAGCCCGATCAACGGAAACTTCCAACAGATCGACAGCTTGAACCGCCACGGATGGTAGCCCAGATCGGCGCCGGCGCGCTGCGGCGCGCATTCGCCGTTTGGCAGGGCGAGAACGCATTTGGTTTTTCCAAAATGGGCGGGATAATCGGGTTTCGTATAGTCGTGGGCGCGCAGCTTCGTGCGCTTCCCGTGAAACAGGAAGCCCCATTCGCCTTCTTCGGTGAAGTCTTCCGGCACCGTCGTGAAATACGCGGGCGCCTTCTTGCGCAACGCGCGGATCCTGTCTTCTTCTTCCTTGGTCATGTAGACGCCGTCGTAGCAGCAGCGGTTGTCGCAGGTGGCGCAGGCCATCGCGCGCATCCTGGGAAGATTGGAGAGATGCGGGAAGATCGACGCCGTCGTTTCCGCGCGCTTCTCGCGCAGTTTCGGCATCCGCCTTTCGAACCATGCCTCCGGCATCCGCCAGGGCATCAGGGACAGCGTTGTATCGCCCGCTTCCAACGTTTCGTCGGGAACCCCTGCCATCCGCAGGGACAGAATCCGCAGTCCCGGGTGTTGAATCGATCGGGCGGCGGACACGTCGAATTCGCCGATGGGTTGGCGGAAGCGGTTCTTCGCTTCGAGCAGCGCGGTCAGCGCCAGTTCGGACAGATCGGTGTCGCCTCTGCTGTTCGCTTCGTCAAGGAGCGATTCGAGGAGTCGGATCGAACCGAAATCGGAAAACTCGCTCAACATCGCGCCCCGCAGGATGCGCGCTTCCAATACCCAGCGGGTTTTCTTCTTTTGAAAGGGGATCAGGGCTTCCATCGCGTACAGCCCGGCCGAAACGTCGCCCGTCATCCAGGCGAGGATCCCGGAAGCGATCTTCTGCCTGGCCGATCGCGTCGGCGATGCTTCGGAAGCAAAAAATCGACGGGTCGTTTCGAAGGCCTCGTCGATGCGGTCGATGGCTGCGAGTTCGAGGACGCGCCGCAGTTCCGAAAGGAACGCCGGCGTGTCCGCGGCCTGTGTCGGATCGGTTGCTTTCCTCATGGACGGACGGGTCCTTTCGCCATCGGTTTGACGGCGTCTTCGAAGCCCTTGGCGGTGATCGCTTCGACGTCCAGCACCAACACCGTCGTCGCCGGGATGTCGACCGCCAGGCTCCACATCGCTTCCTGCTCCGAGATCCCGTAATGGGCGAGCAGCCGGATCAGCCAGACGCGTTTCTCCTGGAAATCGACGATCTTGCGGATCGGGCCGGACACGATCGTCGAGGCGTAGTGCGTCGACAGCGTCGCCTTTTCGACGTCGGAAGCCCCCACCACGCAAAACGACGCCTTGGGGAAGACGTCGATGGCATCGATTTTCTGCCCTTCGTTCGCCCCGTGGAACACGATGGAACGTTCAAAAAGGCCGTAGTTGACCGGGACGCCATAAGGCGTTCCGTCCGGCAGCACGAGGGAAAGGACCCCGTGATCGTGGTTTTTCAAGATCTTCCAAGCCAGTTCTTCGCGGAGTTCGCGGTCGGTTCTTCGCATGCTATCACCCGCATCATCATATCGCGGGCGAAGAGCGATGTCAATACGATTCGCGAATTGCTTGTGAGCGACTCCGGCAAATGGTATAATCGTCTCACAAGGAGGTACGAACATTGAAAAAATATCTCGTGATCTTTCTGTTGACCCTAGCGACGCTCGGATGCGCGGGCGGGACGACGGCCGATCCCAACCTTCCAAGGTCGATTTCCCCCGCCAATGCTCTGAACATGATCCAAAACGATCCGTCGGCGATCCTCCTCGACGTCCGCACGGCAAGCGAATACGCCGAAATCCGCATCTACGGGGCACTCCTGTTTCCCTTGAACGAGATCACGTTGCGGGCGTTGGATGTTCTCCCCGACAAAAACGCGACGATCATCGTCTACTGCCGCAGCGGAAACCGTTCCGCCCAGGCGGTGGAACTGCTTTACGGCCTTGGCTATACGAAGCTCTATGATTTGGGCGGAATCCTCGACTGGCCCTACGACACCGTCTCCGGCTGAATCAAAAAGACCTTCGCGCGAAGGTCTTTTTTCATCGGGGATTTATTGCGCGGGGGTTTGTTTGAGGAAGGAGACGGTGACGTCGCCTGCGGCGAACGGAACCATCCGGAAGAAATACGTGCCGTCGGCGGGAACGGTCACTTGGATCGAACCGACCGGATTGTAGGAAATCGCGGTTCCGGCCGCATCCTGGAAGAGCGTCTCGGACAGGGCTCCCCACTGATCGCAATCGATCGTGTACGTGCCGGCGGTGAGTTCGAGCCGGATCCAGCCGCCCGTATCGAGAAGTCCGAGGGTGATTGGGACATCGGGAAGATAAGGCTTGGTCGCGAGGCGGACGTCGGCGACGGGGACGAAGACGTAGGGATCCGCGAAGACGTCGGGGAATCCGAACGGATCCGGGATCTTGACGATCGTGTGGTTGACGATCGTCAACACGGCGTAGAATCCGCCTTCGAACTCCAGACGGTGTTCGGTAAGGGTCCCCTGGATGTCGATGACGCTTTCGACCGCGGTGAAGGCGATTTCGACTTGGGCGATCGCGGCGTCAAGCGACGCGGCGTCGGGATCGTAGGCTTTCAGTTCGTCGACCATGTCGAGGACCTTGTCGAGCTTGACCAGGTTTTTGAGCGGCAGGTTGAACGCGTAGCTGTGCTGACCGGTCTTGCGTTCCTGATCGAGGTCCTGGAACGAGAACTCCTCGTCCATGTTGAAGATGCCTTCGGAGGTGCTGCCGTCGCCTCCTTCGGGAATGCGCGGCGTCACAATCGTGTCTTCGATCACGTATTCGACGATCAAGCCGTCGACGTTCGCAAAGATCGAAACGGTTTGCTCCTCGTCCCTGGTTTCGTTGAGGAACGTGCGGTTCGCGTCGCGGTCGAACATCGCGTAGATGTGCGAATGCGCCGATTCCACGCCTTCGATGTTGGTCTCGACGACGGTGACTTCGGTCGTCGCGTCGATCGTCAATTTCGTGGCGGTGCTGTAGATCTCGTTGTAGGTACGGTATTCGACCGAGAAGTCCTTGAGCGCGTAGATGGTGGACAGAAAGTCGCATCCGAGCGCCGAAACCGCGAACAATGCGGTCATTAGCAGTGCTAGGCACTTCTTCATAGTACGTTCCCCCCCTTGGGATGGTTTAAAAACAAATCCATTATAGTCCCATTCACTCGAACATACAACCTTTTGATGGATATTTCAGGCATTCCTTCGAAAAAAACCGTCACTTCCATGCTTGTATGATCATAAAGAAAGGAAAACCCCCCGAAAAGGGGGGCGTTATTAGATGTAGCGTTCGGCTCCGAAGACCGCGGTAGCGCCGTCGGCGACGGCGGTCACGACTTGACGCAAAGCCTTTTTGCGGACGTCGCCAGCGGCGAACACGCCGGGAATGGTGGTCTCGCAATCGTCGTTGGTCGGAATCCAACCGCCTTGGGCGAGTTCGATCTGACCTTGGACGAACTGGGAGTTGGGGTCCATTCCGACGGCGACGAACAACGCGTCGACGTCGATGGTCCAGGCCTTGTCCAGCTTTTTGTTGTAGAGTTCGACCGATTCGAGCACGTCAGAACCGTTCACCTTCGACACGACGGTGTCCCAGACGATTTCGACATTCGGAATCGACATCACCTTGTCCTGCAACACCTTCGCGGCGCGCAACTGGTCGCGGCGATGGATGAGGGTCACTTTGGGGCACATCCGCGCCAGATAGATCGCGTCTTCGACGGCGACGTCGCCGCCGCCGATCACCGCGACGTTCTTCCCGCGGTAGAGCGCGCCGTCGCAGGTCGCGCAGTTCGAGATGCCTCTGCCAATCAGTTCCTCTTCGCCGGGGACGCCGAGTTTGCGGCTCGAGGCGCCGGTGGCGATGATGACCGTCTTGGCCTTATACGTCGCCTGCTCGGCGACGATCGTCTTGACCGGTCCTTTCAGATCAACTTCGACGACGCTGTCGAGCACCGCTTCAGCACCGAGCGCCTTGGCGTGATCGATGATGCGGTCGGTGAGTTCCGGTCCCGAGACATGGAAGATGCCAGGATAGTTGTCGACCTCGTAGGTCTTCGCGATCTCCCCGCCGGGAAACCATTTCTCCAGTAAGACGAAATTCATCATCGCGCGCTTGGCGTAGATCGCCGCGGCGAGTCCGGCGGGACCGGCGCCGATGATGACCAGATCCAGTATTTGATCCATTTTGTACCTCCTGCGGTATGCATCCGTTCGAACCTTTGGTTCGCTACAAGTCTATTTTACACCAGAAACGCCGTTTTCCGCCACCAACAATACTCGAAACGCTCAGCGGGCCGCCCCGAGGAGGAAATGGACCGCGAGAGCGGTGAAGTCCGGTCCTTGGGTCCACGCGAAGGAGCTGGTCGAATCGGGCATGGGATACCGGTGCGTCATGGCGTCCAGAAACACCAAGGCGAGAACGACCTCGCTCTTAGCGCCGGCGTATTCGACGCGGCGGTTCCATGCGGGATCGGGATTCGGACCGTCGTAGGAGGGCGTAAGCGGCGACGAGCCGTTCCCGATTCCATCGTCCAATTGATCGTTCAGTGCCGCCAGTTGCCGCAAGATCGCCAGGGAAGCCGACGGATCCACGCGCGCATCCTGATTGCCATGGACGAGGATCGCGCGGATCGGTTTTCCTTGGTTGTCAGGCATGGCCGCGATCGCCCGGGCGGCGAGGATTTCGTCGCTTGGCAGAAACCCCTCCATCGCCGCGGCGGCCTCCCACAAGTTCGTGGCGCTGCCAAACGGCAGTCCCGCCGCGATCGCGACGCCGGAAAAGACGTCCGCGTAGAGAATCTGCATCGCAAGGGCCATCGCGCCGCCGGCGGAAAAGCCGAGCGCATAGATGCGGTTTTCATCGATGCGGTGATCTTCGCAAAGCGTGTCGAGGATTTCTTTGACGCGAGCGGGTTCGTTGTCGCCTTGCGACTGATTTTCCGGTAGGAACCAGTTCCAATACCTTTGGGCATTGCTTTCGAGATCCTGTTCGGGATAGAGGACATAAAAGCCGAGTTCTTCCGCAAGAACGTTCAGACGCGTCAACTCGACCATGGCGTCCGAATCCATCGTCCCGCCGTGGAACGCCACGATCAAGGGCAGTGTTCGGATGACGCTTGCGGCCTGCGGGACGTAGAAGCGGTATTCCATCCCGTTTGGAGCGGTTTCTTCCAGCAAAGTGCTTCGCGGGAGTCGCTCGTCCATACGCCATAAAATCGAGGAAACAACCGCCACGACGCTCAGGATTCCAAAGAGGACGAACATCAACGTGCGTTTCATCAAGATCCTCCCCTTCCCTTCTTCATTGTATCAAAAGGATGGTGTTTTGAACAGCCGAATCGTGCACGTCCGCCCTTGAAGATTCCGTTTCTTTGTGATACGATGGAGGAAGTCGCGAGGTGATCATGATGTTTTGGACATGGGTGGAACGTTTCTTCAGTTATTTTCCCGGCGGGATCGGGCCGGGCACGTATGCGGACGATTTGGGCGAAGGCGCCTTCGGTTGGCGCCATCTGCTTTGGATCGCGGTCGTGATCGCGGTGGCCGTGCTGGGCGGAAGGTTTTTCGCCAAGCGTCCTGAAACGGAACGCCGGATCGTGCTCATCCTCACCGCGGAATTGTTTTTGTTCCGCTTCGCGCATCAGACTTACCGCGCGATCGTCGGCGCCGAAAACCCGTGGACGCAGGCCTTCCCCTTCCACATGTGCACCGTGTTGACGTTCTTGTTGCCGCTGACGGTGTGGTTCGACTGGAAAAAACTCAAGACCGCGGTCTATACGCTGTCGATCATGGGCGGCGTCATCACGTTGATCCTGGGGGACTACTTCGAAAGCCAATTCATGAATCTCTTCACCTGGGAAGGCATGTGGGCGCACACGTTGTTGATCTGGGTGCCGATCTTCGAACTGTCCGCCGGGCGCCACAAGATCGACTTCGCCACCTCCTGGCAGACGATTGCCGGAATCCTTGTCCTGATGGGCTGGGCGAGTCTCGCCAACCACGTCTTCTACAAGGACCTCGATCCCAACTACATGTACCTGATGGAGAACGAACTGCCCTTCGGGAACGATCAGAACTTCTTTTTCTTCTATGTGCTCATCTTCCTGGTCTTCTTCTTCGCAATCTACGGTCTCAATGCGCTGCTTCGGAAAAAACCAGCTTGATGATCGAAAAAACGCGGCTTTGGCCGCGTCTTTTTTTTTTTTTAGAGCTCGTAGATTTTCGTGTATTTTTGGATCAGGTAGTCGACGAAGTACTGGGGATTGAAATCCTCGCCCGTCGCGAGTTTCAGGATGTCTTTGGGATCCTTCGACGCGCCGTATCGGTGGATGTGGGTCTTCAGCCAATCGGTGATCGGCCGAAGCGACCCGCCGCGGATGACATCCTCCACGTTCAGATCTTTTTCCATCGCGTGGTAGATCTGGGCCGCGTACGCCGTGCCGAGCGCGTACGTCGGGAAGTAGCCGAACGATCCGCCGGACCAATGGACATCCTGGAGGATGCCTTCCTTGTCGCTGGTGACGACGACGCCCAAATATTTCTTATACAGTTTATCCCAGGCGGCTTTCAGAGTCTCGAAGGGCTGCTTGTTCGCGAAGATGGCCTTTTCAAGTTCGTAGCGGACCATGATGTGGAGGCTGTAGGTCAGTTCGTCGGCCTCGGTGCGGATGAAACTCTTCGCGACGCGGTTGACGTGCTTGATCCAGTCGTCGACCGTCGTCTTCCCCAATTGCTTGGGAAACAGGGATTTCAGTTTGGGATAGTGCGTCTCCCAGAAGACGCGGCTGCGGCCGATCATGTTCTCCATCATCCGCGACTGGCTCTCGTGCATCGCCATCGACGCCCCGCCGCCCGACATCGTTTGATCGAGCGCGGGATCGACCTGGAGTTCGTAGAGCCCATGGCCCATTTCGTGGATCGTCGAGAAGATCGCCGAGACGGGATCGTTCTCGTGATAATGCGTCGTGATCCGCACGTCGGAGGTGCCGTTGTTGGTCGTGAAGGGGTGTTCGCTCTCCTTGATGACGGTCTTGTTCTTGTCGAACCCGAAGACGTCGCGGAGATATTCGGCGAACTCTTTTTGCTTGTCGACGGGGAACTTCTGTTTGAGGAAGCCGCGGTTGTACTTGAGTTTCTTCTTCGCGACGGCTTTGGCGAAGGGGACAAGACGTTCCTTGAGCGTGTTGAAGAACCAATCGTACTCGGCTTTGGAGAAGCCCGGCTCGAAATCGTCCAGGAAGATGTCGTAACCTTGTCTTTCGGGCGACTTCTGCCATTGCAGGACTTTCTTCTTGAAGGCGACGACCTTGGCGAGCTCGGGTTCGTAGAGCGCATAGTTCGACGTCTGCTTGGCTTCGACGTAGACCGGATAGATCGTCGTCATCAGTTCGTTGTAGGCGACGAATTCCTCGACGGGGATCTGCTTGGTCTTGACCAATTCCTTCCGGGCTTTGATAATTTCATGGGCGAGCGTCGCGTCGAGTTCGACACGGTGAACGTACAGCGTTTCGATCGCGGCCTCGTAGGCGGGGTCGGTCGCGAGACGGTACATCATCTCCGAAAGCGCGCCCAGCTGCGTCGCTCGGTAGGTCATCGCGTCGCGCGGCGCTTCGGTCGAGCTGTCCCAGCCGTGCAGAAACATCGCGAGGCCGAGACCTTTGAGTTTCTTGTTCGTGTCCTGATACTGGCGTAAGGCTTCTTGCATGTTGTTGCCTCCTTAGTGAGGATGTTTGGCTTCGAGCAGATAGGTGAGCGGAAGTCCGGCATGGTCGAGATGACCAAACGAATCCGAACGGTCGGTCGGAAACTCCGTCAGCCTGACGACCGACAAACCCGCCGCGGCGCACGCGCTCACGATGTCGCCCATCGTGTGGGCGAACGAGGTGAAGTCCTTGGTCTGGTAGGCGTCTTCGGTCATGTAGGTCATCGAATCGACGTCTCCCCATGGACGTTTGACGAAATAGTCGTAGACGGGAGTGTTCGGATGGTTGGGATCAAACGGCGTCTCGTCCGTGGTGGCGAGCATGTTCACGAACGGATGCATGTCTTCGATCAACAGCGTTCCGCCCGGTTTCAGAAGGCGCCTGGCGGTTTCGAAGAATGTTCCGAGGTCTTCGAACCATGTCAGCGCGCCGACGGTGACGAGGATGGCGTCGAACGTGCCGGCTACCTCTTCGGTCAACGACAAGACATCGGCGGAATAAAAACAGGCGTTCTTGCCCATTTGCTTCGCGAGGAGGTTGCCGTAGGCGACCATGTTTTCGGCGATGTCGAACCCGACGGTTTCGCCAAAGCCAAGCGCCAGCGACGCGATCGTCTCGCGGCCGTTGTTCGAGCACAGCTGGGCGAGCCGAGCGTCCGGGCGCACCACCCGCGTCAACGCTTGTTTGAGGGGATCGGAAAAGAAGCCTTCGGGATGTTCCGCCAAGCCTTCTTCGGTTCGTCTGTCGAACGCCGCGGTGCGGTGCTCGAACGACATCTCCCATGCCTTTTTGTTGTTCTTCACATAATCGTCCATGAGACGCTCCTTTTGAATCCATGACCGATTATACCGAACTTGAGCGAAAATGTAAACGAACAAAGCAAAAGCCGCCCTCGCGAGCGGCTTCTTGGTCAGATCGTGCAGGACTCGTCGTCGCAGACGTGTCCTTTTTCATCGCCGTCCAGGGACTGGATGGGATGATCCTCGCCCCAGATCTGTTCGAGCGCGGCGGCGAAATAGGCTTCTTCCTGGGCACCGGAAATGCCGTACTTGCGGTTCACGACGAAGAAGGGTACGCCTTGGACGCCGATCTTGCGGGCTTCCGCGATTTCGGCTTTGACGACGTCGCCGTAGGTTCCTTCGGCGAGAATCTGTTTCGCTTGGGCTTGGTCCAAACCAAGTTCGCCGGCCAGACGGAAGAGGACGTTTTCCTCCGCAAGGTTCGAACCTTCGGTGAAATAAGCCTTCATCAGCCGATCGGTGAGGATGTCTTCCTTGCCGAAGGTTCTGGCCCATTTGGCCAGGCGGTGGGCGTCGAAGGTGTTGGTCATCTGCACCTTGTCGTAATCGTAGACGAGGCCGACCGTCTTCGCGTTTTCCGAAAACATGCGGAACCGGGCCTTCGCCTGCTCGACGGTGGAATTGTGCGATTTCGCAAATGCTTCGGCCGCGGTTCCACTCATCGTTTTCGGCGCGGCGGGATTCAGTTGATACGCTTTGAAGACGACTTGCACGTCTTCCTTGTGGGGGAAATTCGCCAGCGCTTGTTCAAAGCGTTTCTTGCCGATATAGCAGAACGGACAGGCGAAATCCGACCAGACTTCAATTTTCATAAAGCACCTCCATCAGGTTGTCTCGTGCCCATTATCCACCCGAAGGATGGTTTTGGCAAGCAAGATGCACTCGCGACGCTTGATGCAAAAGACCGCCGAAGCGGTCTAGTAACGGTCGTAGGTCAAGCGTGAAAGTGGTTGAAACCAGCGCGAGAACGCGGGATGCGGCTCGCCCAAAAAGGCGGTTCGCGCGAGTTCCTCGACGGTGAGGACGAATCCTTCGCCGTCGCATTCCCGCGCCGCGACGCGGCCGTCCTTGGCCCTCAGTTCGTAGGCTTTGTTGTTTTCGGGGACGAGCGGATCGACGAAGCGGACGATGGCGGTTTCGTCCAACGCCGGATCGACGGCAAGTTCCGACCAGAAGGACGCGAGATTGGCGATCCGAATCATGTGCGCCGGCGTTCCCGTTTCGGACGGAACCGGCGCTTTCGCGAAATCGAAGTCCGGACACACGGGCAATACTTCTTCGATCAGGAGCAGTTCCTCGATCTCGTCATCGCGGTGCGCGACGTATCCGATCGGCGCGCCGTCGCGCTTGATCAGGGAAACGACGAACCGATCCTGCCAAAGGGCGTTCATCCAATCGTACCAGCGGGCTTCGTCGCGGACGTGCCACAACGACTTGTCCGCGGTGGCGATCGCATACAGACGCATCAAGGTCGCGACGTTCACGGTCGCCTCGAGTTCGACGGCGACTTCCGGGAACCGGGTTCCCAACGGTTGGGCATAGGCGTAGGTCAAAAAGCCGCTCGAACGGTAAAAGGCTTCCGTCGTCGGTGCCAACGTCACGAAGGGGATCTCGCGGCGGGACGCGTCCGCGACCGCCTTCGCCAGCACATCCTTCAGAAG
>Ga0116204_1001291_pt1 | contig 14029 bp, 12 predicted proteins | sample LakKivwa52mmetaG_FD_94481 | JGI IMG/M metagenome (GOLD analysis project Ga0116204, IMG submission 94481) | Anoxic lake water microbial communities from Lake Kivu, Rwanda to study Microbial Dark Matter (Phase II) - Lake Kivu water 52m metaG | ecosystem: Environmental > Aquatic > Freshwater > Lake...
ATGCAAGACTATATGAAAAAGGTGAGATAATGAGCGAGCGAATGGAAAAAGCACTCCTTGCGAATGCGAGTTGTTTAGGATTTCATTGGATTTATAATCGGGAGTTTTTAGCAGAGTATGGGGAAACACATACCATGCTGATGCAAAAACAAGATGCTTTGATTTATGAACAAGCAAAACCATCGTATTATGCTTATCCTGATAAAGAAGTTGGCACCTTATCGGTTCAAGGGGAAATCTTAAAGTGGTTGTTTGAAGCTTGGAAACAAAACCCAAATTTCAATCAAAACGATTATCAAGGTTTGCTCTATGAAGCGTTTCGTCCTGGGGGCCATTATCAAGGATATGTGGAAACATATGCCAAACGGATGGTTTATGAACAAATCGCTCTGGACCTCCGAATGCCTTTACCAGAAAAAGTTCGTCAAGATGACCATCTTGTTGGATTTCTTCCCTATCTCGCGGCGAAGGAATTGGGCCATTCGAATCAAGAAGCTTTTGAGTTAGCACGGTTGTTTACGAACAAAGAGGAGTATCCGATTTGGTATTCATTCTTTGATTCATTCCTACCATGCCATAATCAATGGGAACGGATTCAAGCGGTGAAACGATCCATCCCTAACTTACCCATTCATTTACAAACCCCGATTCGGTTAGCGCTTGAGTTAGAGGATACGAATGAATTTATTAAGCAAGCCGCTGGTGTTGCTTGTGCGATTCAACAATCGATTCCATTAATCATTCATCTACTCGTGAAACAGGATTCTCTATTAGAAGCATTAGAAGCCAATGTTCGAATTGGCGGAGCGAGTGCAGAACGTGCGACGCTCCTTGGCTTCTTCATGGCAAGTGATCCTTTACCCAAAGAATGGATTCATCTTTAATTGAAAAGTCTTCCCTGTAAAATGGGGAAGACTTTTGTTTTAGCGTTGATAGTTGGGGGCACTGGCGGTTAATTCGACATCATGGGGATGATTTTCAATTAATCCGGCATTGGTAATCTTTACGAATGTTGCTTGGGTTTGTAATGCGGCAATCGTCTTCGCACCACAATAACCCATTCCCGCTTTAAGGCCTCCTAATAATTGGAAAACAACATCCTCTAGTTTTCCTTTGAAGGGAACACGAGCTTCGATTCCTTCAGGGACGAGTTTCTTACTTTCTTGATTGGAATCTTGGAAATAACGATCCCCAGATCCACGTTTCATCGCAGCTAAGGAGCCCATACCTTGATAACTCTTATAGCGTCTGCCATTATAGATGATTTCATCTCCAGGAGCTTCTTCTGTACCTGCGAAAAGACTGCCTAACATCACGGTATCAGCTCCGCTCGCAATGGCTTTGGCGATATCACCAGAGTATTTTATTCCGCCATCGGCGATGAGGGTTACTTCAGTATCTTTGGTCGCTTCATAGACTGCTTGAATCGCGCTGATTTGAGGAACACCAACCCCGGCAACGACACGAGTTGTACAAATTGAACCAGGACCGATACCTACTTTCACTCCATCGACGCCAGCTTCAATGAGAGCTTTTGCGGCTTCGGTAGTTACAATGTTCCCTGCAATCAGAGGGAGGGTTGGATACTTTGCTTTTATTTGTTTCACTGCTTGGATGACGTTTTCAGAGTGGCCATGAGCAGAGTCTAAGACCACGACATCGACACTAGCGGATACTAATTGATCTAAGCGATTCATCATTTGAGCGTCGAGACCAATCGCAGCGCCAACTAAAAGGCGTCCTTTGGAGTCTTTACTACTGAAAGGGTAATCTTTGGCTTTATCGATGTCTTTGACAGTGATTAAACCGCAAAGCCGATACTGATCATCGACAATCGGTAGTTTTTCAATCCGATGTTCGAAAAGAATCGCTTTCGCTGTTTCTAGTGAAGTACCCATAGAGGCCACGACAAGAGGGGCTTTTGTCATTGCGTGTTCCACGGAGATGGCATAATCACTGCGATATTTTAAATCGCGATTGGTTAAGATTCCAATTAAGGTCCGATCTTCTTCAATGACTGGAAGCCCTGAGATGCGATAGTGACGCATGAGGTCTAAGGCGTCAAGTAATGTTTGATCTTTTTTTAAGGTAATCGGATCGGTAATCATCCCGTTTTCACTTAATTTAACGGTTCGGACTTGTTTTGCTTGCGCTTCGATAGACATATTTTTATGAATGATGCCAATTCCACCTTGCCTTGCTAAAGCAATCGCGAGGTTAGCTTCGGTCACCGTATCCATCGCCGCGGAAACAAAGGGAATCTTAAGTTTAATCTGTTTGGTTAAATACGTTTCGGTATCGGTTTGGCTAGGCAAAACATTCGAGTATGCCGGAACCAATAATACATCATCAAAGGTATACGCTTCTTGGATTACTTTCATGCTTATCCTCCTATTCCCACTCAATGGTGGCGGGGGGTTTAGATGTGATATCGTAGACCACCCGGTTGATGCCTTGGATTTCGTTAATGATGCGCTTGGAAATGATTTCTAGTACTTCATAGGGGATTTTCGCAACTTGCGCTGTCATCCCATCGACAGATGTTACAGCGCGAATCGCAACGGTTTCGTTGTAGGTACGTTGATCTCCCATCACCCCTACCGATTTGATTCCAGTTAAAACGGTGAAGTATTGCCAGACGGTTTCGTTCAAGCGAGCTTTCTGAAATTCTTCTCGTAAAATTTTATCACTTTTTCGCAAGCATTCGAGTCGTTCTTTGGTGATGGGCCCAATGAGTCGAATCGCTAAACCGGGGCCTGGAAAAGGTTGACGCCAAACAATGCTAGGGTCGAGTCCTAAGGAAATTCCTAATGCCCGAACTTCGTCTTTAAACAGCTGATTTAAGGGTTCGATGAGTTGGAACTTTATATCCTTGGGTAAGCCACCAACATTATGATGACTTTTGATTGTCTGAGCACTGTGGGTTCCTGATTCAATAATATCGGTATAGAGAGTTCCTTGAGCGAGAAAATCAATGTGACCTAATTTGGCTGACTCTCGTTGAAAGACCTCGATAAACTGTTTTCCAATGATTTTGCGTTTTTGTTCCGGATCGGTGATGCTTTGTAATGCGATGAGGAATTCTTCTTGAGCAGAAATGGTATGGATGGTTAGATGTAAATCTTGTAAACTTGATAGGACATCAGACACTTCGTCTTCTCGTAAGAACCCATGATCGACAAACATACAAACGAGTTGATTTCCGATGGCGCGATGTAATAGAACTGCCGCTACAGTGGAATCAACGCCTCCACTTAGCCCAAGCAATACCGACTTTTTCCCTACTTTTGTTTGAATTTGCTGGATTTCGGTTTCGATGATATTGGCCATTGTCCACGTCGGGTTCACCTGACAAACTCTTTTTGTAAAGACTGAGAGCAAGGTGTTACCCAACACGGTTTCAGTGACTTCCGGGTGAAATTGAAATCCAAACCACGGCTTTGTAAGGTGGTGGATGGACGCAATTATTAGATCCTTCGATAGGGCATCAACGACCCAATCCTGCGAAACAGATTTCACATGGTCGCCATGAGACATTAATACTTGAGTGGCAGAAGCTTGGTTTTGCCAAAGGTAAGAGTTCTGGTTGATGATATGGATTTCACTTACACCATATTCTTTCTTCAGTCCTGGTTCCACAATGCAATCCGTCATGTTCGCAAGCAACTGCATCCCATAACAAATCCCCAAAATCGGGATGGAAAGTTGTAAAATACGCGGATCTAACGTGGGACTATTCAGTTCATAAACACTGCTTGGACCGCCACTGAGAATGATTCCATGGACGTTTGGTGTTTTCATCAATCGTTCATAGACTTGATGATTGGCCCATAATTCACTATACACCCCTAAATCACGAAGTCTTCTCGTGATGAGGTGATTGTATTGACTACCAAAATCAATAACGACAATCAAATCATGTGTCAAATAAATCCCTCCTTAAAAAATAAAAAAAGCGAGTTTCTGACGAAATCGCTTTACACGTAAAAAAACGACTTCGTAGTCCCAAAATATCGGCTTTGGGGTAGAGACGTTTGGACCAAATAACCAAACTATACGAATATTTATTACATTCTACATAAGAATAGAGAGATTTGCAAGAGTTATTTCTCTGTAAGAAGGTAAAATATGGCATCTTACTTATATTAATAAACAATCTGTTGTAAAATAGAAGTTACCACCATTGAAGGAGTCCTTATGCCACTTATTAAGAACGAAATCCCAATTTTAGAATTTGATTCAGAAGCGATTGCGATGATTCATCCTGCTCATCATTTAGAGAAAATCGCTCCGAGTCCTTATTGTGTGATGACTTTTTTCCAAGGAGTCATTGAAGAACTAAAACAATCCCATCAGTTGCGCCTGTTAACAGAGCTTCGTAGCGAAGCAGGAAAACATCCCATCTATTTATACAACCTCAATGGTATTGAAGTAGGGATTGTTCATCCCATGATTGGGGGACCTTTTGCGGCTGGGATTATGGAAGAATGTATTGCCCTTGGATTTACCAAGTTTATTGCTTGTGGGGGTTGCGGGGTCTTACGTAAAGACTTGACTGTCGGGCATCTAATTATTCCAACAGAAGCGCTTCGTCAAGAGGGGACGAGTTATCAATACTTACCACCGAGTCGGACCGTTTCGTTAGCGCAAGACGTCATTCATGTTATCGAAGAAGTCTTGCGAGTCGAAGGAATCCCCTATGTCAAAGGTATGACATGGACGACAGATGCGATTTATCGCGAAACCAAAGAACTCGTAGGGCACCGCAAACAAGAAGGGTGTCTTTGCGTAGAAATGGAATGTGCTTCTTTTGCGGCTGTCGCGGCTTTCCGTCATGTTCGGTTTGGCCAAATTCTATATGGTGGCGACGATTTATCCAGTGAGGAATGGAGTTCCAGAAACTGGGTGAGTCGTCATGACATCCGGTCTGGTTTAGTTCAATTGGCCGTAAAGGCAGTTATACTATTATAACTTTTTTACAAGTGAGGTGAAAAGATGAACCACGATCCATTTAATCCATCGCACCAACCCAATCCGATGAAAGATACCTTAATCATCATTGGCATTTATGCCCTTTTTGGGGTGTTATGGATTTTACTTTCGGACACGATTGTCGATTTACTGTTTGAAGATATCCAAACAATTCGTACGGTTCAACTCCTCAAGGGTTGGTTTTACGTCATTTTGACAGCAGGCATTTTTTTTGTGATTATTTACAAACGAATTACCTTATACAAACAATCCGCCGATATCGCTTTCAAGTTCAATGAGGAACTACAAACATCCTATAACCAACTCCAAGTTCTAGAGTCCAATCTTCATCAGTTAGCTTATTATGATTTGTTAACGAAACTACCCAATCGACTGATGATGGAAGAAGAAATCAAAAGCCGGATCAATCAGTATCCCAACGGAAGTTTTGCATTTATCTACTTTGATTTGGACAATTTTAAACATATTAATGAATCGTTAGGACATCAAGTCGGGGATATCTTCTTACAAGATATGGCCAAAGAACTAACGAAGATTATTAAAAAACCCGATTTTGTGTGTCGCATTGGTGGCGACGAATTTGTGATTGTGCATTTTGATTCCCCCATTGAACAAGCCAAAAAAGACGTGGAAGCTCTTCTGAAAATCATCCCGAAGAAGTGGTTGATTCAAAATCAAGAATTCTATGTTTCGATTAGTGCTGGACTTGCGGTTTATCCTGAACATGGACAAACAGTATCCGAACTTTTCCAAGCTGCAGATACAGCGATGTATGAGTCCAAGCGCAGAGGAAAAGATTGTTATACTGTATTTGAACAACATATGAAAGTAAAAACAGAGGATTACATTGAATTGAATAAATTGTTAAGACAAGCAATAACCCGTAACGAGTTTACCTTAGCATATCAACCGCAATATGATTTAAAAACCCGGAAAATCAAGGGATATGAAGCGCTCATTCGCTGGAATCAGCCGCAAAAAGGCTGGATTGCGCCAAATCAGTTTATTGGTTTTGCGGAACAAATCGGACTGATCCTACCCATTGAAGAATGGGTGTTCCAGGATGCCTTTAAACAAGCAAAACAATGGAATGTATCTCGTTATGGTCGCCGCATTTCGATTAATTTATCCGCCATTAGCCTATTATCGCCATCGTTTCTACCTTTTATTAAGAAATCGTTAGACCAATGTCAAGTCAGCCCAGAATCCTTCATCATTGAAGTGACGGAATCGGCGATTATTGATAATCTAGATTATGCGATTGAAACCTTTCAAACGTTAAAGGACATGGGCTTTCAAATCGCTTTAGATGATTTCGGAACGGGATATTCCTCTCTAACGTACTTACAACGATTGCCGATTGATATTTTAAAAATTGATCGCTCGTTTTTGCCTTTAAATCCTCATGAGATTGAAAAGGTTGAAATCTTCTCGACGATTATCCAGTTGGCACATTCCTTGAAACTACGCGTCGTAGCGGAAGGAATTGAAGATATAGCACAATTGCAAATGGTTGAATCATTTGCTTGTGATGAAGCACAGGGGTATTATTTTGCTAAACCATTAACACCCAAAGAAATTGAGAAGGACTATATTTTATGAAGATACTTGGAAAAATCATGCGTTGGATTTTGTTTTCGATTCTGTTTTTACTTATTCTAGTCAGCGTTATTTTTTATACTCCAGATTTATCAGTGGAACATTTAAAAGAAAGTTATGAGACAGAATACTCTCACTATCTCGATGTGCAGTTGGATACGCTCGTCTCTTTAACGATTCATTATGAGATAGCAGGTGTTGAAACCGACCCTGTTATTGTTTTATTACATGGATTGTTTTCTTCTACACAAACCTTCTATCCTTGGCGAGAGCAATTGGTAGAACAAGGTTACCGAGTCGTGTTGATTGACTTACCAGGCCACGGGTTATCACAGGGCTATCCTGATGGTGTCGTCAGTCAATCAAGACAAGCGAAGGCTGTGTTTGATGTTTTAGAAGAATTGGCGATTACTGAGTTGTTTATTGGTGGAAACTCCATGGGGGGTGGCGTCTCGTGGTTTTTTGCGAGTGAATACCTTGATTTGTTTACAATCAAAGGGATTGTCTTGATTGATGCGGTATACCCGATGGCGTTTGAAAATGAACGGTCATCCCTACAAGGCTTTTTCCAATCAAGACTGGGTCAAACCCTTGCGAAATTTACTCCCCGGTTTTTGTTTAAACAAGTTTTAAGTGGAGTTTATGGTTCCGCTTCACAGTTAGATGAAGATACCTTAACCCGTTATTTTGAATTATTACGATATCCCAACCGACGATCATCCTTCCTCGCATTAGACCGCTTTGAAGAAACGACTAGTGAAGGGATTGCAAGATTAACCAAGTTGAAAGAAGCAAATATTCCCGTTTTAGTAATTTGGGGCGAAGAAGATAGTTGGATTTCCCAAGATGTCGCCTTGTTATTTCAAAATACCCTTGAGTTAAGCAACGAACAGGTGATTATTTATCCTGGCTTAGGCCATGTACCGATGGAAGAAGACCCCGAAACCACACTGACGGATGTTCTGGTCTTTTTCGAAAATCATCGCTAGCAGGAGGAAAAGATGAAGATTATTAGTTGGAATGTGAATGGCCTCCGGGCTTGTTTAACCAAAGGGTTTTCGGATTATTTTGCGAACATGGATGCGGATGCATTTGGAATTCAAGAAACCAAGATGCAAGAACATCAAAAAAATCATCATTTTGAAGGTTATTATGAGTATTGGAATAGTGCCGATAAACCTGGATATTCCGGAACCCTCCTTTATACCAAGAAAGAACCGCGAATGATTCGCTTGGGATTAGAAGATGGTAAATACAATGATGAAGGGCGAATCATTACCGCAGAATATGATACTTTCTATTTGGTTACTGTCTATGTACCAAATAGCCAAGAAAAGCTAGCGAGATTGGACTATCGGATGCAATTCGAACAAGACTTTCGCGCTTATTTGAAACGACTAGATGCCATCAAGCCCGTGGTTTTATGCGGCGATTTAAACGTTGCTCATCAACCAATCGACTTAAAAAATCCCAAAGCAAACGAACAAAGTGCGGGTTATTCCATTGAAGAAAGAACTGCGTTTCAAGCCCTTCTCGAAGAAGGGTTTGTGGATGTCTTCCGGCACCAGTATCCCGATAAGATTCAATATACATGGTGGTCTTACATGTTTCAAGCTCGGAAAAACAATGCGGGATGGAGAATCGATTATTTCGTTGTTTCGAAACGATTAGTAGATCGGGTGAAACAAATCGAAATCCATGATCAAATACAAGGAAGCGATCATTGTCCCGTGATAATCGAGTTGGATCTCTAAACGATGTCACAATTTTCGGACCAACTACTCGCTTGGTATGATGCCAACAAACGGAATTTACCCTGGCGAAAAACGAAGGATCCATATGCAATATGGATATCTGAAATCATGTTACAACAAACGAGAGTGGAGACGGTTATTCCCTATTATGAGCGATTTTTGAGGCGTCTTCCTACGATTGAATCGTTAGCTGACGTGGAAGAAAATGAGTTGCTGAAGTTATGGGAAGGGCTTGGGTATTACACACGGGCCTTGAATCTACAAAAAGCCGCAATCAAAATTAAAAATGACTTTCATGGGGTGTTTCCAATTCAACTAGAAGCAATTCAGTCCTTGCCAGGGATTGGTCCTTACACCGCATGTGCCATTGCATCGATTGCATTTGACCAAAGAGTCATTGCCATTGATGGCAATGTCATAAGGGTGTTTTCAAGATACTTTGCCCTTCCTTTGGACCCTACGAAGAATCCAACCAAAAAGGTGGTAGAAACAAAGACAGATTCCCTGATTCCAAGTAAACGCAATGGCGACTTTACGCAGAGTTTGATGGAACTTGGGGCGACCATTTGTCTGCCTAATGGAAAACCCAAATGTGAAAGTTGTCCACTTGCCCATTCATGCCAAGCGTATCTAACGAATACCATCGAACTTTATCCTTTGAAAGGTAAGAATAGTATCCGTAAGGTAGAAAAGTGGACCGTGATTCTCTTGGTAAATGAACAAGGCCAAGTATGGATTCGTAAACGCCCAAACCATGGGTTGTTAAAAGGATTATGGGAATTTATGATGATAGAAGGCCATCTTAATGATAAAGAAATCCAGTTATATTTGACGCAAAATAATATTCCATTTACGACCATTCAATCACTTTCAACAGCAAAACATATCTTCTCTCATATTGAATGGGATATGAAGGGGTTTCTGATTAATATTCAAAATGACCCCATTCCTTTGGGAGGGCAATTTGTCGATACGACTCAACTTTTCGACCACTATGCAATCGCAACCGCATTACAAGCATTTAAACAATTCATAAAGCCCAATCGGTTGTAAATCAACCTTGTAATTGATATAATGATACTCATCAAATAGAGGAGAATAGACTATGGCTGTCGATAATATTTTATTAGAATTTAACCCCACCTTTCAAGGAACATTAACCTCTCCAAGTGGCTCCATTGCTTTAGGCGATCGTGAGAATGGACTTCAACCCTATCATTTACTCTTTGGGGCGTTAGGATCTTGTTTCTACGCGACATTTTTGTCGATTGCAATAAAGAAAAAACTGACGTTTTCTCGGGCTACTTTAGTGGTGAGTGGAAATAAACGTACAGAGATTCCGACCACACTAGAAAACACGAAAATTGAGTTGGTAGTCTATAACCCAAGTGATGAGGCACAACTCATGAAATCCGCTGAACTCGGGGCTAAATACTGCTCGATTCATGAGACGATTTCCAAAGTTTCGAAGATGGATTTAGTGGTTGAATTCCGCACAGAATAATTGTCAAAACATACAAAAATAAAGAAGAGCTCGGCTCTTCTTTTTTTGTTAGAATCTTCCTCATTCTCGAATCGATTCAGATGAATTTTTTCTGCTTGACATTCTGCACACTCTTTAGTAAAATTGGTATGCGGCAATAAAGATAGTATGGAGGTTTAGCTCAGCTGGGAGAGCATCTGCCTTACAAGCAGAGGGTCGGCGGTTCGATCCCGTCAACCTCCACCATGCCGAAGTAGCTCAATTGGTAGAGCAACTGACTTGTAATCAGTAGGTTGCGGGTTCGATTCCTGTCTTCGGCACCAGTTTTAAATTTATGTTTTGCCATATAAATGGCTTAACTGAGCCAAAAAGTCGATTGAAAATCATCGACTTTTTTATTTATAAAATAATAATATTTAACTAAAAAAATCGTTTTGACCATTTTATCCCTAGAAGTTCTGTATTGTAACGATTTTACGTTTGCTCGTTGACTTTCGATAACGAGTTATTTTTGAAAACATGTTCGCTTCATAAGGTTAACAAGTGCATAATAGGTCGTAGGTAAACATAGAAACGAACTCCTGCACCATAAATATATAAAACATGAACTTCTAGGGTCAAATGGGTTGATTTTAATTTCAAATCCACCCATTAACTTCTAAAATCCGCGTCTTACATTTTAAACCTAGTAAGCAGATCACTATAAGGATTCTTGATATTCTCCAGAAAATGTTATATAATACAATTAAGTGGAGGAAATGATATGGTTGTGACGACATTCAATCTTAGGGAAATGTACAGAGAGTATACAGATGTTAATGGCAAAATTAAAAGAGATGTAGAAAATGGCATCCTTTTTCCACTTGTAAAGGGTATATATGAAACAAATAGTAAAACCGATGGCCTCTTGTTATCCGCATACATTTATGGACCCTCATATCTATCTTTTGAGTATGCACTTTCATATCACAACATAATCCCAGAAAGAGTCATTGTTTATACGAATGCAACTTTTAATAAGAGAAAGAGCAAGTTGTATAGCAATCATTTCGGTGTTTTTGCGTATAGAGATGTACCAAAAGATGCCTTCCCCCTTTTTGTGCAGGGTTTCGAACAAGATACTTATGCCTACTTTATGGCAAGTCCTGAAAAAGCTTTGTGCGATTTACTTTATATTAAGAAATCAGTAAAAAGTATGAAAGAATTGAAAACTTTACTTTTTGAAGATATTAGAATAAATAGAGAAACGTTTAACCAATTGAACTTTAATGACATTATATTCTTAGCGGATAAATACCTTTCAAACAATATAAAGTATTTAAAAAAGTATATTGAAAGCGAGTATATAAGATGACAATCATTCAACAGATGGTAGATAAATATAACCCCAAAACGATAGAAGATAAAAAGAACGCGATGAAAGAAGTCTTACAAGAGGTCGTCTTAGCTGGCCTCTCTAAAACTGATTTTTTCACACACGCCGCTTTCTATGGTGGGACAGCTTTGAGAATATTTTATGGTATAGATAGATTTAGTGAAGATCTGGATTTTTCATTGCTTGTAAGTGATGAACATTTCGATATCAGCAAGTATCTAAAACCAATAAGTGAGATTATGAGTTCGCTCGGACTTCATTTTGAAGTATCAAAAAACGAGAAGTCAAGTGAATCTACCATCGATTCAGCATTTATTAAAGGAAATACTAAAGAGACATTTATAGCGATCTATCCTAATTCGACAGATTCTACTCAAATCATACATAACGAAAAAATCATTATCAAGTTCGAAATCGATGTAAATCCACCAAAACATGCGAATACAGAAATAAAGTATCGTTTGTTGCCATTTCCATATCAAGTTAGAATCTACGACAAGAATTCATTATTTGCAGGTAAAATTCATGCAGTGATTGCAAGAAGTTGGAAAAATCGTGTAAAAGGTAGGGACTTATATGATTATATCTATTTCCTTAGTTTAGACACTAAAGTGAATTTGAAGCATTTAGAAGCAAGACTAAAGCAAACAAAATCTATAGAAGAGGACACAATTTTAACTAGAGAAAAACTTATTGAATTACTAGAAAAAAGATTTGATCAAATTGATTATGAAATTGCAAAATCTGATATAAGGCCCTTCATAAAAGACCAAAGTAATTTGGATATTTGGCATAGTGATTTCTTTAAATCGGTGACTTTAGATATTAAAGTTGTTTAAAAGCATGGACAGAATAGAAGAAGATTTAAAATCTCATCATTAATCTATTCTGCAGAAAAATCAAAGGATATCAAGAGTTAAGAATTGGTGTAACAGGGATTGGTAATAGATTTAAGTAAAATTCGTATTGTTTTGATCCAAATATAAATGTCAATAAGTAATGTAGGAAAATAGCGGAATAAAGTGTAGGTAAATAACGGTAAGAAGATGAAGTATGTGATTTATTGACAAAACGTAATAAATCGGTTAAAATGGAGTTGAAATCCATTAAATACGAAAGAGCGTGATTCTATGTATTATTTTAGACATATTGAAAAGAAAATCCTCGAAGCCAAAGAAATGTTTAAGGTTTTGTTGATAACTGGGCCACGACAAGTCGGAAAAACGACGACACTCAAACACCTATTTAAAGAAACATATCGTTATGTGACCTTGGATGACATCACTGAACTCTTAATTGCCAAAGAAGACCCCAAACTGTTTTTTATGAACCATCCACTACCTTTAATCATTGATGAAGTTCAGTTAGCACCAGGTCTTTTTACTGAAATTAAAAGAATAGTTGACAATTCTGATATCTATGGACAAATTATCCTTACAGGATCACAAACATTTCACTTGATGGAACATGTTACCGAAACCTTGGCAGGAAGAATAGGGATACTTGAAATTCAGGGGCTATCAACAAGAGAAATCGACAAAGATCTCTTTGATTTGCCGTTTATTCCAAACAATCATTTTTTGGAGAGTATTCGTCATTTAAAATCAAATGATTTGTGGGCAGTTATCCATAAAGGTAGTATGCCGGAATTATATAATAAGCCAGAAATTGATTGGCAGTTGTATTATGCCTCTTATATAAGAACGTACATTGAACGAGATGTCAGAAGTTTGTTGAATGTTAAAAATCTGGATGTTTTTTCTAAGTTCATTACCAGTGTTGCAGCGAGAACAGCCAGTTTATTAAACTATGCTAATGTTTCAAAAGAAATAGGCGTAGATATTAAGACTGTCCAAAGTTGGGTAAAAGTACTCGAAGCATCGGGTATTATATTACTATTAAAACCATTCACGAATAATGCATTAAAAAGAACCATTGAAACGCCAATGCTATATTTTTTAGATACAGGATTAGTCAGTTATTTATTAAAATGGACCACAAAAGAAACACTCCAAAATGGTGCGATGAGTGGTCCAATCCTTGAAACGTATGTTGTGTCTGAAATTGTTAAAACATTTAAAAATAAAGGGATAAATGATGTTCCAATGTATTTTTATCGTGATAAAGACATGAAAGAAATCGATCTAATCGTCGTTGATCAAGATAAACTGTATCCAATTGAAGTGAAAAAAACAATGAATCCAACAAAAGGCATGACCAAAAACTTCGCTGTGCTCAAAAAAGCTTTGGGATTTTCGATTGAGAATGAAATCATCCTTTGTTTGGTAGATAAAAAAACATACATCGATTATTCAACCATAGCTTATCCAATTAAGTTAATCTAAGAAGTTATGTGATCATCAATAAAAAGTTGATTGTTTCTGATTGGTTGAGGCTACAAGAGACTGAGTGTGGTTTGGCTGCATCGTATTTATATCCATAGCTTTGGTTTGGTCTTCATAGAGAACTTCTAGATATACATCCATTCATTTGACAGATATGGCGTTAGAGTCTTACCGTTGTATTATACTTCTACACATTAGATAGTATAGAAATGAGGATTTGAACCTAGGACTATTCACTAATTGAAATGATTACTTTGTAGTGAGATAAATACAGGAAGGTATATGCATAAACATTGGGTTCTCTTTTCGGCACCACGATTGACTATTATCTTCTTGAAAAAGGTTATTGAGATTCAATAGCCTTTTTTGTTTACAAAAATTTGATTGTGAATCAATAGTCAAGAGGTTTTTTGCCCAAATCTAAATTGACACATGAAGAGTTTATAAACAACATGATTAATTATTGTAAACAATATTGTAA
>Ga0116204_1001297_pt1 | contig 14006 bp, 9 predicted proteins | sample LakKivwa52mmetaG_FD_94481 | JGI IMG/M metagenome (GOLD analysis project Ga0116204, IMG submission 94481) | Anoxic lake water microbial communities from Lake Kivu, Rwanda to study Microbial Dark Matter (Phase II) - Lake Kivu water 52m metaG | ecosystem: Environmental > Aquatic > Freshwater > Lake ...
AACAGACTCCATGCATATTACCCAACCCCAGTCGCTCTTATTTAAGGGAGTGGACTCGCCTTTTACTGCAACCCGCTATCATAGCCTTATCGTCGAAAAAGAAAGTCTGCCCGCCTGCCTCATCCCTACCGCTCTAAGCCCCGACGGGCTTATCATGGCCCTCGAGCATAAAGTTCTGCCTATATATGGATTACAATTTCATCCTGAATCCATACTCACCGGCCCAGGGAAACTGTTACTGGCAAATTTCCTCAACATAAAGGGAACTGTATCATGATGCTTCATGAAATTCTAGGCCTGCTTTTCAATAAACAGGGACTTACCCGCGGCCAAATGCGTGAAGCTCTCAGCCCCATACTGGCCGGCGAAGCCTCCCCCGCGCTTATAGGTGCCTTTTTGGCTGCCTTGCGGGTTAAAGGTGAAACTTCTGAAGAAATTATCGGCGCGGTAGAACTGCTGCGTGAAAAAGCCACACGCATAAAACTCCAAAGTCAAAATGTTGTAGATACTTGTGGAACAGGTGGCGATGCCAGCGGTACATTCAATATATCAACCGCTTCTGCCCTGGTAGCAGCAGCGGCGGGAGCTGTTGTCGCCAAACACGGCAACCAGGCCATAAGCAGTGCCTGTGGCAGTGCCAATGTACTTGCCCAACTGGGTTTAGATCTGGAACGCACACCCGATCAAGTAGCAGCCTGTATAGATGCTACCGGTTTAGGATTTCTATTTGCGCCCAAATACCACAGCGCCTTGCGCCATGTAGGCCCAATACGGCAGGAGCTCAAACAACGCACTCTCTTTAATCTCTTAGGCCCCTTGCTCAATCCAGCTGGAGCGCGGCGCCAGGTTATGGGTGTGTATGCGGCCCAGTGGCTTTTACCAGTGGCCCAAACTCTGCTCGAACTAGGCTCAGAACGCGTTATGGTAGTACATGCCCAGGACGGTCTGGACGAAATCAGTCTCTGCGCACCTACCCTGATTGCCGAAGTCAATCAGGGGCAGATTTCTGAATACACCCTAAATCCCCAAGATTGGGGCTTTACTTTTTGTTCACCTGCCGATCTCAAAGGTGGCGATGCCCCTTACAACGCCCAGCTTATTCTAGAAATCCTGAAGGGTACCCCAGGACCAAAGCGCGATGTTGTTGTCCTCAATGCCGCAGCTGCCTTGCTTGTCGCCGGAAAAGCCAATAATTTCAAGGATGCCCTTGTACTGGCTGGCCGCGCCCTAGACGAGGGGCAAGCCCTTAAAAAGCTAAATGAACTTGTAAATTTCAAAGGATAAACTCCCCTTCCCTCTATGTATAGGGAATCAATTTGACCTGCCCAAACTCTAAAAGGAATCTCAGTGAGCACACATCTTTCACGCATAGTTGAACAACGAAAACTTGATGTTGCCCAGTCCCAGAAACTCGTGCCTCTGGCCCTGCTCCGTCAGCTCGCCGAAAGCAGTCCTCGGCCACTTTACCCTTTATTACCAGCCTTGCTTAAGCCAGCTCCTGGCCGTATACATCTGATCGCAGAGGTTAAAAAAGCCTCACCCTCCAAGGGAATTATCTGTGCTGATTTTGATCCCCTTGCCCTTGCCTTAGGCTATTATAAAGCGGGTGCGTCGGCACTTTCGGTACTCACTGAACCACACTTTTTTTTGGGCAGTCCTGCTTACCTGCAAGACATCGCTAAAAAGGTACCTCTTCCTGTCCTGCGCAAAGATTTTATCAACCATATATATCAGATTTACGAGGCCCGCATTTGGGGTGCCGGTGCATTTTTACTGATTGTTGCTTCGTGTGAAGCCTCCTTTTTACAAGACAGTATAAAACTTGGCCTCGAATTGGGAATGACACCCCTCGTCGAAGTTCATAATGCAGCCGAACTTGAAATTGCCCTGAAAGTACAAGCACCCCTGATTGGTATCAATAACCGCAATCTGGCCAGCTTTGAAGTATCATTGCAAACAACTTTTGATCTTATCACCCAAATTCCACCTTCCATACCGGTGGTTTCTGAGTCCGGCATTTTTACCGCCCACGACGCCAAGACCCTAACTGAGTGTGGGGCCAAAGCCATTTTGGTAGGTGAATCCCTGGTCAAAGATCCATCAATCCTTCCTCAAAAAGTACAAGAACTGCTTTTTGACTAAAACTGTTTGCCTGCACAGTAGCATCCTAAGCCTGAGGCATGGCCCGTGTTCAACAAGTCTTCCATAAAAGTATTTCCCCTTTTTTAAAACAGCGGCCCTAAAAAAATAGGGCGAATTGGCCTTAAAAAAGCCAATTTTTCCCTCTGCTTGAATACTGCTCAATTGTGCAGTATATTAGAGACATGTTTGTGCACCTGCATGTCCATTCTTGCTTTAGCCTATTAGCCGGCCTTCCCGATATCCCCAGTCTGGTTTCCGCTGCCAAGGCCATGGGCATGCCCGCTCTGGCTTTAACTGACACCAACCGCATGTCTGGGCTTATCCTGTTTTACCAGGAATGTAAAAAGCAAGGCATTCAGCCTGTTTTGGGCGTTGAGCTCACCTGTCCGCAGAACCCTCTGCACAGTGTAGTTGTCTTGGCCCGTAATGCCCATGGGTACAGTGACCTGTGCGAACTCACCACACAAAGACAACTCAACCCCAAATTCAGTTTATCTACAGCCCTAATGCAGCCCTGGCCCCATCTTTTTTTTCTGTGCCACCATCCTTCTCTGTTACAAATTTTGGCAAACGGAGCTAACCATCCTCAGCTATATGCCGAGCTGCTCAATACCGGCCGCCCCTCACGCCAACAAAGCCGCAACCTCGAAACTTTGGCCCAGCAACTCAATATACCTCTCATTATTTCCAATAATGTGTATTTCTTGCAGCGCCGCCAGTTCCCTATACATCAAACACTCAGGGCTATACATTTTAACAGTACGGTTTCACGCTTACGCGAAACAGAATATGCGCCTGCATCCTCTTTTTTTAAAAGCCCCCAACAAATGGCCTATCTCTTTCCAGACCATGCCCAGGCTTTACAAAACACCATAAGTCTGGCACAAAAATGCATCGTTGAACTGCCTCTAGGAAACTGGATTATGCCCCAAATATCAGTACCCACAGGCTACACACCCGCAACCTACCTACGCCTTCTGGCGCTACGCGGTTTGCGTTCCCATTACCATATGCATACAACATACAAACAGGCCCGTACCCTGCAAGAAAAAGAACTCCGTATTATCAATCAACTGGGCTATGCTTCTTATTTTCTTATGGTGCGTGAACTGCGTGTCTGGGCTGGTACTGTTTTTAGCCGGGCATACAGGCGCCCCACCGATTGCACACTTATGCGCGGCAGCGCCGCCAATTCCATTACTTTTTATAATTTGGGCGCCAGCGACCTCGATCCTGTACACGATGACCTTTATTTTGAACGATTTCTCAACGAAGAACGCGCCTCTCCTCCTGATGCCGACCTTGATTTTGCCTGGGATGAGCGCGAAAAAGCGCTTGAGTTTTTTACTGAGCGCTTTGGTCGTGATCGCGTAGCCATCACATGCACAACCAATCACTTCCATTTTCAATCTGCTTTTCGCGAGGTCGCCAAAATACATGGATATAGTGACCCCGAAATAACCCAAATACTCAACCGCCATACCTATACACAGCGAAAAACTCTCGATCCGCACATCGCTGAAATTGCTGCCATGGCCCTTAATATACGGGGACTGCCACACTTTTTAGGACAGCATCCCGGCGGTGTACTGGTCACCAACCAACCTATTTACCGCCATGTAGCTCTCGAATATTCCGGAGGCCTCAAAAACCGCGTCATAACACAAATCGACATGCACAACGGTATTGACGAACTGGGGCTTATAAAATTTGATATCCTGGGCAATGGTTCCCTGGCCGTCCTGCGCGATACCCTGGCCCAACTCGAAAGCCAAGGCCTTCCCGATCCAGGTGTTTACAATATTAATCAGTGTCAGACCGATCCTCAGGTACAAAACATCATCAGCAACGGGGGTGGGCGTGGCATTTTTTATATAGAAAGCCCCGCGCAAATGCGTCTCAACACCAAGGTGCGCGCGCGTACTCTCGAAGATGTCACCATCACTTCCAGCCTGGTCCGACCTGCTGCCGCTCAGTATACCTCTGTCTATGTTGAGCGCGAACGCCAAAAACAAGAGGGCCTGGCCAACTGGGAATACCTCCACCCTTCACTAAAGCCCCTTCTGGGAGCTACCCACGATGTTATTGTCTTTCAAGAAGACATCACCCGTCTTTGCCACCACATAGCTGGCCTCAGTTACAAGCAGGCCGATAAAATCCGAAAAATGATGAACTCCCTGCGCGAAGGCGATCTTGCCTCAAGTGAAATGCTTTCGCTACAACAAGCTTTCATAAACGGATGTATACAAAACAAAAATTTTACCCAGGCCCAGGCCAGTGAACTCTGGAGTCGGGTCTGCTCCTTTAAAGATTTTAGTTTTTGCAAGTCCCACAGCGCCAGTTATGCCCAACTCAGTTTTAAATGTGCCTATCTCAAGGCACACTATCCCGCTCAATTTCTGGCAGCCGTTCTGTCCAACAGGCACGGGTTCTACACACCCGATGTCTACATTAACGAGGCCCGCTACCTAGGACTCACTCTGCTCCCGCCCTGCATCAATACATCTTATTCCGGTTACATCGGAAAAAACAAAACCCTTTTACCGGGCCTTTCACATATATACGGAGTATCTTCCCATTCTATACAAAAACTCATCCAGGAACGCATGCAAAACGGCCCCTTTCTGAGCCTTTCTCAACTCTACCACCGCAGCCCCTTGCGTAAAAACGAATTAAAAAATCTCATCCTGGCCGGAGCCTTGCACAGTTTTGGAAACACAGCACCAGCCCTGCTCTACGAACTGGCCGGGCTTGCCCAGCACACTCATTCCAGCGCGCCCGATCTTTGGGGCACACTCCCTTCAACTGCCGCTCAGCCCGTACCCTCAACTCTATCTGCTATGCAAACTACAAGTTCAATGCCGTCTGCCGCCTACCTTGCACATGAAAACCAGCCCCCTGCCACAGCACACAGTCCCTATACATTTGCGCACCAATGCCTCAACGAACTTCACATGCTCGGTTATATGGTATCTGCGAATCACTTGGCCTTACTGGGCCTGCACCCAGCAGCCCGCAATACCTTGCCTCTCAAAGACCTCTCCTCACATGCAAAAAAAACAGTGAGTGTTTTTGGCAAGGCCATTACCAGCCGTCTGGTACAAGTAGCTCGCAACGGGCGCACTATGCAATTTCTAACTCTGGCCGACCAAACCCATACTGCCGATGTTATTCTATGGCCCAACATTTACGAAAAATTCCAGCACCTCTTACAAGGGCAGGGACCATTTTTAATCAGGGGTCAAGTCACTGAAGACTGGGACAGTTACAGTATAGAAGCCACATCTATACAAGCCTACACATGGACTCCCAATCAGGTCAACTTTGAAAAAATCAACCGCGTACTCAAAAGCAGCCCCGCCCACCATGCAGCCTTCCACCACAGTCACGCAGCCTGAACCGCTCTGGGGTGTTCTTTATCTGGGACATTGGCCTGCACAGGCAATCGAGTTCCGGCTTGCCTCACAAGGTGCTACTTATAAACCCCTGGCCTTTGCCGTACTCGAACAAAACCCAGACCACTACAAAACTCCAGTTACAGCCCTTTCAGCACCAGCCCTGGCGTTAGGCCTGCAAATAGGTGCCCTCTGGAATAGCTGCAAAAAAAAACACCCTGGCCTCAAATTTTATCCGCGCGATCCTAAAACAGAACATCAACTCCATACCAGCCTGCTGCAGTCCTTGTATATGTACACCCCCGAAGTTTCCACTCCCCATGAAGGCCTTTACCTGTTCAATATGCGCGGTACTCCTCTGCAACGCAGTTCTCCTCTCTATCAAATGCCCACTATTCTCGGCCACCATATAGCATCACATACACACCTGCACCACTTTTCAATAGCCCTGTCGCGCAAAAAAACCAGTGCCTATATATTAGCCCGGCAACTCCTGCCTGGGCAACACGGTCATTGTCCCCTCGGACAAGAAATGAGCCTCTTTTACCGTGCCTCCGCGCAATTACTGCCCGGCCTTAGCCCCTCCACACTCAACAGTCTGCGCACCTTTGGTTTTACATACATCGAACAGCTTGCAGCACTTTCCCGCGGCGAACTATACAAGCGCCTGGGATCCGAGGGCGCAAAAATTCATGCCTTTGTGCAAGGGCTCGATAGCGTCTGGGAAGTCCTCAGTCCTCCTCCGCAAAGTCTCTTTATACGACAGGTATTTCCTGGCGACCTTATTCACACCGAGCGTTTAAACCACATGATCAGCCTGGCGGTCGACCGTTTTTGCTTTGAGCTTTACAAACAACGCAAAGAAGTTACAGCCTTACTGGTACGCATAGGTTACAGTGATGGCAAGGAACTCGAACAAAAAGCCCATTTTTCGCAGGCCTCACATCTATTTCTAGACATCTTACAGGTAGTACGCCCGCTAAGCCTGCAGCTTATGCAACAAAAACGCCTTACAGTACGCTTTCTGGAAATCAAGGGCCTGGCTACTCGGGCTGCGGGCTACCAGCTCAACCTCTTTGAACCTGCCCAGGGCCTTAAGCAGGAACAAATAGGGCAGGCTGTCAAAACAATCAGACAAAAACAGGGTTTTAACGCCATCGGGCAGTACCATCCCCCCCTTAAAAATTAACACTTAAATCAGAGCCTCCCTAAAAATATAAACCTTTTCATCGCTGAATAAATTTGCATGTTTAAGAATTAAAGGGTAAAATTAGCCAGCGGAAAATCAACCTCTAACGGGAATTGTCATGAAATTTCAAAATTTTTTAAAATTCTCCAGCCTTCTTTTGATCAGTACAGGCTGGGCCATTGATATTACTGTTACTGCCCCTAAAATCAAGTTAAACACGAGTTCAGCCCCCCTGCTGCCATCGCTTACTGCAACACTTGAAAATAATATCCAAAGCAAAATTGATCTTTTAGCTGATAGCCTCGAAACTACAGTCAACAGTGAGCTGAGTAAATATGGAACCCAAAAAAAATTAGCCAAGGGTTTTGCAAATGCCAATATGTTTACCAGCCGGGCAGGTCAGCTGAGTGGCTGGCACAACTATAAAATCTTTAGCGTAAGCGGAGGACTACTTGTAGGGGCCCAGGGGCCCAGTCTTGATGTTAAAAATTTTTCCAACCTAGACAAAGATGTCAGGAACGAGGGTGATATATACATGGGTGGCTCTGTAGGCCTTTCAGTAAATGCAGGTCTCAACACTTCCTTTTTAGTTCCAGGCTTGCGGCTTAATGCCAGCTTTATAACGCTGCCCAAAATAAAGTATGACTATTTTTCTTTTAAGCAAACCCAGTTCGGCTTGGGAGCAAGCTACCAATTACTCGAATCCAAGGGTATACCCTTTTTGGCTACATGGAAAGGCATACATGTGCTCTCTGGGCTCTATTATCAGGCCTCTAAGGCCAGCTTAACCTTGGAGCTTGATACCCTTTCAGAAAACACCTCTTTGATAGACGGCACAAGCGATAGTAGCTTTAATATACTGGGACTAAACACCCTTACCTTGTCCACGGTACCCTCTCTTAATTTGGAATTAAATACAGCCACCTACACCCTACCCCTTGAAGTATCAACAGCAGTGCAGTTGCTCTATGTACTTAACCTGGGTTTTGCTACCGGTATAGATCTCACTTTTGGCGGTACGGAAATTGAAATTATATCTGACAACCCAACCACAGTTACAGGAGGAAACAATGTACTCACTACCTCAACAGAAGGCCAAGTTGTAGTCGACGCCTCAACAAAAAAACAGGGTCCCTCTTTTACAAGACTCCATTTCACCTTTAGTGCCGGCCTTAACATGGGCCCACTCAAACTCGAAGCACCCCTAACCCTGTACCCCTCTGCGGGTCTAAGCATTGGTGTCCGCACAGGAGTTGTGTTCTAAACAGCGCATTGGGTTCCCCCCAAGCTAGGGCACCCATACCAATCAATATGACACATATGTAGATGGAACACTGACACCCAGTCAGTATATAGGCTATACATTCGGCAGACTAAAAACATTCTCAAAGCTCGTTTTTCAAGAGGGGATGCATTTCCATGATGGTGGATGGTTTTCAAATGGAAGTCTCAAGGTGCAGGTAAATAATGGTACAACATGGGAAGATGTGTCTGCAAATGTTACACCTGCATATCCGGACGGAAACGATTTGGCACGCTTCGGGTCCGGTTTTGAGACCTATACTTTTGAGTTAAATGATATTCATGGTTACGGGATTCGGATCAGTGGAAATGCGCGTGGAAGCTCTCAGTTTATTAGCGTTGCCGAACTTAAGGTCTTTGAAAGCAATACCAACATCGCGCCACAGGGAACTATTGTAGCTACCGTAACAGCACCAAACGGAGGTGGTGGAAATAAAAATATCGAAATCATCAGAGATGGTAAAATGCCGCGCAGCTCATCAATCGATTCCTTTAACGAAATGGTAGTACGCAGTCTGACGGTACTTTACCTCATGGTATGCAATCGATAAAATTATTTGATATCAACGGAAAATTACTTGCAGAAAGACCAGTACATATTGACAACTGGTCAAACAGTGTACATTTCAGAGTGCAATCGAGCGGTCTGTATCTGGTTCAATGTGCTAGTAGGATAAACAGAATTGTGGTAAAATAGGAGGAATATCAAAGATTCATATTATTAAATGTAAGCAAGCACTTTGAGGAATCATTTTTTTACAAAAAATTGCGCTTTACAACTGTTTAGCCTTTTCCGCTACATCGGTTCAGATTTCGAGTTCTGGTACATTGCAAACATGGTGTCATAACAAAAATGAGGCGAGTGATCAAAGTCCCGTTGCCGATGATAATGTACACAAATCTAGGTGGTACGCAATTAAAATTGCGGACAAAACCAATCCTAATATATGGTTTAATTCATTTATCTTTATAAGCATGCCTAGGGGTGGACGGGATAAGTGGATGTATAGTCATGAAGATGGTGCTGAATCTACCAGTTCCGCCAAGTATACCATGAGTTGGAATTCTTTTTTATATTCCACAGATGTTACAGCAGAAGTGTTCCTGCTTGAAGGCGTAAAAGTAAAATCCCTTGAAGAAATCACTATTCGACCAAAAGGCCTACAAATACAATTAATGCGAAGAAATGACAGCACGATTCAGGTTTCTATACCCTATTCAAATACAGGGTATAAATTTTCACTGGAATTTAAACACCCTACCGTTCATGTATATAATGACAATGGAAACTTAAATACCACACAAAATGGAACATACATAACCACAGAGCCGCAGCATGCTCTACAATACTTAGCCGCTGATTTTGTTTTTGTAAATTTCAAGAATTTCCAAAACAATACCTTTATCATCAAACCTTTACCTAATTTTAGGATAATTTGCCTGAGCCCCTTGCATTACTCCTTTAATTTTTCATAGACTCCGTTCAGGGTATTTTTTCTTTAGCACTCGTTTTTAGGGCATCCCATATATCCCTGGAAATTGCTTGCACTGTAAATCTTTGCTCTTCTGGTATATAACCCCTTAATTTTTAACTGATTCATAAAATAAAACCCTGTATCCCAAGGTTACATTTGTCTCTAAAATGCCAGCTTTTGTACATCCCTGGGCAAAGAGACTAAAAGGTAAAATGTTATATTTTAATCACGATTTTTTAATTTAAAGTATACGACAGTACAACTTCTGGTTTAAACTGCCCAAAAACAGATAGCAAAAAGGCTTCCTAATGAAATCATTAATTTTTGCTCGCGCCTGTCTGATATTGCTACTCGGAACGGTATTAGAGAGTACTGCTAAAAAGGTTGTTCAGGCAGATCACCCCTTAATTCGTTACACAGGTCGTTTTGATTTTGAAAACCCCAAATCTCCCTCGGGTGATTGGCCGGGTATCACGATTAGTGCCGCATTTACTGGCACCTCAATTTCCGCTCAACTTACAGATGGGTATGCAAATTATATCGTGTATATCGACGAAAAAGAACAACCTATACTCAGCACACAGCCTGTTAGTAAAGAATATATACTTGCCCAAGGGCTAGATAATCGCAAACATACAGTCCGTTTAATCCGCAAAAATGAGGCTCATTACAATAAATTAACTTTTACTGGTTTCCTTCTTGATGACAATGCAGAATTAATTGAATTACCAGCCCGCTCCGAAAAGCGGATGGAATTTATCGGCGCATCATGGACTGCTGGCTATGGTGTCGAAAGCTCTTCACGCGAATGCACCGAAAATCAAGTTGCACAAACCACAAATATTGTCAAATCATTTGGCTATCTGATTGCCAGCCATTACAATGCAGAAGCACAATTTCATGCCTGGGGTGGAAAAGGTATTGTCCGCAATTACGGATCTACAACAAGTGCTGATCCTTTAAATGCCTTCCCTGCATTTTATTACCGCATTAGGACAACAGGTACAAGTAGGTGGGATTTTTCACAATGGCATCCAAGTTTAATTGTCATACAGCTTGGCGGAAACGATTTTTCTACAGAACCAGTTGCCACAGAAACCGATTTTAAAAATGCATACAACTCATTAATTGACTCTCTTTTTTCCTATCATCCACAAACAAAAATCATCCTTTTTGGTATGTCCGGCACCTTGCTTCCTACTTATCTCAAAGCAGTAGCCAAGTACCAAAATGCAAAACGAATTAAGCCTGAATCCGTTTTTTACCTCCCAGGACCCCTGGGGCTTGAAAAAAACGGCTGTCATTGGCATCCTGGTATTACCGATCATTTGAACATTGCCAATGCTTTCATCAATTATATAGACTCAAATAATATTTTGGATAGTAAAACCACCCTGTATTCGCAAAAGAACGAAAATGCGGGTACATACCTAAAGGTTCATAAACAAATTGAGCTAAACCGTCTCCAGCTTACTCTATCTGATCATTCCATCCGCCAAATTTGTCTCTATACCCTTTCCGGTAAGAAAATTTCAACAGTCCCTATCACCACAACCATGCCCCTATCCCTGGATATGAAAAATTTGACACAGGGTGTCTATTTCATAGGCCTTACAGGTCCAACAGGTACAAAAACAGTAAAAATCCATTGGTAGGCGGTTATTGTACTTCAAAAGGGTGGCAGACTTTTAAAAACGGGCTTTTAGTTGAGGGCCGATTAAACCCAATTTCAGAGATATTTAGTTTTTGTAAATCAGGTACATTTTCGCTTGCTTAATTTAAGAGGCGGGGGTATTATAAGAAACGGTGCTTTTCTGATCAACAACCCCTAGGGCAGTTATGAAACATTGCTACAAATTGTTTTGCACAACCCTTCTTGTTTTAATTTTTGGAATGAGTAGCATCTCTTTTTCACAAATTACCGCGGCACAAGCTGTTAAAGAAATGCGAAAAGGTATTAATCTTGGAAACACCTTCGATGCGCCATGTGGTGAAACTTGCTGGGGACAGCCTGAAACCATGGAGCATTTCTTTGATGATTATGTTGAACAAGGTATAACTGCGGTGCGCATTCCCATCACTTGGGACGAACACCTCGGAAAAAGCTCACCGTATGCGATAGACCCTGAATTTTTAAATAGGGTAGAAAAGGTTGTAGACTGGGGCTTGTCGAAAGGTCTATACATACTCATAAACACACATCATGATTGGTGGATTAGAGAAAACTATGGTGATCAGTCAAAAAAGGATCGCTTTGCCTCTTTATGGACGCAAATATGTAGCCGTTTTAAAAACAAATCTTACAAACTACTGTTTGAAATTGTAAACGAGCCTCATGGAATGTCGGTTGGTGATTTAAACGATCTACAATTCTGGACCACAGACCTGATCCGAAAAAGCGGTGGAAATAACAACAAACGCATCATTGTTTTTGCAGGGAATGAATATTCTGATGCTTTAAATCTCGCTCAAATTGCGGTTCCCTCAAATGATCATACCTATATGATAGGAAATTTTCACTGCTATACTCCCTGGGATTGGATGAGTGGTTCTCATCCAACCTGGAACCAAAACTGGGGTGAACCACAGGAAAAATTTAATATCGCTGTAAATTGGGCACGGGCAAATAATGTTGAAGTGATGTTGAACGAATATGGTGTTATCAATAATAAAGACTATGAATCAAGAATGGAATGGTTTAGGTGTTATACGAAATACATAAACGATTATAATTTTGCTGCATTTATATGGGACAACGGCGGTGATTTTGAAGCGTATAGCAAGAAAAACAGATCATTTTGGGACTGGGTGGATATTGTAACACAACCTCTTTTCTCTAAAAAAGGGAGCAAAGCGGTGGCATGGTATAATAAATCCGGAAGTGTAAGGCGATTGGCTTTAAATACCGGAGAATATTATGCAGCAGATATACAAAGTAATGACTGGATGAGTTATAGAATTAATGTGCCTAAAACCATGAAATATATTTTTGAGGCCCAAATAGCCAGCCCATACAGTACCGGGGTAATGAGCCTAGAAAAATATGGAGGGACTCCAGTTTTTGGAAAAGTAAATGTTCCCAATACTGGAGGATGGGGTGTATGGAATACCATAAAAGACACTATTGATTTAACTGCCGGAGAACTGGAATTTACCATTACAGCTACTCAGGGAGGTTTCAATCTGATGAAAATAAGGCTTTTCGAAATCCCCACACCAGTAACTGGTATAAAGCTTAAGCAAGATTCTATTAATCTAGCACTTAACGATAGCACCAAACTTGAATATCAAATTTTACCTCTAAACGGAACGAACAATTTGGTAACCTGGGTTTCTTCTGATGTATCTGTTGTTAAAGTTAAATCTGATGGTACTATAATAGGTCTAAAAAATGGTTCTACTCAAATAATAGTGACTACAGAGGAAGGTAATTTTAAAGATACACTGACTGTGAGTGTGTATAAGCAAAAAGTAATGGGTATTCAGCTTTCGCCTAAAAAATTAACTTTAGAATCGGGCAAGACTCAACAGCTTACTCCAATTTTTACACCCGTAAACGCCTCCGATAAATCGGTTACATACATCTCCAATAATATAGCGATAGCCACAGTGAATGAAAACGGTGTTGTTTTGGGTTTAGCAGAAGGCACTACAACAATAACAGCAAAATCTTTAGATGGGTCTTTTTCGGATGTTTGTTCCCTTACAGTTACAAAAGCGACTGTATTAACTTATCGACTTAAAAATCGCTGGAAAGAGGTCTATCTATTTGATAAGGATGATAGAGTTGCCTATGGCCCCTTTTCTAGCGAGAAATCCTACCAGTGGGTTTTAGAAGAAATCGATAATGCAAAAAGAATAAAAAATTATGCGACCGGAAATTATATGAGCATTGAAAATCAAACCGGGTATATCGAATGTGGTTCTATATCTACCGATTGGGAAAGCGCCAAATGGATTATTGAAAAGGACGAAAATAATTATGTACGAATAAAAAACCAATGGCAACAATCGCATTACATACATATAGAAAACCAGAAGAATCAAGCTCAACACGGGCAAATCGACCCAACTTGGTGGAGTGTACAATGGGCTTTAGAGGAGTATAGAGATGTGGCTAGTACGGTTAAACCACCATCAAAAAATTCATTCGCGAATATTGAAGTTTATCCGAATTACAATCAGAATTACATTCATATTAAAACAAATAATGTCCCAATTAAAAACATCAAAATACTAGACATTACTGGAAAAGTGCTTCAAGAGTCCATTCACCTAAACTCTAATGGAAATTTTGATATATCGGATTATTCTAGTGGTATGTACATACTTAACTTTTCCACCCAGACAGGAACGATAAATAAAAAAATTATAAAACAATAATTCCGCATCAAGCGCTTCGGTATGTGCCAGGGATAGATTAGACACAAACTACTTTTTAATTAAAGTAGAAAAGGAGTCTTAAATGTCCGAGGACAAGAGTGGTAGCAACCGAGTAAATGA
>Ga0116204_1001298_pt1 | contig 13996 bp, 15 predicted proteins | sample LakKivwa52mmetaG_FD_94481 | JGI IMG/M metagenome (GOLD analysis project Ga0116204, IMG submission 94481) | Anoxic lake water microbial communities from Lake Kivu, Rwanda to study Microbial Dark Matter (Phase II) - Lake Kivu water 52m metaG | ecosystem: Environmental > Aquatic > Freshwater > Lake...
CTTAATGTCATCAAGCTTCCTATTGAGCTCTGCGTACCTGTGGTCATTCTCTTGCTCAAGCTTTTCAATTCTCTTCTGTGTGCTCTTTACATAGAACCAGAACCATGTCTGAACTACAGACACAACTACTCCAAATAGCCACAGTACAACCTGCTGTGTCATCACCTGCACTACTCACCAACCTCTTCTTCAAGCGGGATATCTGCCATAAGGCACGGGGTACCGCTTGTAAGTATGCTTGATAACGGGGCTATCCTGGCAGTCAATTCTGTTGGGTCAGCTATACACTCTCCTGTCAAGTACAGATCAACCTCTGTGCTCGATAGCTGTTCTATTGAGTCAACTACGTCGCCTTGCGGGGATTGTTGCGTTAAAGCCATTCTATCTCCTCAATATACTATGTTGAGCTCTTGCAGGGCCCATGCTGTTATTGTGTAAACCTTAAATGTTGGGGTAGTTGCAGCGTTGTGTGCGCTAAACCCATCCCCAAGAACAACTGACGGTGAAGTGTCGGTAGTCTTAAACAAAAAGCCAGTTACTCCCTTTTTTGTTACAGTTATCGCTGTCTGAGACAGTGACTTGTTGAAGTTCTCAACAGTCCCTTTGTTTTCTGCTGCTGTAATGGTGGTTGTAGCAGACGGTGCGTCAAGTGAGTTTACGAGCACAAGATAGTATGTGTTCGCCACTGCTGTCCAGCTAAGGGTTTTTGTTGAGTATGACGGGGTTACGGCAGTGAGCTTAAACTCTCTCACGCTCTGGTGTGACTTTGTTTGCCCTGATGGGACGAGCGTTACTGCAAAGTCTTGCCAGCCATCAGATGACGGCATAGTCAGCCCAACAGTCAAGTCTGCTGTCCCAGTGTTTTCTATTGCAACGCACGGAGGGTGTCCAGCCAGTTTCCCAACTGTAGCAACATTATAGTTGACTGCATCTTCTACAAAGATACTGCACCCTATCTCTCGTGCTCTTACAGATGTATTGCTTATATCCATTTTACTCTCTCTTAAAAGTGGTTTGGTTTTATTGTTATGTCAGAGAACTTAGAGCTGTGAAGCTTTATCTGTAAGTCTCTCATCCTATACTTAAATCTATCGTACATTGGCTTAACAAGCTCTCTGCTTTCTGGTACCATATCAGCAAGCCCTGATAGGGCATAGTATAACGCTGTTAGCTGTACGTCGTCTGAATATCCGTCGTCTTGGTAATCCCATGTTGCTGATGCGTCTATTACATACGGCTCAACCCCAAGCCCAAGATTGCCTATAGGTTGATACCGTTGTATACCAGCAGTGTTGAAGTCTTCATCAAGAATGTAGTTTACTGCGCTATCACTGTCAACATACAGTAGAGTCCCAGCGCTGATAGCTGATCCACCACTAAGCAATATCTGGGAAACAGCAACAACAAGCTTGCTTTTTAGTCCGATAACCGTGCCACCGACTTCTACCATATATGATCTTGCTGGGAGAATCTCATCAACATTAGTGATCTTATTTACAGCTCTCTTATGGTACTTCACCTCTACAGTGTGTGATGGGGTTATGTGAACTCCATCTTCATCAATGACAGTAAACTGTCCAGCATCAAAATACCAGTAGTATCTCATCGCTTTACCACCCTACTTATCTCTTTCCCATCTACGCTAACAGAGATTACTTTAACTATCTTGTCTGCAAGAGAAGCGAAGTCTTCAACATCTACTTCTTCTTTAGCGATCTCTACTCTCAGCTCTTGAGTGACTTTAGCAAGAGCCTCATTATACATGATAGTAAAGAGCCTCTTGTTAATAGCAGGTAGATACTGCTTTGCTAAGTCATATAGTGTTCCAATATTCATTTCTGTTCTCCCTGCATAATTCCAAAGAACTCGCTATACGTGGCTTTAGCTGACATATACTTGTGCAATAGTGCAGTTGCTGTCTCTACTCTCATCTGTATTCTCTGCACTCTGACGCCCTCTATATTGCCTTGTATAGCCACAGCCTCAAGCTTTGTCTTTATCTTAGCAAGCTCTGCGCCTGCAAGCTCTGTATCGTCACCAGCTAAGCGACCAGCAACCCTTGCCATATCAGACTGATCTATCGCAGATAGTGGGAGTGTTGCTATGTCGTCTCTAATGGCACTAACAGCAGCCATGTATTCTTTTCCAATCTCAACATGTGTGCAGTATAGAGCCAGTGGGTATGCCAGTCTTCTTGGCCATGTCAGGCTTCCATTAGACACCCCATACGCAACTCCAACAACCTTGTAAGTGTATCTGGTAGGCTTAAACGGCTCTATGTATAGCTTGTCTCCAATGATGTAGTAATATGCCGTTTCGCCCTTATCGTAAAGTAGCGAGAGCTTATTTGTTATGTGTGCCTTATTGGGACGTCTTATAGCAATGTCTTCATCTCTGAACACCACTACTCCAAGAGATGGATCATGTAACGTTAGCGGGATGTTGGCTATAGCCGCGCTCTCTGCTCTGAACAGCTCAAGCAACTGTGGCTGGAGAGTCTCAATCTTCCTGATAACATCTTCCATCCCAGCCATAATAGCGTTGTCAGTCAGTGTTACAGTAGAGCCGATAACGTCTGTTACATACTCTTCTATGCTTACCTTAGTTGCCATTTTCCTCTCTCATAAAGTTAGGGGCGGTTTCCCGCCCCATAACACGGTTAGTTCTGCAAGACCCAGCACTTGCCAGTTGAGCCATTGAGTGTGTTGTTGTCTATAAATACCCTGTAATATGGATAGTCGCCAGATGTTGATGGATTGTGAGACTCTGCAAGCGAGCCAGCAGTGGCGATATCCCCGTCAGAGGTTTTTACATTGATGTCTTTCAGGGTAAGGAAGTTGACGTTGTCAACGCTTCCTTGCAAATGCACTTTTGTGCCAGCGCTACCTACGTCGCTGCCATACACCACGAGAGTCAGGAGACTCCCAGGCTCTACGGAAAACGAACTACCAGTATAGTCGTCGTCAGCGGCTGTGAATGTGATTGCTTGGCGCACTGTCCTGTTCTGGATTGTCTGGAGGGCTTTATTCAATACTGATACTGCCATCTATTCCTCCTTAGCTGAACTTCAAAATGGCGTGGGTTTCAGGCAAGCTGATCTCCAAACCAGTTTCAGTTGTGATCATGTCTTTGCGTCCATCGGTGTCGTTGTCTTGGACGTTTGTTTTAATGAAGGTGTCACGGCTAACGCCATTGCCAACAAGAGGACGCAATGCGACGTTCTTGAGGTCAACAGAGATTGCATAGTCTTCATACCCGTTGCGAAGCAGGGGCTCTTCTACGCACATAAGGTCTCCAAAGATAGTGCTGATGGCCTGTACCTTGTGACCAAACTTGCCTTGAACATTCTGGATGTTGAAGTTGTAGGAGTCAGAGCCAGCGGTATTAGCTGTAAAGCTTCCTTTTCCAAGTCTGTTCAGCCAGTTGATTACTTTACGAGAAGTAAGCAACAGCTTCTTGCCACTATTGCCACTTTCAGGGGCAAAGTAGTCTTCCATTGCATCCAAGAATGAGTCGTAGTTGGTTGTTCCGTAGTTGAACCCATACACCTTTCCATACTGTTCAGTGTAAGGCAAAATACCCCAAGTGTAGCGAGTGCCGTCATCGGATGAACGATACCCTTTTTGGAACAAGAATGCGTGTTCAAGATCAATCTTGTGTTCGCGAAGCTTTTCTTGCCACTGTCTCATCCACTCGTTAGAGCGTCCACGCATGCGGGTAGCCTGCGCGGTTCCAGACATAAGCTTGATTGCGGTCTTGAAGATTTGGCAATAGCCTTCGCGATCATACAGCTCATCATACCATCCATCGGGGGCCCCAGTGCCTTCGGCAAAAGCCGATCCAACAATCTGTACATAGGTACGGGTTACTGGGTCAGCGGTTGTTGGGGTGACGAACGCCTTGCCAGTGTAAACACTTGCGGTTGCACCAACGGCTTTCAGGGTAAGCCTTGTTACGCCTGTAGCCTGACTGTAAACGTCCCCTGATTGTTCGGGGCATGCTTGGCTATGTGTTACTGCATCAATGTAAAAGTGACAGATAGTGCCGTCTGTTGCAGTTACTGTAACCATCTGGTTAGCCAAAAAGAACTGTGGGGCTTTGTCGAGATTCGATGTGGTGATTGCGTCTTTCTTTCCTACAAGCTCTCTACCATACTTATCGTAAGGAGCGGCTACATAAAGTGACAGTGTGTCAGAAGACCACGCGTCCCCAACAACTACTGCATACCTGCGTTGCCATTGGTGGCGTTGTTCCAAGAATTTGAATACGGGGTCATCGGTTGGCTTTCTTGATACCTTAGAAAGGTATGTGTAGAAAGGTGATTCTACGGGAGAGATTTCTGCTACTCTCTCACCGAGATTAAAAATACGTCTGCGACTGTTAATCGAGTCCCCAGCAAAGGGTGTCGCTGCTACGTTAAAATTTGCTGAAGTTGTTACTGTTTCGGCCATTATGGTCTCCTATTACCAATTATCTTTTTCTTCTATTGCTTTGAATCCATCCATTAGAATGTCTTCTGCTGAGCGACCTTCGGAGGGTTGCCCACCTTGAGAAGCCACTCCAGATGGAGCGAAGGAACCCGCTCTCTTTGCTTGTTGGAAGCTTGGAGATGGAGCCTTCTGTTTCTTTCTATAAACGACATCATACATAGCCCATAGGTTTTCGATAGACAGGCTTTCTGGTTTACTCATCTTATCGATAAAGTCTTTAGCCACATCTTGCCCAACACCATACTTTGTCATGACATCTCTCTCAACTTGTGACAAGCTCGTCTCGTATGCTTGTCTCTCTGCGTCCTCACGTGAACGCTTCTCTCTCTCTTTTGTGTTGACTTCATCACGCTCTCTAATGATAGCCTCAAGATACTCTGTTCTCGCTACGCTATATTCGAGCATGTTCTGTTGCCACTGTTGGTATTCAGCTACATACTGTGCTGATGCAGACCGAGGGTCTTGCATTGCTTCTTCCACGTTGTACCCAGCTGGAACCCTTGGCGCCATTGGAGGTGGAGGGAAGCTTTCTTCTTGCTGAGCAGCCTGTTCACTCTCTTTGCTTGCAAGCATCTTGTAGTACTCTGCTTCTGCTTTAGCTTTTGCGAGCTCATTAGCGCGCTTATCGGCTTCACTCTGCCAATATTGATAACGCACTTCTTCGTTGTCTTGAGGTTTCGCTTCTACAGCAGGGGCTGCTTCTTCTTTGTCTGGCTCTGATTGAGGTGCAGACTCTTCTGTGAACATGTCATCTTCGACTTCGCCAAAGATGTCTTCAAGTACCCGTTCTGATTCGGTCTTGTCGGTCATTTTTTCTTTCCTTTGGGAGCAGCCTTACTGGTATCCCTGCGTTTTTCTTTTTGCTTAGCGAGTTCATCGCTTAGCCTTTCTGTATAAAGTTTTGTAGAATGGTCAACAGCATTGCTTGCATTGCCAAGCTTCCCAGAGAATCTTGCAAGCTCTGTCTCTTGCTTTGCGTGCATAGTTTCTCTCTCTCTTGTTTGCAAGTCTCCCTTCAATCCCTTTACTTGTTCTTGAAGTTCTTCTACCATTCTCTGTAGTCTATCAATCTCATCGATACGCTGCAATACGCCTTCTTGGTCAAATATCTCTGTCTTCTTCAAGACTTCTTGTCTGTCTATGATTCCTTTCTCATAAGCAGCCATATAGAACTCTAGCTGAGCATATCTGTTAGTAGGCAGTGTAGAGCCAGCAACTACGACAACATCGTATTTACCTACCGCTACATTAGTGAGTATGTCTATCACTTGCCCATAGTCGTCATACATTCTCTTATTTATCATGTACTCAGACATGCTGTTGTTTGGCTGTATGATCCTAACAATCTTCTCATCGGTATAGAGCTTCTGCATCATTGGGATGGCTACTTCGCCAGTCCTCTTTAGCCCACTCTCAATATCCATAAGCTTTGACTTAATGCGTCTTTGCCCAAACTCATCAATAGATATTGTAGCCTTATATGTCTGTGGGGCTCCTTGAGAACTTCCCATCATAAACTCATATAGCCCCATCTGATGGTCAATATCAGACTTAGCTGTAATCTCTTTCTTGTACAGCTCAGACGGCAAAGGAGCTGGCTGCACTACTTGTAGTTGCCCAGCCTCTATGTCTGCCTCTAATACTGCTGTTGGGGAAGCCCATCTCTCTTCAAAGTCTTCAATGTCAGTAGAGCCACGCTGAAGTATAATCTTGTTAGTTGTAGAAGTCGTAGCATGTGCTATGATAAGCGATCTTGTCTTATTGATCTCTTCCTGTAGCGACCTCACCATTCTAACATCTGACAGTGGATATGGTGTCCTATTGTGAAGGTTCATAAAAAGGATTACTGGGTAGTGTTCCATTTCAAGCTCGCCTTCATACACTACTGTTTGTCCAGCTATAACCCACTGTCTAATTACTGGCTGTAATACTCTTACTACATCTATTTGCCCAGCACTTATCAAGTCTGCCATAGTTATCTGCTGCACTTGAGGCTGCTGTGGCTCACTAATCTCATAAGGAGCTTCTTCTCCAGTATAGTTTGCTTGCTCTTGAGCCTGCGCATAACCAGCTTGGGTTTGTTGTTCTGCGGCCATCTGAGCCTCTTGCACAGCAACTTGATAAGCTTCTTCAGCTGTCCCCTGGCTTGTGTAGACTTGCCCGTTGATTACCCATGCAGGGCTGTTTGAGTACTCTGAGAAGGCTTTCTCTGTTAAAAGGTCTTCTACCCCAGTCACCTTATCAAAGACTCTGTAGTGGGGCTTAAACTCTTTCTTAAACCTAATGTACTCTCTAACATATCGGTCTTTAGCGTCACCGCTAAGTATTGTGCTATCTTCTGGGAATACTATCCCAGTACTATAAAGGTTTGTTACTGGAATGTCAGAGTCATTAGAGCCTTGTGCCCCAGCTATTTTCTTTGCAAGCTCTGGGTATCTCTTAATCAGCTGGTCACGAGTAGCAAGCTTAGAGATAATAATATTCTCTGCATCATCACCATATCTGTTACGAGAAGCTGGATCAATATATACGCACATGGGGTCTATGTCAGTAAAGCATACTTCGCCCTTCCCCATGTCTTTGGTCTGGTCAACATACACATACAGTGCTCCCATCCCAGTCACATAGTAATCGTCAATGACTTGTCTCATTACAGTATCGCCATCTGATACTTGCCAGATATACTGCAACAAGCCATTCATGGCTTGTGCTACTTGATTATCACTGTCTTCTCTTGGGCTAACTCTAAACGATGGTCTGTTAGCAGTAAGCATAGCTTTAGCCGCTTCTACTGCTGGATGGACTCTATTAACAACTACGGGAGCTTGCTTTCTCGCAGCAAGAACCTCTACGTCTTCTTGAGACCATTGCTCTCCAAACCTAAACTTTCTGTCTTCTTGTGCTCTCACAGCCCAGTTGTCTCTGGCTTCAGAGTATTTCTTATACAGTTCTTCTGTTTCCAAAACTATATTTTGGGTCACAAAGTCCTCACTTTCCTGACTATCTCGTAGTCTCTCAATACGTCATCAAGAGTCATCACTGCTTGACAAAGGTTCTGTTGCGCAGCCAACAGTGAGCCCTGTGTTTGTCCAGTGCTCATCATACTGCGGATTATGTCAGAAGCTGTTCTGACGGTTTCTCTTGCTCTTTCTAACTTATCCATACTATCTCTCATTATACTCGTATCCACTGATTACGCAAATGGAATTTATATTGTTAGCCAAGAAAGCTCTCTCTTCTTTGCTTTCTTCTTAGCATCCCCAACAGTAGCTCTATTGCGACAGGGATACGCTCTATCTAACGCATAGTAAATAGCATCCATAGTGTCATCATGTCGCCCACTTGGATAGCTCAAGAACTCTTGCTGACATGCTATGTCTTGTGCTCTAAAGTAAAACTTGCCACTTGCAAGTCTTGGCACTAAGCTAATCAGCCTCTCATTCTTTGATGTTCTCGGCTTTACCCCAGCCTCTAATCCAGATATAAACAACTTCTCTCTCTCCATCAGCGCTCTCACCGCTGTCCTTAAGGCCTCTTGATACCCTATGGTCTCTATAGTTGTTCTCATGGGCTTATACTTCTTGAACATGTCAATGATGGCTTGTGGTTGTAGCTCTGGAGATACTCTGTCACGTACCATGTCAACTATGTAGGCGTTGTCGTCTGCGTCTACTGCAATAACTGCGATAACGAAATAGTCAGCTGTCTTAGACAGTGAAGATGCTGGGTCTATTCCCATATAGACATTTACTGGAATAACTATGTCGTTATCACCAACCCTCTTGTATAGCACCTGCTTATCGTCTCTCACATCATACCTGTAATCATGTAGGCGTATGAATGTGGGCTTAAATGGTGCAGAGTCTGGAGCCTGTGCTATGTTCATATACTCTTGATAGAAGCCATTGAGATTCCCTACTGAAGCAAACTCTTCTTTGATTTGCTGTACTCTTTCAGATGGGAACCTCTCTGACCATACTGGGGTATCACTATCATCAACTATCCCAAACCATAACACCTTCCACGCTGGAGACTCTTTAGCCCAGCACAAGAAGCAGTCTTCATGGATAACTGTCCCCACCATAATAATTCTTCCACCATCAGCAAGAGATGGGATAACTGCATCAGTAATCCACTTTCTATTATCTACTCTCGTCTCTGCTGTGGCAGCATTAGTCTCTGACTCTATATCGTCAAGTATAATAACATTTGGTCTCGTATCCCCCTCAATAGCCCCACGTATCTTTTGCCCTGTCCCAAGAGCCATTATGCGAGCCCCATTAGCAAGTATGATATCGTTTTGTGTCCACCTCTTTGCTGTGGTAGAGCTCATGTCTCCAAACAATAGCTTGAAAGTAGATGACTTATCTAAGTGATACTTTATCCTGTTCAAGAAGTTAATAGACTGTGCTTGCGCCTCTGACACTATGATAATAAACAAGTCTTCATCTGCTTTCTTAAACGCTACTCTCCACAGTGGGTACACAAGTGAGCACAGGGTCGACTTACTGCTCCCCCTAAACGACGCTATCAATACTCTCTTTAGCGACTCATCTCTCAAGTAAGCATAGATATCTTTGTGGAATACTGGGACAGCAGCTGTAATAGCAGTAGGGAAACATGCTTTAGCGAACATGTCTATGTTGTTAAACAGCTTCTTATACAGCTCTTTGACTCTATCTGTCACAAGCCCATCCGTTGGCGCAGAGCGGCTGCAAGTAGAGACATTTCATGCTTTTGGGCATACCTATTGATAAGGCGAGCTACCAAATTATTACTTTCTTTTAGTTTTACTCCACGCCGATACACAAGATCATATTGCATGTCACCGACGTGCTTGTAAACATCTACATCCTCCCCCGAAAGAGATCGTAGTGGTCGCCCATTTTCCCCAGTCGGAAACATTGTCGTCCCCTTCCCATGCCTGCCTTGTGTTGATGGCATCATTAGCTTGCTTTTGGTGGTTATTACATAGTGGTCTGGGTTTCCGAGGGAATAGTTTAGTGATGCACGCCCCTTTGAAAACGACGGCGACGCCGTGGGTCTTCTGCCAAGCTCTAGTCCCCCAACAATATTAGATGGAGCGAGGCGGGACTTGGCACTGACGACACCAGTAGTGACTATGTCATCAAATGCTGCATCCCCAGCAACTACCCTATAGAACGTATTTGGGTCTTTGAAATGGCTTTCATTAAAGCGAGATGCTTTGGCAAGCGCATTTGCCGATCTGGACGCAATGTGTTTTGCGTACCAAGGAGCCGCACTAATAGACTGACTGGCTTCCTTCATCATAAGGGGATTAGAGCCAGCTATAACAGCTAGCGGCTCAATGAGGTTTAGTGCGCTATCTACTGGCTCATCACCTATGCCCATCCTTGCTGCCTTCTGTGCTATATCAAAGCCCAGTGCTCTTGTTACCATCTTAGCTACAGCGTTAGTAAATGGGACAGTGCTAGCCTTTACAGCGGGTAGGACAGCAGGTAAAGCGGCTGCTGCAAGTCCTATGGTACCACCAGCAACAAGACCTCTTACCCCCTGATTAAGCGTCTCAGAGCCGTATGAGATACTCTCAGCAGGTACACCTAAACGACTTGCAGCAATACGCCTTGCACTTGGACTTGGATCACCAACTACAGTTGATTCAAATATAGCATCAGGTGAAGCAGTGTTATACCTGCTTACTGCGAACTGTTTGAGCCATTCTCTGTTATTCATCTTTATCTCCTGTTTAGCCGATATACGTCAATATTGTCGTGTAGCTTTCTATACAGCTGCTTTACTTTCTCACTCATTGTCCATAGGGATACCAGCCGTGCCTCTTAATCCCTTCCCATGCTATTCTGATGGCGTCCAAAGGACCGTTGGCCGTTTGTCCTTGTCTCCGCTCTGCTGCTGGGGTACGGTCTGTCCTCCACTCTGGCTGCACTCGCTGTTTACGTGGCCTCTCTCGCTCTGCAACAGTAACTGGGAACTCATACTGGTTTTGTGAAGAGTACCTCTTGGCTTTCTTGATAGCCTTGCTCTTCTGTGCCCTTGCACTTGGCGTGGTGATCGCCTTGTTTGATGCCTTAGATGATCCAGACGCAGAGTCTGACTGGACAGGTTCAGACGCCCCCTTTTTGCTCTCCCCACCCTGTTTCTTGGGTGCCTTTGTAGTCTTTGCCGCCGCCATCTTGTTCCTCATGTTAACAAGGGCACTGAAGCTTTGCCCAGTCTCAGCCTCATACAGCGCTGCTGCTGAAGCGTAGTCTCCACCAAGTCGATAATACTTGTTGATCTCTTCTTGAATTACCTTGAGTGCTCTTGGAGCCCTAATTGTTGCTGTGTTTGTGCCCTCTGTAATAATGGGGGCGTCTCCGTATTCATCGTACATCTTTCCTCCTAATACGACTATGCGTCTTTCTCTATTTCTCTCTCTAGCCTCACAGTCTCTCTCATTATGCTAGCCCTTGAGAATTTAACGTGGCGAGCGAGAACATGTCAACTCCTCGCTTCCTTATGGATTCTATAGCTTCTGGCGACAGCATCCATTCTTTGAACATTCCTCGACCATTGCCCCGTTGCCCTCCTGGGACTTCCCTAACTTCAAACGCGCCATGCTTTCTTAGCAGCTTATTGAGAAGATTAGGAACTTTGACATCATAGTAATCAATAAGCCCTGCATTCCTTTGAGGGTCATCCCCCCATCTTTTACCGTGAGTCTGCCCACTAACAAGCTGAATCTTGTTCTTCCCGCTTTTTACGGTATCAAGAATAGCCCTGTTAAGTGCAGCTTCTGTAAAATCTTGGACAGGCGAGTTGTTAAGGAAGTTCGTGGTAGCTCTGCCGCCTGAGCTGTCAAGGTAATCCCTTGCCGATTTTAGACTTCTTTTGGCACTCCAGACCTTACCTGCTGGACCACTAAGGGACATGTCGGCTACTTCTTCACTGTCCCTATACGGGTTTCTATAGAAGTTATCTAAACGGGCATTGTATTCATCTACGCTACCGCTAAAGCTTTTGTGTGCTTTCCGCAAAAGTTCTTTTGGGGAGTTTTGAGCGATATCAGACTGTATCTCTTCAATTCTATAGGCATCGCCATCTTGTGATGCCCTAAGCCACCCATATAAGTTATCTTGTGTTTTGGTATCGCGCCCAAAAATAAAGCTGTGTGGGCTTTTTAATTCTCTTGGAACCGTGAACCTATCTCCAAGACTAAGCGTGTGTTCTACATAATTATTGCCAGAAGTTGTGTACCCTCTATAAGACGTATTGTTATTATTAAAAGTAGAGTTCTTTGTGGCTCCGCTGATCTTCTCTTCTGCAAATTTAGCAAAATCAGCTTTTCTTATTTTGCCATCTCTAACAATCCCCGAAATAGAATCTAAGTCAAGCGCGTTTATTTCTGCTTTCTTTAGCCCTTTTAGCGAGCTCATTAGAGTCTTCTCATCGAATGAGTTTGGGAGCTTCTCTATTACTTTTCTAACGCCAGGCTGTAGTCCAGCAAATCCATCTACTGAAGCAAAATAGTCTGTTAATGGGGGAGGGATAGGTAGAGGAATAGGAACTCCTTCATAATCATCAAAAATCCAGAACTGTGGATCATCTCCCTGCATTGCTTGTTCCATACCTCGTCTTTCAATCACGTCCCCCCAAAATAGCTGCACTCTCTCTTCCGTAAGATAGTCGTCTGGATTTACGGCCTCCCACTGATTCTCTTCTGGGTAAAATGTAATCCATTCCCCAGCGTCGTCAGCCCACACAAGCCCTTGCGCTTCGAGCAACTCTGCTTCATCACGTGTAAATATCCGTCTCTCGACAGCTTGCTGCGCAATTTGTGGTATCGCAGCTGGGGGCATTGTTTGAGGAGCTGCCAAAGATAGCCTTTTGGCAATACCCGCTGCTGGCAGTCGCGGTAAAGCTTGAGTCATTGCTTTAGTGCTATACCCAACAGCAGGAGTCCGATTGCTTGCATAGCCCGCATCGTCGGCCATGTCTATTATCTTCGATTTGGGGATAGTGGCGGCATTAACAACCCCGCCCACTTGCTTCATTGGCATGTTTGCCCCCATGAATCTAGTAAAAAACTGTTTCCCTAATGCCTTACTCTCTTCTGTTGGTGGCCATTGCCTCAGAGCATCCATCTCTTTCTTTAGCTGCTCTTTATTCCCTTTTCTCCAATCTTTATAGATATCTACAACATGCTTAGTACTAACCCCAGAGAACTCTCTGTCTCTCGTGTTGTCTTGCACGGCAACATTCTTGAAGAGTTCAGCAGCTTCTCTCTTTATTTTGCTGGCACTCTTAGACATCTTTCTCTATTTCTCTCTCTAACTTAACAGTCTCTTTGTTCTCTAACAATACATCAGCAAGATGCTCAATAGACTGTGTAGTATGTGTAAGACTCTCTTTATGTGTCTCTTTCTCTTTGAAGCCAAGAACATCAAACAGGTTCTCTACTGCTCTCATCATGTTCCCAACATCTTTCTTCTCTCTTGCCATCTGTATAGCTTCATCTAATAGCATAATAGTCTTCTGCTTACTAAAGCCATTGTCTTCTAACAGATTCAAAATCTCTTCTTTGACTGCCATCTTAAATAACTCACTTTTGGCGACTGTTCGCCACTTGTTTAATTCTACCATAGGGGCAGCAGGTAAACACTGTAACACAGCTACGTCTATCTTCTTCCCGTTAACAATATACGCTCTAACAATGTCTCTCGCTCTTGATGTAGCCATTGCAGCTGCTATCTTGGCTTTCTTCCTCTCTCCAGACACTAGCGGCCCAACTAAAAGCTCAGGGAGAGGAGTCCCCTTCTTTCTAACTTTATACGCTCTCGCCATTCCACCAGAGAAACTCCAGTACCCCATGTCAACAGTGCTGTATGCATTCCTGCTCAACAACTCTGTAACATACCCATCATCAGACAACCCAAACTCTCCTGCTTTATTGCACTCCCTCCAATACTTATACTCTATACCTAAGTTGTCTGCTTCTTCTTTAGTATAGATTTCACAGTCTTTATGCCCCTTACGGAGCCTGTCAAATACTCTTACATGGTACATCTATTCCTCTATGTAGAATATACTCTCTATACCCAACATGTCAAGTAGCTTATTTACGCTTTCGTAACTCATTGCAAAAAAGGGGGGAGACCCTAATGTAGTGGGGGGATTGTTAGCAGTATGTTAGCGTATTTATATTAAATATATTACTTACAATACTGCTGCGCGCACGCCTACTCTACGCGTACACGCGTACGCACACGTAAGAGAACCTCTCTTCTACATGATACCCTATTTACTAACTACCCCCACCTCAGAAATGCCATTTAAGCGAGCATTTGATACCCTACAGCGCGTTAAAAACAAAAAAAGGTATCCTGAGCCGTCTGCATAAAAAATCTTTTGAATTTCAAAATGCAAAAAATTAGCAGAAACGCAAGCGAGAAAGCGAGATACGTTGAGAAAAAGCCCGAAAAAAACGGGGTAGGGTGTGTGTGGGGGATATATCCTCGACCCCACCC
>Ga0116204_1001299_pt1 | contig 13994 bp, 8 predicted proteins | sample LakKivwa52mmetaG_FD_94481 | JGI IMG/M metagenome (GOLD analysis project Ga0116204, IMG submission 94481) | Anoxic lake water microbial communities from Lake Kivu, Rwanda to study Microbial Dark Matter (Phase II) - Lake Kivu water 52m metaG | ecosystem: Environmental > Aquatic > Freshwater > Lake ...
ACCGTGAAGTTGCCAGGTGGCGAGCAGAAGGATTCCATGTCGATTCGCCTTGGCGGTGGACAGGAGATGGAGATCACGGCTGGGACGATGACAATGGTGTCAACCGGCGGCAATGTCTACTTCACGAATGAGCAGGTGGACGACAAGTTCGTGAAAGTTGCGCTGGATGGCACGGTGGTGAACACGCTGCAGACGAAACTCGATGGCAACGAGTTCCCATGTCCGCACCTTGCGCTACGCGGCAGCACCGAGGGCAAGGCAGTCGAAGCATTCAGCTTCGGTGGCGGCGCATTCACCAAAGTTGCTGGGTTCCAGCAGAATGGCGGCATGGCCGAGATCCTCCTTGCAGGCGAAGGCGAAAGTGATCTCAAGATTTCAGCCGATCCAAAGAGTGATCTTGTGCAGTCGTTGGCCCTTGTTATGGCGCCTCCTGGCGCGCCTGCGGGTATACGGTTCGCAGTCGACTTCAAGTTGAACCCGACCCTTTCGGAAAAGCTTGAGAAGCCGATCGCCTTCGATGCGGGCAAGCGGAAGGCAGTCGATGGTCTCAGCGATCTGACGCCCTCACGACCGGAGGCAATCGCCGTTGGTGCAGAAGCACCGACCTTCAAGTTGATGGACAACAATGGTGCCGAAGTCGATCTTTCGTCGCTGCGCGGCAAGGTCGTGGTGGTCGATTTCTGGGCGACATGGTGCGGCCCATGCCGCAAGGGTTTGCCCACCATCGATGCGCTCGCAAAGTGGGTGGCCGAGTCGAAGACCAATGCGGCGGTTTACGGGATCAACGTGTGGGAGCGTGGCGATGGTGCCCTCGCCAAATCAAAGGAGTATTGGAACAAGAACGAGTTCGCGTTCCCGTTCCTCGATGACATCAAGGGAGATGTCATCAAGAAGTACGGCTTTGACGGCATTCCTGCCACCGTGGTGATCGGTACGGACGGCAAGGTTGTTGCGGTGCACCAAGGATTTGACGCAGACCTGACCGAGACGTTGAAGGCGGAAGTCCTGAAGGCGCTTGGTGGAAAGAGCTGAGAGTTCAGCAAGTTCTCCGAGGCGATCCGAGCCGCAAGCGTGCTGACGGAAGAAGCGTCCGATCCAGGAACGCTGTACATCGTTGATGGGCACGCGCAGTTCTTTCGTGCTTACTACGCGATCCGTGGTGGCATGTCGAGCTCGGTCACGAACGAACCCACCCATATGGTGTATGGGTTCGTATCGATGCTCGCGAAGCTGCTGCGCGAGCGTCGTCCTGGCTTTGTTGCACTCGTGATTGATGCCGCGGGCGATGACCGAACATTTCGTTCGCAGATTTATCCTGAGTACAAGGCGAATCGCCAGCCTGCGCCGCTCGATTTCGGCGGTCAAGTCGAACGCTGCCTGCAATTCGTGCGTTTAATCGGCATTCCCGTGTATGCCGTCGAGTCCGTGGAAGCAGACGATGTGATCGCCACTATTGCGCGCAGGGTTCGGCGCGAACATCCGCAGCTTCGTGTGCGGATCGTCTCGCGCGACAAGGACTTGGCGCAGTTGGTGGATGAGCGAACCACACTGTTTGATCCACAGACTGGGACGGATGTCGGTCCCGATGAACTCTTCGAGTCGAAGGGGATTCGCGCTTCGCAGGTTGCAGACATGCTCGCACTCATGGGCGATGCCTCGGACAACATTCCTGGCGTCGATGGCATCGGTATCAAGACTGCTGCGCAGTTGATCACGACCTACGGATCACTCGACGGGTTGCTCGCCAATCTGGAACAGCTCACGCCAAAGCGGCGCGAGGCGATCGAGAAGGGACGTACAGCGCTCGACCTGTCCCGGCGTCTTGTGGCGCTCAAGGATGATTGCGATGTCAAGGTTGACTTGAACTCTCTTCGCCTCGATTTCGCCCGCGCAGATCGTCATCAGATCGACGAACTGCTTCGTCAGCTCGGGTTTGGTCGCCTCAAGAGCGAGGTGCACTCGCTCCTGACAGGTACTGCAGCTGCTTCGCCGACAGCCTCCGAACTGAGCGCTCCTTCGGCTGCGCCCACAGCGCCTCGCGGGCGTGCATCGGATCGCCGCAAGAAGCCTGCGTCTGAACATGAGGAAGCACCGCTGTTTGCGGCAATGGCTGAGGCGGCAGAGGGGGGAGTGCAGCCGCCCGCCCTCGAACGCGCGGCATACAGGGCGGGTTATGAGTGTCTCCGTACTGCGAGTCAGATTGAACGTTCGCTCCTTGCTGCGCGAGAGGCGGCTGCGCTTGGATCGCGTATCGCTTTCGACACGGAAACAGATTCACTTCGGACGGTGACGGCGCGCCTGTGTGGTGTCAGCCTTTCGTGGCGCGAGGGTCAGGGGGTCTACATCCCATGCCGATCACCCGAGGAGGACAGCCACTGTGATGCCGAAACTGTTGGACGGCTCCTCAAGCCATTCCTCGAAGATGCAAGCGTGCCAAAGGTTGCCCACAACGCCAAGTTTGATCTGCAGGTGCTGCGCCGATCTGGTGTGGAGGTTGCGGGTCTTGTCGGTGACTCAATGGTCGCGTCGTATGTGCTCGATGCGTCACGATCGAGTCATGGACTCGATGGACTCGCACAAAGCCAGCTTGGCTATACCTGCATTTCATTCCGTGATCTGGTCGGATCTGGAACGCTGCAGCGGACATTCGATCAGGTGGCGCTTTCCGATGCTGTGCCGTACGCGGCCGAAGATGCAGATATCGCTGGGCGACTCGACCGCCTGCTGACGAGCAGAGTCGACGATGCGGGGCTCGGTGATCTCTACCGAACGCTTGAGATGCCACTGGTGTCAGTGCTGGCAGACCTCGAATGGAACGGTATTCGTGTCGACAAGGCGGAACTTGATCGGCAATGCAATCAACTGTCGTTGCTCGCCGATGGACTCCGTGCTCGGATCATCGAAGCTGCGCCGCACTCGTTCAACCCAGACAGTCCCAAGCAGTTGTCCGCGGTGCTCTTCAATCAGCCCGACCATGCGCAGCCTGGACTTGGACTTCGCTCGGGAAAGCGAACCCAAGGTGGATTGAGTACGGGCATCGAAGTACTTGAAAAACTCGCATCGGATCCTTCGGTCACGAGCGAACTACCGACGCAGATCATCGAGTACCGAAAGCTCCGCAAACTTGTCGGTACTTATCTCGAGGCGCTGAAGGTGTCGATCGAGCCAACGACTGGTCGCATTCATGCCTCGTTTCACCAGACGGGAACCGCGACGGGTCGGCTCTCATCGAGCGATCCGAACATGCAGAACATCCCGATCCGAACCGAGGTGGGGCGCGAAGTACGAAAGGCATTCGTGGCGCCACCTGGATGTGAGTTGCTCTCTTGCGATTACTCGCAGATTGAACTGCGTGTGCTCGCCCACTTGGCGGAAGATCCGGCGATGATCGCCGCCTTTGAACAGTCGGTGGACATCCATACCGCTGTTGCCGCTGAGGTGCATGGCATCGACCCATCGCGCGTCACTCCAGATCAGCGGAGCGGCGCCAAGATGGTGAACTTCGGCATCATCTACGGCATCACCCCGTGGGGCTTGGCGCGTCGCCTTGGGGGCGGAACAACACCGGCACGAGCCAAGGAGATCATCGACGGATACCGCAGACGCTTCAGTCGTATCGATGGATTCCTGCGCGAATGCGTGTCGCACGCGAAGCAACATGGTTGGGTCGCGACGATGGCGGGGCGGCGCCGCGCCGTTCCACAGGTGCTGTCACCGAACGGCGCAGAGCGTGCACTCGGCGAACGCATGGCGATCAATTCCGTTGTGCAGGGAAGTGCAGCCGACATCATGAAGGCAGCGATGGTGCGGATTCATAGGGGCATTGGGCACTATTCGGACACTCGTATGTTGCTGCAGATTCATGACGAGTTGGTCTTTGAGGTTCCGACGGCGCAGCGTGCCACAGTGCAGTCCTGGGTCGTTCAGGAGATGGAATCTGCTGCGCGGCTGAAGGTCCCGCTTGTTGTGGAGTCGTCGCACGGCATCAACTGGTTCGATGCCTCATGAGTGCGTTCAGTTGACTCCCGTCGGGGTCCCGCTACCATTCTCCCTCCGCGGAAAGGCGTTCGCGCTGATCAGCGGAATGGTTTGGGGCGGTAGCTCAATTGGTTAGAGTACCGGCTTGTCACGCCGGTGGTTGCGGGTTCGAGCCCCGTCCGCCTCGTTCGCTTCGATCGCTTGATTGGCGTTGTGCCGCGACCTGTGGCAAGGTCGTCGGCGCGCGCAACGCCATCACGACTTCCATTTGATGTTGCACCCCATCGACGGCTGCTGGGTTCTCTGCAGTGGTTTGCCAGCAAGCACGCAGGAAATCGCTTCGCGAAGATCCGCCCCTGTCACTGGCTTCGCGTTGCTTGGCCTGCTGTCGTCGAGTTGCCCTCTATAGACTAGGGTGTGATCGCGCGCGTACAGGAAGAAATCTGGTGTGCAAGCGGCGTCGAACGCTCGCGCCACCGCCTGCGATTCATCGTGCAGGTAGGGGAATGTCCAGGACTGTGCCAAGGCCATCGCCTTCATCTCTGCTGGACCGTCCATCGGGTGGGTTCGGACATCATTCGCACAGATACCTACCACTCCGATGCCAAGCGTGGCGGCATCGCGCCCGAGGCGGGCGAGTTCTTCCTGCACATGGGTGACGAAGGGGCAGTGATTGCAAATGAACATCACAAGCAGGGGCCGCTCGGCAAAGTCCGAGCGCGCAACAGCGCGTCCTGACACGACATTGGAAAGGCGAAAGTCCGGGCATGCTGCGCCCAGCGGGACCATTGTGGAAGGTGTGAGTGCCATGGAAAGTGTTTTCGAGGAAGAGCGTTGTCATGGTATGACACGGTGCGGGTATGCGGCGGGACGATCCATTTGAGGAACGCGACGATGGTCCCTCTGCGGAGGACATTGCTCGCTTTTCACGTCCAGTCGATGCACGCTGCCAAGAGTGTGGTCACCGAGTCCACGAGGACGTCGATATCTGTACGCGATGCGGTGCATTCATCTTTTCTGATGAAGGCAGCGGCAGGAAGAAACCCACGCGCCCCTTTCGAACGCTCTTTCTCTTGGCATTGGTGATCATCGTGTTGGCACTGTCAGGAGTGCTGGCGTGGATTGTGCGCTGATGGCCCGCATGTCGGCGGATGCGAACTGCACTGTGACAACGAGCGCAGGGGTACCTCCCGTGCCGTTCTCAAGAAGGCTGGTGGCAATGGACTGGACGATCCGTTCGATGTGATCGCGCGCCAGACGGTCTGCGGCGAGAAGACTCTCCGGCCGACGCGCGATCTCGACCGCCCGCTCACGCAGCTCCGACTTCGCCTTCGAAACGAGCTCATGCTTGCCGCTGAAGGGGTTGAGCCCTTGAAGACCGGACCCGATGCACAGCGTTTCGATACGAGTGTCGTCGACCGCGATGAAGTCAGGGTCGACCCGAGGGGGTGGAAGGGTGCAGTGAACAACAATGCTTCGTACGCCCGTTGCTCGGTTGAGGGTGAATTCCCATGTGAACCAACTTGGGTCTATATCTGCGAGCGGTACGAAGTACTGGATGCCGACATCACGCGCGATGGCTTGACCAAGCACGGTGCCAATGGCGCTGGTTTCGACTCGCTGGGAGAGCACGTCCACGCGAAGAGCGCCAACAACAAGTTTGCCGTGCGTCTCGAACCGCTGTAGACCTGCAAGGACGGCGCTCGAAACATCGACGCGTGGCTTCAGGATCCCGGTGAACCACTCGGAGACACCGCGGAGTGCCTCGTTTCCGGCTTGGAGAATCGCCGATGGCATGCGAGCAATGTGCACAAGCACACGAGCGATGCCGACCGTTGCTGTGAGCACCGCTGCGCCCGCGACCGCCGTCAGGGCGGCGAGCATGTTCTCCCCTTGACGGAGCAGCACACTCACGACCGCGGCGAGAAGTACGCACGCGAAACCGCCTGCGATGGCAGATGCACTCCAGAGCGGAGAACGCGCGTTCAATGCATCCCCCGCGCATCGGCGCAGGGGCGCCCCTCGGACGCCCCAGACCGGGAAATGCCCCCTAAAGGACTTGAACCTTTGACCCGCTGATTAAGAGTCAGCTGCTCTACCAACTGAGCTAAGAGGGCAGGAAGCGAAGAAGTATAGCGATCGAATCGCATACTGCTCACCGCTTGGCGCAGCACTGTTTGAACTTCTTGCCCGATCCGCATGGGCACGGTTCATTGCGACCGACGGCCATTGGACCTGTCACCACTGGCGCCTTTCGCGCGGCGGCTTGTCCGCTTGCGGCTACCGCGGCGGCTGCGCGCCCTGGCGCAGCAGCGCCTGCGCGTTCAGCGATGGCGATATCACGCTCTTGAGCCTGTGTCGGTTCACTGGCACGGATCGTCTCGTCCTCGCGCTGAGCGGTCTGCGGTTGGTCAGCGTTCTCCTCACCGTCGACGGCCGGTGCAGTCACAGCGGGAGCCTGTTGCTGCGTGACTGCGCCGGGCGGCGGACGCAGGGGCTGCGGCGCTAGTTTGCCCTTGAACGCAAGGTCCGCAACTCGTTCCCGAACCGTGCCGAGCATCTCTTGGAAAAGACGCGAAGCCTCTTTCTTGAATTCGATGCGGGGATCGCGTTGGCTGAAAGAGCGGAACGAAATCGAATCGCGGATCTGATCCATCGAGTGCAGATGCTCTTTCCATCCTTGATCGAGGATCTGCAGCAGCATGAAACGCTCAAACTGCTCGAGTTCCTCGCGGAGCAATGTCGTGAGGCGTTCACGAAGGAATGCCTCCGCATCTCGTTCAAAGTCTGGTCGCTGTACATCAGTGATCGGAACAAGAAGAGTCTGCCGCATCCATTGTTCGAGCGCGGCATGGAAGGTCGGTGCATCGGCGGTGCGCTCTCCAAGGGCTCCGCGGACTTCCTCGAGGATGCGCTGTACACGGTTGCTGATGCGCTCCGCATCCCAGCGCGTGGCTTCTTCCAACAGAAGCGTGCGAAGCTCAGTCGGATTGGCAGATGGGAGCGTCTGCGGCGTCCATTGCAGTTCGTATCGTCCGCGAACCCAGTTACAAAACTGGTTGAGCGCCACTTCTGGGTACGTCTGGAAATTGACGTTGACGAACTCGATTGCAAAGTCGATCGGATACTCGAGTTCGCGCCGTCGATACTGCGCTCGGATGACATCCCGAAGAATGCGCGTGGCATCGGTTGCGTCGCGTGCACGCGAGAGTTCATCGATCGAGAGCGGCGCCCCAATCATGCGCTCGGTCCATGCGGCGAGTTCGCGTGCGCCGTAGCCAGGCTGCAAGTATGGCTCGAGCGGCGACAGATCGATCGCTTCAAAGCGCCGATTCGCCGCTTCTTCCAGCATCTGCGTGACGCCCTGTCGGCCATTTTCCTCGATGATCGACTCGGTGAGGGAAACGCCGTACGCCTTCTGTGCCCAGTCGATGAGTCCCGCTCGATCCCAATCGGCGGGATCGGACTCTTCGGGGATGTACTCGCCCATCGTGACATGGATGTGTGACGATGCCTCCTCGGGTGTGTCGGTCCGAATGGCTTTCAGTACTTCATCACGGTCCTTGCCCTTGAAGCGTTCGGGCTCGATCAGAACGCCGAAGGCCTCCCAGACCCACTGCGAGATCGCCTTCGGCGCATGCAGGGGCGAGAGATGAGTCCGTGCAGCATCGGCCACGGCCTCGTCGAGAAAGCCGAAGATCACGCCACGAATGCCACGCCCTTCAAGGACCGGTTGACGCCGCCCGTAGAAGTCGCGGCGGTGGAACTCAAGCGGCTCGTCGTAATCAAGGATTGCCTTTCGGATCTGGAAGTTGCGCTCCTCCACCTTTCGCTGAGCCTTCTCCACGGCACGCGAGAGCATCGGTGCCTCGATCGCATCGCCTTCACGCATGCCCATACTGCTCAGGACATTCAGCGTGGTCTTGCCAGCGAACATCTTCATCAGCTCGTCGTCGAGGGCCAGGTAGAAGCGCGACAGACCATTGTCACCTTGCCGACCTGAGCGACCACGCAGTTGGTTATCAATGCGCCGGCTCTCGTGCCGCTCCGTTCCCACGACATGGAGGCCACCGAGGCGCTCGACAGAATCGGCGAATGCCAGTCGGTGCAGCTTCCAACCAGCTGCATCGAGTTCCGTCTCGAGCGCGGACGCTGTGATGCTGCCGGCCTTCTTTGCAGGCATGCCGAGTTCCTCCGCCCAGTGGCGCATCAACCGCACGCGGAGTTCGTCAGGGTTCACCGCACTTGCCTCGTGTGCCGGCACCTTCAGAAGTCGCTGCGCCAAGTGGCGCCAGACTGCCGCGAGGCAGGCTTCCTCGCCCTGTCCAATGTCTGCAGCACGCGGCGCGAGATCGCAGCGCTTCCAATGCTCGAGGAGCCCAGCGGCGTCAATGCGGCCAAGTTTGATGTCCGTGCCACGACCTGCCATGTTGGTCGCGATCATGACTGCCCCGATCTGACCTGCCTTCGTGATGATGTCGGCCTCGCGCTCATGCTGCTTGGCATTGAGTACTTCGTGCTTGATTCCGTGGCGTTCGGTCAGCATGCGACTGAGCATCTCGCTCTTTTCAACGCTCGTTGTCCCAACGAGCACGGGTGCACCCGTTTCATGGATCTGCTTGACCTCGTCCACGATCCGTTCCCACTTGTCCTTCTGGGAGATGAACACGAGATCCTGACGATCCACGCGCACGACCGGGACATTCGTCGGAATCGACACAACGGAGAGCCCATAAATCTCATGAAACTCTGTGGCCTCCGTGTCTGCCGTTCCAGTCATGCCGGAGAGTCGTTTGTACAGCTTGAAATAGTTCTGGATCGTGATGGTCGCCATCGTCTGGGTCTCTTCCATGATCCGCACGCCCTCCTTCGCCTCGACCGCCTGGTGCAGACCATCGCTCCACTGACGGCCCACCATCTTGCGCCCTGTGTTTTGATCGACGATCACGACGCCCATCTGCCCGTCTGCATCGGGAGCGACGACATAGTCGCGGTCGCGTGTGTAGACCGCATGCGCGCGGACTGCCTGCTCAAGAAGGTGCGGCATGTCCATGTTTTCGCCGACATAGAAGGAACCGATCTTGGCTTCACGCTGCGCCTCCTCGATGCCTTCATGGGTCAATGTTGCGCGCTTTTTATCAAGCTCAAGTTCGTAGTACTGCGTGAAACGGTCGCGTTCACGCTCGAGCTGCGGAAGCTGAGCACGCGCCTCCTCCATTCGCTTCTTGATCGCTGGGACCGATGCCTTGTCGCGTGCGTTTCTGATGTCGCCCTCGCATCCTGCGATCTGAGCTCGGCACTGCTGCACCTTCTCGTCCGCCGCGTGCCACTCGCGTTGGCGTGCAGTGAGATGGATGGCGAGGCGATTCGCGAGGTCGTAGCGCGGCTGCTGATTGTGCGCGGGACCTGAAATGATCAGCGGAGTGCGAGCCTCATCGATGAGGATCGAATCCACTTCGTCGACGATAGCGAAGTGACGACTGCGCTGTACCTGATCGGACGCACGAAGCTTCATGTTGTCGCGCAGATAATCGAAGCCGAATTCGCTGGTCGTGCCGTACACCACATCGCAGCGATATGCCTCGATCTTTTGAGAGAGCGGCTGCTGATGCATCGGATGGATGGCACCGACCGTCAACCCAAGCGCTCGGAAGAAGGGGAAGGTCCAGTCGCGGTCGCGCTGCACGAGGTAATCGTTGACCGTGACGACATGAACCTGCTTGCGTTCACACGCCGCGAGATAGCACGCGAGTGGCCCGACGATCGTCTTGCCTTCACCTGTCTTCATTTCCGCGATACGACCCTCGCTGAGCACGATGCCGCCGATGAGTTGCACATCAAATGGGCGTGCGCGAAACGGGGGGCGGCTTTCGGGCAGCAACTCGCGAACGGCTGCGTACACCGTCGTTGGAATATCAATGAATTGCCAGCCCGCGACCAACTCCGTGCAGCCCATCAGATCACCAACAGGTTCACGGGGCGATGTGGCTTCCATCAATGCGCGAGTCTTCAGGTAGTCCGCGCGCACCACTTCTGGCAGGCGGTTTGGATCGAAGCCTGCAGCAGGGTTGAAAATGTTGCGGATACCGACGGCGCGGTCCATGGCTTCGCGCGCGCAGGCGAAGATCTCAGGCAGCAACGCCAGCAGCTGCACACCTCCATCGATCCGCGTGCGAAATGTCTCCGTCATCGCGCGAAGTTCGGCGTCAGGGAGTACCGCGTATCGCGCCTCAAGTGCATTCACTTGGTCGACGATGCGCAGGTAGCGGCGCACCATGCGCTGGTTCTGGGTTCCGAAGGTCTTGCGGACGATGAAATCGATGACTGGAATTGGCATTGGTTGCTCGGTGTGAAACGAAGGTCGATGGGACGCGGACCCTGCGGGTCCAAGTCCAGGAAGGACGCGGTCACGGCAGGCGCAGTGCGCCCGTCGGATCAAGCGCCAATCGGCGGGGGATTTGCCGCGAAGTTCAGCAGCGGAATGCGCTGCGTGATCGGCTCATTGCATTGACTGTGAAGCGCGGGGGTTGCAGCGGCACGGGCGCGGCAGATTCCCCGAGGAGAGCCATGACGATCGGCATGGTGTCCTGTGGCAGAACGCTCAAGGACGCGTTCCGAAAGGACCTCTCGTGTCTGCATCATGCAGTGCGTCACCGACGCAGCCACTGGGCAGCCGATTGCCGCTGCCATGAGAAGCAGCGTGATAAGGAGTGGGTGCACGACCGTCAACACAGCAGCACATTGTGGCAGCGAATCCCGTCGTGGGCAAGTCAAGACGCCCGAAAGACTCGAATCGCAATCATTGGTGCATGAAATCGGTAGGAATCGCTTCTCGGAAGTAGTCTCCTGCGCGGGGTGGTAGCTCAGCGGTCCAGAGCCCCCGACTCATAATCGGAGTGACCCGGGTTCGAATCCCGGCCGCCCCAATTCGGCCGACGCCCGCAGGGTGGCGTGCAGTTTCTTGAACGCGCATCGCTCTGAGGTTGAGTGGGGCGTACCCTTTCCGCCGTGAGTGGGCGCGTCGCAAACATCTTTGCCCGGTTGCAGCGCGAAGGTCGAACAGCGCTGATGCCGTTCGTGACAGCTGGACATCCGACACGCGATGCAACGGCTGCGACGATCGTTGGCATGCATCGGGCGGGTGCCGCGATCGTCGAGGTTGGCATTCCGTTCAGCGATCCGATCGCAGACGGTCCAGTGATCGCCGCAAGCATGCACCGTGCACTGCAAGATGGCGTGACGCCGGCTGCAGCTCTTGAGATGGTGGCGACCGCTCGAACGCAGACCGATGGTGGCATCATCGCGATGGTGAGCTGGTCAATCGTGTCAAGAATCGGTGCGACAACGTTTCTGTCGCAGGCAGCCAAGAGCGGGCTTGATGGGGTGATACTTCCTGATATCGATACTTCTGATGCAGGTGCTGTTGCAGAGCAGTGTGATCGCCTCAATCTGGCTCTTGGGCTTCTTGTCGCGCCAGGGAGCAGCGATCTGCGAATCCGCGAGATTGTTCGGCACTGCCGCCAGTTCGTTTACCTCCTGGCGCGGGCAGGTTTGACGGGCGAGCAGGATGCGGCACCGGAAGTGGAGGCGTCAGTCGCGCGGCTTCGGAAGCACACATCGCTTCCGATTGCTGCAGGCTTCGGTGTTTCAAGCCCCGCGCATGTGGCCGCTGTCACCGCGAGCGCTGATGGGGCGATCGTCGGCAGTGCCCTTGTTCGGCGGATGGAGTCCGCAGCGGATCCCGTGGTGGCAGCCGTCGACTTCACGCGCGATTTGGCAAGCGGACTTTCGAAGCGCGTGATCCTCACTGGTGAGAGTCGCTAAGAGCAGTCCGAGCTGACTCATCCGCAAAGCTTCGACAACGTTCCGTTCGCGCTTCGGTAACGCTGCATTCGCGCTTCAGTCGCGCTTTAGTCGCGCTCTAGTAGTGGTTCAGTCGCGCTTCAGTAGCGCCGCAGAACGCCGACAACAACGCCCTGTATGGTGCATTCCTGCACGATGATCGGCTCGAACGCCTCGTTCGCGGGTTGCAATCGGATCAATCCGTCCCTTTGCTTGAAGTAGGTCTTGAGCGTTGTCTCGCCGTCCCGCAGAAGCGCCACAACGCGTTCACCGTTGCGGGCGGTCGAACGGCGTTCCACAATCACATAATCGCCTGGAAGGATGCCCTCATCGCGCATCGACTCTCCCTCCACCTGGAGCGCAAACATTTCACCGCGCCGTGCTGTTGACGGACCAAAGATCTCCTCGAGTTGAACCTTTTCATCTTGGGCACAGCGTTCAATCGGCATACCGGCCGCGATCCGACCAAGCAGCGGGAAGGACAATCCGTCCGCCTCGTCGGGTGGCACGGCGTCTTCGACTTCAGATAAAGAGCGAGCCTTGTTCGCGTCCCGCCGAAGAGCCCCTTTCACGACGAGGGCCTCCACATGCTCGAACACGGTGACCTTGCTGACCTGCAGTTCGTCTGCGATTTCCTGGAGCGTCGGAGAGTATCCGTTCGCCGTTCGATACTGACGAACAAACTGGAAGATCCGCATCTGCTTGGGCGTGAGATTCATCGGTCTCTTCGAGCCTTTCTGCCGCGTGTGCGGCTACAAGTGAGTGAGCATTGGCGCGTGATAAATCGCTGTCGGATGAGTGTGCTGCTGTACCAAGTGTCGCGGCGGTACGGCGATAGGCATAGACGCCGTGCGCGGTCACAGAAACAGTTTGTCTGGTTCTCCGTGCAGTTGGGTCTGGACACCGATCGTTGGGCGGCGGCGGCGCTTGGTTCGGTTCTTGAACACTGTGTGCGGACCAACGGCCGTCGAGTCCAAGAAGCCGTTCGAGCCAGTCCAAGGGCTGTTGGACAAGTTGCGCCATCGATGCGGGTGCTCGTCTCGCACACGGCAGGCGAACTGCAAACAGGTTCCCGTCGTCGTCGCTGACAACATTTGTCACAAAGTCCCCGCCAGGACCAGTGCAGACCAATGGATCGCCAATCTCTCGAAATGCGCGGGTGGCCGCGGCCGAGCGAGTCGGGATAAGGCCGGGCAGCGGTTCGAGCAGTTGAGATGCGACAGGGGATTCCATGTTTGTGTTCTGAGCGACCATGGTGTTTGGTATCGGCGGTAGGGGTTTGTTCGCCATACATTTCGTAAGGTATATGTTCGGTACGCCTCTTGTGCAGGATTTGGATCCCTTTTTCGTTAGGATTTTTCGGTGCAAACCGATCCGCCCCATGGGTACGGGCCAACCGTGCCATTCAGTAGCCCCCTCGCGGGGTCCTTTGGCCTCTCGCAAGCCGTTGTGTTCCTGAACCACGGATCGTTTGGAGCCGTTCCTAGGGCGGTGGCAGCGGTGCAGCGGCAGATCATGGAGCAGATCGAGGCGCAGCCAGTGGAGATGCTTGCGAGGAAGATGCCAGCAAGGCTGCTCGCAGTTCGGGAACGTCTGGCAGCATTCCTGGGAACCCACCCCGAGCGGCTGGGGCTTGTCACGAATGCCACGGCGGGTGTGGGATCGGTGCTCCGCAGCATCGACTGGCGAAAGGGCGATCAGATCATCCTGTCAAACCATGGATACAACGCGGTCCGGCAAGCCGTTCAGGCACAGTGCGAGCGGTTCGGATGCGAGGCAGTTGTTGTGGACATTCCACTGCCACTTCGTGGACCGGATGAAGTTCGCGCACGATTCCGCGGTGCGATCAACTCCCGAACACGGCTGGTGATCGTCGACCATGTCACAAGCCCGACCGCGCTGCGCTTCCCAGTCGAGGAGATCGCCGCGGACTGTCGCGCAGCGGGCGTTCTGTGTCTGGTGGACGGAGCGCACGCGCCGGGGATGCTCGATGTCGACATCGATTCCATCGACTGCGACTGGTACACGGGCAACCTGCACAAGTGGGTGTGTGCGCCGCGCGGCTGTGCATTCCTGGTTGCCAATTCGCGTGTGCTGCCCTGGACGCATCCAGAGACCACGAGTCATCAACATGGACAAGGTCTGGCGCTGGAAGCGGACTGGCAGGGGACACG